>MTKW01018363.1_pt1 | contig 15712 bp, 13 predicted proteins | sample 1042761 | NCBI WGS metagenome assembly MTKW01 (sample SAMN06205366, study PRJNA360243) | anaerobic digester metagenome | biome: Wastewater treatment plant; feature: Anaerobic digester sludge; material: sludge; isolation source: anaerobic digester fed with sludge from wastewater treatment plant ... | reverse complement strand
ATTTTCTAAATTGAATACCATTTTCGGAGAAAGATATGAGAGTCTCTAAATTGGCTTGTTCAGTTTTGTAGAAATGCTTTAAATCATTTTGAGCAAGCTCTGTTTTTGTAAGCAATCGTTTTTCAATCACCTCGTCCACATTGGCAGAAGTGAGCGGAATACGAGCTTTGAACCTACCCTGAATTTTAGAGAAGTCATCTGATTGTGATTTTGTGTCATCGCCAATCACACCCTCTAAGTCCTCTTGCGAAGTAACCAGCAGCCATGCACGCCCTTTACACTTTGTAGCTAAGGTTTCAGCTACAGTCTGTATGCTTAACATCAATTTGGTGTTGTCGGCAATAAACTGTCCCACTTCATCTACAAAGAAGTTTAATCGAAAATCTTTTCCTTTACTATGGATATAGTCGGCAACTTTTTGGCCAAAATCTTCGGGTGAGATGCTGTGATTTTTCTGCAAGTCGTCCATAATATTGGCATATTCGTCAGCATTGCCACCCATTAACTGAGCCAACACATTGGCAACCGCTCTTTTGGTTTTGGGCACAAAATATTTTCTTCTTCCCTCGTACCATGATTCATCGGCTTCTTTCTCGTAGGCTTGTTTGAATTCCTGGTATTTACGCTCTTCGCTAAGCCATAGTTCAAACTCAGCAACATGTCGTTTTGAACCAAAAAAACCAAGATAGTCATAAAATACTTTGTAAAAAACATGCAGTACGGCATCATCCTCTTTTTTGGAAGTGATTTGTGCCTGCTGGTCGATATTAAAGAGAATTGAATCGGCAGGAATTGCGATTGCCTTTTCTACATCTGCCTTTAACATCTGGTCGTTTACTATTTTTTCGGCAAATAGTTTTCCTAAATAGACACCATCGTATTCACGATTTTCGAGCACATAAGATAGTATTTTCAAGAGATGCGATTTTCCTGATCCAAAAAAACCGGAAATCCACGCACCATTGACGAAATTGAAATTATTGTAATAATCAAAAAAACTCGCTATCTTCTTTGCAATGTCATTGGTAACGATATATTCGTCCACTTCTGTAAAAATATGCTCTTGATCTTCTGCTTTGATAACCGTCTCAATGCTGCGGTCAATTGGTTTTTCAAAATACTTTTTTAATTGCATAGTGTATCTATTTTTGTGGGTAAAGGAATGATGCTCTGTAGTAGTTGTCGTCTGTTAGTAATCCAAATAATTGTAAATTTCTTCCCGTATATTTACCCGGAAAAAACATTACAGTGGGGGCATCTTTTGCTATGTTTTGTAAATTATTCAATATGTTGTGCGAGCGTAAGAAAGGGAATGAATTTCCCACCCCGCTAATAAAATAAACCTGTGCCTTGCTACTGTCAATCAAGTTTTTGATTTGAGGCATTAGCACCTCCTGAATATCCAATACAGATTGAATAGCCTCTTTGAACTCTTGCTTGCTCATCTCTTTTTCCAAATCAAACATTTCTTGAAGTCCCACATTATCATCTAATATTTGCATAGCTACTGTGTATAAATTGATATCGAGCACTTCAACACCTTTTCTTTCCAGTTTTTTGAGCAATCCTCCATAGGCTTTGGCTATTTCTACCTCTTGCTCGGGATTGTAGCTAACAATCCAAAAAGGGATCTCCCCATTTAAGGAAGTCATTTGTAAAAAATCCTCTTGCTTTACTTTCTGATATATCTGTTCAAACATATCGGCTACATCATCTTTGTACATCATAGCTATTTCTATTTTTGTTCTATTTCACTGTCACTTATCAAGAATATCTTAAGCCATTCAGGATTATCATCTACTATCACTTCTTGCACCTTGCTTGATACCCACTGCGGCTTAACTTGTTTCGTCCTGGTTGAATCAATAATATCGGCATCAGCCAAAATCTTAAATAGGGTTTGCCTTACCTTATACATTGTTTTATCCGTAAATTCTTCCAACTCCGGATGTAAAGGAGTTTTTCTATTTATAAAAACGCTAAAATCAGCATCAGAGAGCTGAAAATCGTAGAGTAAAGCTTTTTCTCTCACAATTTCAACAATAAACTCACGAATGAAACGGTAAGTCTTTGCAATTGCCAAATAGCAGATTTGCTTTTTCTCATCAAAATCGCCATCTATCATCAATTTTCGCTGTGCAGCTGTCAAAGTATTATATCGCTTCACCAATTCTGCAGCAATGCGTTTATTGGTTTTTTGCATACCGCTCCCCAAGACTTTGTCCGCATCCACATCAACTGTTTTTATAATAGCCGGTGCATCTACGTAAAATTCCGCAAATTTGCTAAAGTCATTCAACCTAAATGCTGCCGCTGTAAACGATAAACTGTATCTTGTATCACTCATAACTATTCACTAATCATTGGGTTGTATTTGTTTAGATGCATGGTTGTTTGTTTGATTATATTATATTATTTATACGCCTGGCAATGCGTCTCTACAAATTATTAAATAAAATTTCAGGATTTACTTCGAGGATCTCGCATAATTTTTTCAAATGTTCCTCTTTAGGTATTGTTTTACCGCTCACCCAATTAGATATAGTCACTTCACTTACACCCAATTTTTGAGCTAACCATTTTTGTTTATAGCCCTTGGATTGAATCAATTGTTTAAGAATGGACATTTATATAAAAATTAAAGTTGCTCTGCAAAGTTAGCAAGCAGCACCCAATAAAAAAAGCAATTTAACATTTGAATATAGGGGGATGAGGTATAGACACATAAAAAAATAGACAAAAAAAGTCCGATAAGACATAAACACTTGTCTTATCGGATTTTACTTTACTTTTAAATATAGCATAGGTTTAACATAATAACTACACTTTCATCCTCTTCCCTTTCTTTGATGTCTCTGCAATCTTATTCTCTTTAGCTTCTTTCTTTTCCTGCTTTTCACTTTGAGATGCTGTTGGTTTGTTTTGCCCTTGTTTTAAAGGCTCATCAATCCTCTTGGTTGCTTCATTGGTTTTGCCTTCCGAATTTACAGCTACTTGAGTTTTATGCTTATCGGATGGAGTTACCTCTTTTGCCTGAGCTTTGGCCTTGTCAGGATTAAACCTGAAGAAATCCAGCTTGTTGGCTTCCTGATTCACTTTGACATAAGCATTATATTCTTGCCCTTCCTTGTCCTTCATTCCTCGAACATAGATGGTTTTATCAGATTTCAAATCAGCTTGTTGCTTTTCTGTTAGTTCAACACCGGCAAGTCGTGTCGGAATACGCACTCCGGCTTCGTTAGTCTGTTTTTCATTTTGAGCTATTCTTTGTCTGTTGTTGGGAAAGATAAAATCAAGAGTACGCTTTTCCGCATTAATTTGGACAAAAGCAGAAAACGGTTTATTCTTTGCCGACATCATATTTTCTACCCATACCGCTTTACCATCTTTCATATCGATCTTTTGTTTTTCATTAAGGTCAACACCATTTATTCCATCGGGAAAAGGAAATCTATCAGCCCGCATGGATACCAGTTCATTGGTTAGTTTATCTATACTGACAAATGAAGGAATTGTTTCACCTGTAAAGTAGTTTTTTATATCCACTATTCTGCCCATGTTGCCGGTCTTACGGAGATTCTCTTTATCCTCTGTGGTAAACACATGTCCAAAATAGGGGCGGTCGAGTTCCGGTTGTTTTCGTATGCCGTGAATTGCCAATACCACATCACCATTTTCATTTGGACGAAAAGAGATACGTGCATCGGTTTTGATTGCCACATTACCCATTTTTGCTTCAATTGGAAAAGTATAGGGAGATTTATAGCCTCTCAGCAAGGACTCAAAAGCTTTTGAGTTTTCAATTTGCTCTCTTGATATTCCAAAACCTTTCAATGTATCCCAATCAATTTTATTGGGATCAACGAAGTAGCCATCCGTATTGGAATATATACGTTTGAGATCATTTGAGTTTTTTTTCGTTTGCGAAACTTCGTGTTCTTTGTTTACACGCATCGCATCCATCTTTACTTCTGAATCCTTTGTTGGTTTCTTCATATGGTTTTGAATCACTTTGGCAGATTCTTCTACCTTTTCTGCATCTGTTTTGAATAACTCAAATCGGGTGGGATCTTTCAACTGACTGATAAAGTTCCTCAGGAAATTACTTGCGATATCACCATGACGGTCTAACTTTAAAAACTCATTGTTGTGTTTCTGTTTGGGTGGCACAGTTTGAAGTTCACCCTGCTCGTTGATACCTTTAACCGCCGCAACAGCTTTTTCTTTTTTGTCTAAAACCAAAAGAACATCCTGTTTTTGTTCTTCAACTGCTTTTTTGTCGTTTTCTTTTACATCCATAGCTTTTTATTTTAAAAGTTTTAATTTGATAGTAGAACTAAAGATAGCTATTAGTCAGTCAACATAGAGCTACTTGTTAACTTGGTGGCGTAATAAGGCTTTGCAAGACTGCATTAGACTCATAACTAATTATTTTTAAATCAATTAAGCATAAGCATGGAAGCAATAAACATGGAGTTTACTCGTGTTTAATGCAGATAAACAATTCTTGATTTTTTGGCAAATTGTAGAAGTAACTAAGCCTAAAAAATTGAATGCAAATAATAGATATATAGTAAGTTAAATAAACAGCATTCTCGTAGTTTATTATTATTTTTGCATGTAATTAAAACAACATGAATAATAAGAATATGAATAGAAGTTTATCAATGACGGTAATAGCTGTTCTGTTCATTTTGGGATGTAGTGAACAGAATAAATATGAAAAGGCAATTGCTGACTTTGTGCAAACCGATAAAAGAGGCTCTTGGACTGACCTACAATTTAAGATAATAGAAATGGGAAAACCTACCAGCATTACGGTTGGAGATAGCATTGCCATATTAACCGAAGTGTTCGAGACAAAAAAAGCTAAAGATCTTGAATTTTATACTCAACGAATTGCTGAACATACGGCAAGTATGGAAAAAGATCAACTCAAAGTATTGAACGAATTTTATCAGAAATCGATAGACAAAAATCAACTTGTGGTTGACTCTTTAATTAAATCATCGGTCAAGCTTCCCGAAGCTTATAAAAGTGCAGCAGCAAAAACTGTATTAGCACAAGAGATTACTTGTAAGTTTTCTATTGTAAATCCGATGGCAGGCAATGCCAGACAAGAGATTACTGAGACATTTGTACTGAATGCGGAAGGAGATAAGTGTTATCGACGGAGTCCTAAAAAGAGAAATTAGTTGTCCTGATTCGGAGAAAATAATATAGTGGCAGTAACCTTTTTTAGGGTTGCTGCTACTTTCGTTTATTGTAGCTACTTCTGTTGAATCAAATGAGTTAGCTCCGGATCATTCTTAATCCGCTCCATTTCACTGTTGACAATATCCTTTACATCCTGTTTGATTTTATCATAATTGAGCTGAATTTGCTCTTTCATGCGATCATTCCCATCAACATCACGAAAATTGACAATCTCAGGTATTTGTTCATACCGAGCAGTCTCTCTTTTCACTTTTTCATTATCCACCACAATTTCACAGTGAAATATCTTTTGCTCAATCCGTTCATCAAAATTATCACTTACAGCACCCACAAACATACCTTGTGATAAGTTGGCAATTTTGCTTGCTGGAATGAGACTGTCCAACTGCGTGCTAATGGATGTTGATTTATCCTGACGATTGATAGTCATAGATTGACGCTTTTGTAGAATCTTTCCAAAACGCTCAGACAATACTTTAGCTGTTTCGCCCACCACCTGTCCTGCAAAAATATTACCAACTGTATTTTGTATCACCTTGCTCTCTTTATCACCATAATCACGTGTCAATTGCGAATAATCCTGAAATCCCAAACAAACAGCAACTTTATTACTCCTGGCAGTGGCAATCAAATTATCCAATCCCCGAAAATAAATGGTAGGTAACTCATCGATTATTACCGAACTCTTTAATTTTCCCTTTTTATTAATCAACTTCACAATGCGGCTGTTGTATAACCCTAACGCTGCAGAATAGATGTTTTGCCTGTCGGGATTATTTCCCACAACAAGCACTTTGGGTTCCTTGGGGTTATTGATATCCAATGTAAAATCATCACCCGTCATCACCCAATACAAAGCAGGACTTATCATTCTGGAAAGCGGAATCTTTGCAGATGCAATCTGTCCTTGTAGCTGATCTTGTGCTCCACCTTCCCAGGCATCCATAAACGGACTTAAATAATTTTCAAGTTCAGGATAAGAGGTCAGAATAGTAAAGGTGTCGGCATACTTTTTATTCAGGAACTCAATGGCATGCGGAAAAGTACAATATTTACCACCCTCATATATTTTCAGGAACCATATGATGGCAGCCAAAAGAATGATTGGAGATTCCACAAAGAAATCCCCTTGTTTTTGAATCCAACTCCTGTTCAGGTTCAACATGATTGTATAAGCAGATTCATATGCATCCGATATATCAGTCATAAATGCCGGATTAATAGGATTACATCTGTGGCTTTTGCGAGGGTCGTCAAAGTTAATCACATAAAAAGTGGGCTTTACAGGATAAGCCTGTGTGTGATTCATCAAGTGATTATAAGCAATTTCTGAAAGGTCGGGAAACTTATAATCATAGATATACATGGAAAATCCCTTTTCAATCTGCTGTTTGATATAGTTGTTGATAACGGCATAAGATTTTCCGCTACCCGGTGTTCCAAGCACAATGGTAGCACGAAAAGGATTTACGACATTGATCCAACCGTTGTATTGCTTCTTGCGATACCAGAAGCGAGTTGGCAGATTTACGGCATATTCATTATCCATAAAGCGCATTTCCTGCATAAACGATTCATTCTCTATATTGAATACATCATCCATCATATTCAGTTTAATCAATCTTGAAATCCATACTCCCGAGAGCAGCAGAAACAGATAACCAGTAGTTATTGCAGAAGTATAAAGCACAGCTTTTGAAGCAATGGGCAACATCAAATCAAGCATCCACCAATTGATGAAAAAGAATAAAATCCCCAAAACTAAAAACAAAATGATTTTGCTCCATGTTACCCTTTGGTTTTTCACTCCTTTAGTACCCAGGCACGACAAGGCTAAAAAAAGTACGGCAAATAGCTTGGTGATGATGTTGTGATTAAACAAACCTGTGTTGTTATGAAAGTTAATCAGTATTTTATCTATAATGGTAATATTGTAATTCATACTTACAAAATAGGCATGACAATACCAATAAATATGGATGAGTACCAGCACAATGCTGATAGCACGCATAAAGTCCATCACTTTTGCCAATCCTCTTAAATCATCTTCACTTTGCATAATAGATTAGTTTTGATTGTTAGTCTTGTCTTCCAAATCGGCGCCTCTTCTTTATTTTTCGTTTGCCGGAACCAGCGTAGTAATAATCATCACGATAGCCGTGATTGTTAGAAAGTATTTTGAAAATATCACTTATCAGCGATTCTTTGTTGTCGGATTGATTTTGATGATCTGAGGCTGAAGGATTCAGGGATTCATTTGTTTCTGTAGCTCTCATAATATTGACCATTTTCGAATCACCAGCTTTAATTTCCAATTCAGCATTGTTTTGGAAACGTTCATGAAAAGCATTTGCAGAAAATGCCTTACCCAATCTGGAGCCATTGAAAGCAATTCTGTTTTCGTGGTCGATAAAGGTCACTCCATAAATACGTCCATCATCGTTTTGTCTTATAACAACATCAATTCCTTTCACTTTTAAATCGGCTTTGAATTGGTCTATCGAAGTGGAGTTAATCAAAACCTCCTGAATAGAATCTTTAATGGATGAACGCATATTCCCGGCTTTCCACAATTCTGCGGTTTGATTTATTTTCCGCTCCAAAGTAATTACGCCAACAGATTTACCAATCAGTGAGGATTTGATTGGATTGCCTTTCTTCTCCCCGTTATCATCGGTTGCGGCATAGACAATACCATGATAGGCTCTTCCCCTGATTTCACCTTTAACCTCTTCGGCATGAATGTTGTACAATGACAGCAACGTTTTAAATTCACCAAAACATTGAAAACGATAACTCCTCATAATACCTTTAACCGTATTTGAAAGCTGCTTTTTAATATTCCCTGTCTGGTAATCCACCTTATTGAATTGGTAAAGCTTCTTTTCTTTGGTTTTTTCTGCCGGCTTCAATCCATACTCCTTTTCCAATGCCCGTGTAATCTCCTTACTTCGTCGATATTCAAACTTATCGTTGAGTTTTCTTCCCTGTTCATCCACCCGCAAAGAAACAATATGAATATGGTGGCGGTCAATATCCTCATGTTTGTAAACAATATAGGGTTGATTGCCATAGCCCAATCTTTCCATATAGGATTGTGCAATTTCAGCAAGTTGAGCATCCGAAAGTTTATCATCAGGGTGCGGATTTAAAGAGATATGGATAATCGGCTTTTCGGTCCTGATATCTTGCGGAAGATACATTTCAAAGCTTTCCATACATCTGCGAATACTAAACCTGCCATCTTCACTTTCAAACATTCGATGAGCAAACAAAACATCTGCCTCCAACTCATCCATCTTTTTTTGATTGTAAGCCAATACACCATACAATGAGCTTCCCACATTAATTTTAGCAACCATATCAACTTTCTATCTTATCACTGTTTATTTTGATATACTTTTCCTCAAACTCTTTGGTAAGTGCAACAACCTTACGTGTTACAGCAACCAGTTCCAGGGTAGCCTTTTCCAATTTATATAAAAAAGCAAGTGCCTTTTTGGGAGTCAGATGCTGGTTGATGGCTTTTACCACCTGATTGTAATTTACTCCGATGGCTCTGAATTGAGCATAGAAAGTGGTGAGTCTGCCATAATAGTCAACAGTTGGTTTATCGATATGGATAACCTTAAAAGGTTCATCGAATATCCGCTTAACAATAAAATGAGCTTTGGTCCTCATGCCTGACTGTTCAAATAATGCTAAAAACTGTGCATGCTGGGCAGCATTGAAACTCACCGAATACCTGAAAACAGCAGGATCTTTCTTGGGCTTGCGTCCGGCCTTTCTCAATTGATTAATTCTTACTTTATCTTTATCCATACTGCATTATTAAATGAATTGAACCATTAGGATTTTCGAGTTCCGAGAAAATTCACCTCCCTGAAAGGGCAAGGTTTTGAGCTGCGGAGAATATTTCGAGCAGCTCAAAACACACCTTGCTATTATCCGACGATAATAAAATTCCGTTGTTACGGAATTGAGTTTATTCAAAAAATAATTAATGCCGGAATAGTCGAAAAACATATTTTTGGTCGGTCGTTTGATGAAACTTTACTTTGCAAAGTAACTCAGTTCCCTATCCATTATCAAATGAATAACAACGACTTATTAAGCCTTTGAAAGCCATCTAAGGACTGAATGAAAAAGCTGTTGTTTTTAGTTGTTTATTTGTATCTGCAAGCAAGAATGAAGTAGTGAAATCAGTAATCATCGATTTACTGAACTATTGAGTTCAATCATTCAGTAAGTCATGAAATCAATCACCCATAAATAAAACAAGATGAAAAGTAAAACATTATTCGTAGCATTTTCTACCCAAAAGGGTGGAGTGGGTAAAACCACATTCACGGTACTTGCAGCAAGCTATCTGCATTACCTTAAAGGATACAATGTAGCAGTTGTGGACTGTGATTATCCACAGCACAGCATAACGACAATGAGAAAAAGAGACAGTGAGCTGGTAAACAATAATCAGAACTATAAGATGCTGGCTTATCAGCAATTTAAAGCACTGAACAAAAAGGCATATCCCGTTTTATGTGCCACACCCGAAGATGCAATTGAAACAGCAATATATTACATCAAAAATGAGACAGATGAAACCGACATTGTCTTTTTTGATCTTCCTGGAACAGTAAACAGCGAAGGAGTCATCAGCTCATTAGCTGCGATGGATTATATCTTTACACCCATTACTGCAGACCGGGTAGTTCTTGAAAGCACCCTCTCATTTGCAATGACTATTGATAGTCTGTTGGTACAAAGCAGCGAGTTTAACCTGAAAGGTTTGCACCTGTTTTGGAATCAGGTTGACAAACGTGAAAGAACTGATCTATACGAAGTATATGAGCAAACCATCAATGCGTTGGAATTAAACTTAATGACCACCTACATTCCTGATACCAAACGCTACAAAAAGGAGATGTTTGGAGAAAAACCCTCCATTTTTCGTTCAACCCTCTTTCCTGCAGACAAACGCTTGATGCGTGGCAGCAACCTGGAAGAGTTAATTACTGAAATCGGATACATCATTAAACTTTAAACGCAATGGCCAAGAAAGAAAACAGAACAATAGATGAAAACTTTATGAAGGAAATTATCTCTCAAGGGTTACCTATAAAGCAAAGAAAAGTTGAATCAAAAGAAAACAGAGGACGACAAGTTGTACCCTCAGAAACAGCTCTAACAGAAAATAACTTCAACTCAAAAGATCAATTAGAAAACAAAGATTCGGATTATGAAACTCTCTTTTTCCAAAAAATGGAACTTGCGAACAGACGTTCTGTGTATGTAAGTCATTCCACACATGAAAAGCTTACTCGTATTGTAGCCTTATTGGGTAAAGGAAAAGCAACGGTCAGCAGTTATGTTGAAACAATCCTCTTGCAGCACTTTGAAAGCCACAAAGCTGAAATCAACGAACTATATAAGCAAAATATAGAAAATCCATTATGATACTCACAATAGGAATTACAATATTAGTACTCTATTACTTGGTGATTATGCTTCGTTTTAGAAAAAAACAAAGACAAACAGATTCACCAACTCAATTCATATCCGGAAGAGCTAAAAACATCATGGGTAAAAGCACTTATATTGTCACTACTCTAAATCCAAAAGACCAAGACGATGCAGAAAACAATTTCCAACCCCTGGAAGTTGATTTTGACATAGAGTATGATGATGATGAACTCATTGATTTGGAAGCGGAAGAAATGGATATATTGGCTCAATATGATTCACAGTCTGCACAAGGACTATCATTTGAGGAGATGTCTCAAGCAGTTGATGCAATCCGGCAAACAGACATAAATGAGGAGTCAGAACGTCAAGCTGTTCAAACCATCGCTCAAATGCAACAAACCGATCTATTTGAACTGATGATTGAACAAATTGAGGGCGGCAGACAGCGTGTAGCCGAAATGTTAAGTCGGATTGAAAAGGAAGTTTCTCATGAAAAGATGGATATTGAACAATCTGATAATGATCTTAAAGAATTTGATTTGGATAAGTATTTGTAAGTGAAAGACTATACAGAAACATAGTGTTAATAAATTAGGAGGAAAATACTAACTTTAATATTTTTTTTAATCGTTAGATTGTTTTATGTTTGTGGGTGAAAAATAAATATGTCCAATATTCGTAAATGTAGAAGTTGGAAAACATGCTTAAAAGCCATCGCGCAATTAGACACATTAGTTTTGCCGACACAGAGCCTAAGCTGAAAAAGCAAATGAGCCTATTTTTTGGCCAACGAACTGACAAAATTGAACTAAGAGAAATAACATGACAACAGCAGTCGGACAAGAAGAAAACTGGAAAGGAAAGCATCTTATTAAATTAAGGGACTATAAAGAACCCACTGTGCTTGTTGACCCAAATGCCGATGAATTAAGAGGTATTGTGGAACCTTGGCTTACAGCCTTGTTTCAAAGTGAACATTTATCGCTTCTAACTGGAGCAGGTATTTCTTCCGCAGTACATTTTTTAGCCACTGGAGATTCAGGAGCAGGCATGGGCAATATGGAAATTAATGAATTTAAGGATCAAATTGATAAAAAGTCAAAGGAATCTGCTGAAAAGTCTGGTCGAGGTGAAGCAAACATTGAAGATGAAATAAGAACGATAAATGAACTTATACGAGGACTTGAAATTTTGATTTCAACTAAACCTGACAGTAATTTACATACTAAACTGGTAACAATAAAGGAAAACTTAGAAGAAGGAATTATTTCATTTGCTAATGAGGTGCTTGAATCAGAACGCAATATAGTCTCATCAACAAAAGATGAACCCGCAGAGTATTTAATGAATTTTTTGTTGAGCTTCGCAAGTAGAATTGCTACACGTGAAAGGCTCAACCTGTTCACAACAAATTATGATAGAGTTTTAGAGTTTGGAGCTGAACTAGCAGGGCTTCACTTGATTGACAGATTTGTAGGGAGTATTTCACCCATATTTCGTTCGTCCAGATTAAACATTGATTTGCATTACAATCCTCCAGGCATTCGAGGTGAGCCAAGGTATTTAGAAGGTGTCGTAAATTTCACGAAACTCCATGGATCCCTTGATTGGTTAGAAGAGAATAATGTGGTAAGAAGGTTTTCATTGCCTTATGGAGCTGAAAACATAAATATTTATAGTCAAGAAAAAGGAAGTCTTATGATTTACCCTAACTCTTCAAAAGATCGCGAAACGGCAGAGTATCCTTATGTAGAGTTGTTTAGAGATTTTGCAAGTTCAGTGATAAGACCAAATTCCACTATTGTGACATATGGTTACAGTTTTGGTGATGATCACATTAATCGAGTATTAATGGATATGTTGACTATTCCATCAACCCACTTGGTTATTATTGCTTTCGATGATATTGGAGATAGGATAAAGAGATTTTACTCAAAAGCAAAAAGACCAGTTCAAATCTCATTATTAATAGGAAATCACTTTGGAGATTTAAAAACCTTAGTCGACAATTACCTACCTAAACCAGCTATTGATAGAACAACTTACAAGATGGCAGATTTGCTTAAAGCCCGTGGTACAGCTGTTGCTCAAACAAGAACAAATAATCCTGAAATCAATGAGTAGATCTCCAATAGAAAATCACGCATCCCTTAGGATTGGTGTTGTTGAATTTGTAGCGCCTGACGAAATTAAAGTTCAACTTGACTTAGATGCACCAGATGGTATTGCTGCAAATGCTGGTATACCACGAGAGTTTCCAAGAATAAATAGTTATGTATTGATTCCTAATGAAGGAGGACAAATTGTTTGTCAGGTTGAATGGATTGCGATAGAGCGTTCATCATTCCCCAAGAGAAAAGGCTATCAGGATTATGGCCTAATAGACTTACCATTTCCAATTAGAAAAATGAAATTGGCTCCTCTTGGAGTTTTAAAAATAGGAGTTAATGAATCTTTCACATTTCAAAGAGGTGTTCATTCTTTTCCAAGCATAGGATCACCTGTTTTAATACCAACCGATTTACAATTGAAGTCTATTGTAGAATCTGGCTCGAATAGAAGGGTATATATTGGTAATAGTCCCTTAACTGCAGACGCTGAAGTCAAAATTGACCCTGATAGATTATTTGGTAGACATTTAGCCATCCTTGGAAATACAGGAAGTGGGAAATCTTGTACTGTAGCTGGACTCATTCAATGGTCATTAGAAGCAACAGAACTAGGTGATAATGCAAACGCCAGATTTATTATTCTTGACCCAAATGGGGAATATGCAAAGGCATTTGGTACAAAAGCAAAGGTTTTAAAAGTAGGCAATGAAGATGACAAACTTGAAGTTCCATTATGGATGTGGAATAGTGAAGAATGGAGAAGTTTTACACAGGCTAAAGCTGGAGCTCAATTTCCATTGTTAAAAAGAGCTTTGAGGGCAATGCGTAATGAAGAGTTAGATCATAATCAAGATAATCTAGTTATTGCTAAGAGATTTACAGGAACAGTTTTAACTTCATTGAGACATGAGAAGAGTATTGGCTCTCCTTGGAGTAGTTTCCCCAAACCCATGCATTTTTATCAACTCGCAGTAAAATGGATGGAAGGATTTGAGCACTTAGTTTCGCTATTGGAAGAGGATTTCCCGGAGCTTAACACTTTAATAGCTTGTTTGAATGATTTTGTCAACAACCCAGAAAGGACTAAACAATATGCCAATTACAATGCAAGTCTTGAAGAGATTGACAATTTGATTTCTTTGCTTTCTTCAGCATATGAGGAGCTGGGAGGTAGCGAAAGGGAATTATTGCCTAAAAATGAGGATGTTCCTATCCCATTCAAAGGAGATGTGTTTTTAAGTTATTTACTGGCTATAGCTCAAGAATCGGGTAATGAACAATACCTAGAGTTTCTCATTGCCAGAATTCGAACTATGCTTGCTGATTCAAGAATGGATTCAATAATTGGCGATAGAATTGAAATAGAGCTTGATAAATGGTTGGAGAAATATATCGGAACTGATGAGAATACTTCTATTACGATAATTGATCTTTCACTTGTTCCGGTAGAAATTATTCATGTTATAACCTCAGTTATAACTAGAGTAGTATTTGAAGCACTTCAGCGATACAGAAAGTTGAACGGTGAGACTTTACCATCAGTTCTGGTGATGGAAGAAGCTCATTCTTTTATCACTAAATATAATGACAATAATGAAGGAAGTTCGTCCTCTATTTGTACTAAGGTTTTTGAGAAAGTAGCACGTGAAGGAAGAAAGTTTGGTCTTGGATTAGTTTTATCATCACAAAGGCCATCTGAATTGTCTCCCACCGTACTGTCACAATGTAATAGTTACATTCTTCATAGAATCAGTAATGATCGAGATCAAGAATTAGTCGGAAGGCTGTTGCCTGATAACTTTAGAGGTTTATTGAAAGAACTTCCTTCACTTCCTTCGCAGAAAGCAATATTGTTAGGTTGGGTTACTGAATTACCAATTTTAGTAAAAATTCGCTCTCTAAGTCCAAAACAACGACCACAATCTGATGACCCAGATTTTTGGGATGTCTGGACGAGAAAAGATAAAGATGGTAATGAAATTAATAGATCAGTTAATTGGAAAAGTATTTCTGATGACTGGCAGGAAAGAGACACCTAAATAATTAAATTAAAAATAACCTTGCTTAATAGCCACACGCATTGCCAAGCGGCTCAAATCCAAACCTTGACAATAAGTATGTCTGGGTCAGCTCAAAGACAGAAAAGAATAAGCATGATTATCCAACATTGTATAAAACAATAGCAAGTACAGTGATAAAGTCTGGTCTGTAGATTTAACAAACTTTAATGGCTGGAGACAGATAATCACGTTGAAATTCGCTCCTGCTCTTATACTTGACCATTAATATTTAATAAATATATAAGACTTGGTACCTACACACTTAATGGGATAGTGTCTATTTTAATGTAAATAAAAAAATTAATCAGTTCAGTTGAAAAGGCGCGCCTTTTCAACTGAACTGATTAATACTTACACAGATTATGAGATACTCCTTTAGCAATCAAAGATATTCTACGATCTACCCAAACAACCTCTCACTCTCACTAAATTTCTCTGACAAACCCTGCATATCCTCGCTAATTTTATTATTGGTTATTCGGGCATAAATCTGAGTTGTTTGAATATTGGTGTGACCTAGCATTTTACTTACTGTTTCAATCGGAATCCCTTTGGAAAGGGTTATTGTTGTTGCGAACGTGTGTCGCGCCAGATGAAAGGTCAGATTTTTATCTATTCCACACAAATCTGCAATTTCTTTTAGGTAAGCGTTAAGCTTTTGATTACTCAACACCGGTAAAGCCTTATCGTCTGGAAGCATTCCGTCATACTTCTCTAAAATCTTTTTCGGAATATCCATCAATGGCACATTTATATTTATCCCTGTTTTTTGTCGCTTAGTCATTATCCAGATGTTTCCATCAAAAGCTACACGAAGATGTTTCTTTGTTAGATCTTTTACATCAATATAGGATAATC
>MTKW01014639.1_pt1 | contig 15716 bp, 16 predicted proteins | sample 1042761 | NCBI WGS metagenome assembly MTKW01 (sample SAMN06205366, study PRJNA360243) | anaerobic digester metagenome | biome: Wastewater treatment plant; feature: Anaerobic digester sludge; material: sludge; isolation source: anaerobic digester fed with sludge from wastewater treatment plant ... | reverse complement strand
GGGGTAATTATTTATGCATTTTTAAGAATGTAAGTTTTTTACCATTCCTCGAGAGGCCTGCCCTCGCTGTCCTTGAACGAGCCGACAATGATCATGATCAAATCCACGAGAGCACCAATACCAAGAAGACCAACTGTAAGCAACCAGATGATACCGGTACCTATTTTCCCCACGTAGAAACGATGGATCCCCAGAGCCCCCAAAAACAGGCATAGCAGCAGCGCCACCAACCTTTTTTTAGGTGATCCCGCCACAACAGGCACGCCTTCCGCAACCTCCGCCACAACAAAACCCCTTTCAATTTTTCTTTAGCATATATTATCATGTTGCGTAAAATAATACCATACTTTTTTCAAAAATAATCGTCAAAAATCCGGGTTTTCCGTGACCTTTCCCGCAGGGCACCATACCGGCGTTAACCCGGAAGGGCCTCCGCTTCGCTCATGGTGCATCTGGCCTCTGCCCCGATGCCACCCAGGGCAAAATGGTTGTGTAGAATCTCCACGGCTGCGCTCAGATCGTGACGGCGGATCAAAAGCGATATGGATATGTTGGAATCGGCTGTCTGCAGGATGGGGATTCCTTTCTCGTTCAGCGCACGGACTACCCGGGCCATGACCCCGGGGATGCCGCGCATGCCGTGACCGATGACCGAGACCTTGGCGCAGTCTTTCTCTACCGCGAATCCTGTGCCCAGTTCCTCCAGCACCGCTGTTGCGCCAGGCAGGGCCTCCTGCTTTATGGTAAACACTTTCCGGGTGGGGAATACACTGATCAGATCGATGCTGATGCCCGCCCCGGCCAGATTTTCAAATAGCTTTATCTCCAGATCGGGATCGGGGCGCACAAATTCAACGGTCAGCTGGGCGATGTCCGAAACATGGGCCACACCGGTGACCACCTGCCGCGGTGCGGCGGTAAAACCTGCGGCTGCGGTCTCGGGGATGCCTGAATGGATAAGGGTTCCCGGATCCTCCGCAGTGAGGCTGCGGATCACCACGTTGAGGTTGTGTTCCATGGCCACCTCCACTGCGGGCGGGTGAATCACCCGGGCGCCCTCGTAAACCAGCTGGCAGGCCTCGCTGTAGCTCAGCCTGGGGATCACCCGCGCCCCCTTGTAGATGTGCGGATCGGCGGTGGCAATGCCATTCACATCAGTGTATATTTCCACCACTTCGGCCTGCAGCGCCGATCCCAGGATCACCGCGGTGGTGTCGCTGCCGCCCCGCCCCAGGGTGCTGATCTCTCCGCCCGGGGTTACGCCCTGAAAGCCGGCCACCACCGCCACTTCACCCTGCCCGAGGGCCTCCCTGAGCCGCCCGGGCTCGCAGGAGAGCACGCGGGCCTCTCCGAAACAGCCGTCCGTGATCAATCCAGCCTGGGAGCCGGTAAAGGCGCGGGCCTTTATCCCGGCCTTATGTAAAGTTGCGGCCAGAGCCACCGCAGAGATGATCTCCCCGCAATGCATGATCAGATCCAGCTCGCGCAGGGGTGTAGCCGAAAAGATGCTCCCCGCCATATTTTTCAGGGTATCGGTAGCATAGGGGTCGCCCGAGCGCCCCATGGCCGAAACCACCGCCACGGGCATATAACCTGCGGCCAGGGCCTGCCCGATCCGGCCGGCAACGGCCTTGCGGCTCCGTTCCGTAGCCATGGAGGTGCCGCCGAATTTCTGCACAATAATTTTCATAGAGACTTCAACTCCTGTTAAGGATTCATCACAGGAGCAGCTCGGCGATCTGCACGGAATTGACGGCGGCGCCCTTGCGGATATTGTCCGCCACGACCCAGAGGTTCAAACCGTAAGGCACGGAGTGATCGGACCGGATCCTGCCCACAAATACTTCGTCACGCCCGGCCAGCGGCAGCGGCATGGGGTAAAGCCGCTCCGCGGGGTTATCCATCACCGCCAGCCCCGGACCTTCGGCAAGCACTTTGCGGGCCTCCTCCGCGGTCAGCGGCGTTTGCAGCTCCACATTCAGGGCAATGGAATGGCCGACAATGACCGGCACGCGCACCGTTGTTGCAGTAACGGGCAGTTCGGGCAGATCCATGATCTTCTGCGTTTCCCGGACCATCTTCTCCTCTTCCCTGGTGTAACCGTCCTCCAGAAATATATCGATCTGCGGCACCAGGCTGAAGGCCAGCTGGTAGGCGATATGTTTCACCGTCACCTTTTCCCCGGCCAGATGTGCGCGGCTCTGCTCCTTCAGCTCATCCACCGCCTTTGCGCCTGCTCCGGAGATGGCCTGGTACGTGGCCGCCACCACTCTTTTCAACCCGGCGGCTTTATGCAACGGCTGCAGGGCGACAACCATCTGGATGGTAGAGCAGTTGGGATTGGCAATGATGCCCCGGTGGTTATGAACCGCCCCGGGATTAACTTCGGGAATAACCAGGGGCACATCAGGATCCATGCGAAAAGCGCTGCTGTTGTCGATAACCACGGCTCCGCGCCGTGATGCTTCGGGGGCCAGTTTTTCACTGATGGCTCCGCCGGCGCTGAAAAAAGCAAAATCAACTCCGGTAAATGATTCCGGCAGGGCCTCCTCGACGATGTATTCCGCGCCACCCGCCTTAACCCCAAGCCCTTTCGAGCGCGCCGAAGCGAGCAGCTTGAGATCCGCCACGGGGAAATTGCGCTCCAGAAGAACCTCAATCATGGTCCGGCCGACCATGCCTGTAGCACCTACTACCGCCACTCTGTATTTTTTCGCCATAACTCCTCCTCCATTTCTGTCTATTTTATGGACGAAACAATAAAACTGTTACCATGTATCAAGGAAAGGGCAGACTCTGTGATAATTATTTTACTTGCGATATGTCTTCTTTTACGGAAGGCAAAGCCATCAATAAATTGCCTGTATTTTAACATAGAAAAACCGGGGCAGGCAAGGGAAATCCCGGCTGTATGCACTTGAAGGGCCTCTGCGGCACGCTGCAGAGGGACAGGCAAGCGGTCTCTACAAGGAGGGGAAGGGGAGGAGATCCTTCGGGCTTCGCCCTCAGGATGACAAAGAAGGGGGGCTCAGGGGCGACAAAGAAGGGCGCCATAGAATGGCAAAGGGAAGCAATCCAGGAATAATAAAGGGAGTCGATCCAGGGTGACAAAGGGCAGCTCCCCAGGATGACGGGGAAGGGCGCCACAGAATCCGGAATGAGGGCGCCCCCAGAATGGCTGCCAGTAGACTAGGGTTCGTTCACTGCACCCATGAAAAGGATGGTCCCGGTTTTTTCATCGTTTATGGTAAAAAAGAAGGGGCGATCGACGATCATGCTGAAACGATCCAGCTGCACCGACGTAGCCACGCATTCCACGGAGGTGACCGCCGCCGCCTCGGTCCCTTTTTCACTTACGTCCACATATGTTTTATGCTTGACCCCGCTGATGTAGATCTCGGGCGGAGCGGGATGCATCCCGCTGAAATCGGCGCGCCGGGGATCAAAGGCGCGCTCCATGCCCAGCTCCCTCAATAGCTCGTTTAANNGAGGGCAGAAACAGGGTCATGACGATGCGCCTGTTTTCTCCGTAGGGAATGCGCACCGCCTCAAAACCCTCTCCCTGAAAATAAGCGTAGCGGCCTTCGCGGAACATGGTGGGATGGTTTTTTTCAGTGCCCCCGGGCAGCCGAAAGGGCATCTCCCGGGTCAGCTCCGGATCGAATTCATCGGACCAGGCTCCGTTGAAGTAGAGGGCATTGATCAGGAAAAGGACAGTCAGGGGATCGATGGGGGCATCGACAATTTTATCAATTTTACCCCTGGTCTGCTGCTCCACCCAGCGGTTGATCGCCGGGGCGGCATCTGGTGCATCAAAATCGAGANNAACATCCCGGCGGGCCCAAATTGAGTTCGCCAGGACCAGCTCCACCTTGGGATCGGGGTTTTCGAGGATGCTTTTCAGATTGGCAAAGGCCCGGTTCATCTCGTCAAGCCCCATCTCCTGCAGCCTGAGCGTCCCCAGCATCTCCTGAAGCGTCTCCCCGGCGGCGCCGTTGGAGGTCATGGCCAGGGCCATGGAGATGCCGGCCGGGGAGATAAAGATGTTCCCGTGTGGATCCTTCTCGCAAAGGGCCCGAAAGATGCTAAAACCAAAGGTCGTGTTCCCCTGGACCAGTCTTTCATCAACGTGATCTGCCGGCCCGGCAAAGGCTTTTCCGGGCAGAAAACCAGAAGTATCACCTGCCTCCGGCCCGGTATCGCAACCGGCCGTCAGCAGCAAAAACGCCGCAGCCAGCAGCAGCACCGGCAAGGCTGTGCAGCGAAAATGCATGTACCCATCTCCTTTCGGCACATCCGATCCGGTGCACGCCGGCGCCGGAGACTCGCCATCCCGGCGGCTGAATTCGCCAATCCGCCTGCTTTACCGGATCTGTTTACAGATCAGACCGGGGAACCGTCAAAAAGGTTCCCCGGGGTCCGGCAGGGGAAAAACCGCAGCCGCTCACCTTTTACTCAATTCTCGGCTCCTTCCGCATCCCGCTCCAGGATCAGTGCGGATATCACCGGCCGGTAGCGGCCGCTTTTTTTGATCCGGCGGTCCCACAGGCTGATACCGCCATAGATCAGGGCCATAGCCGCTGCGCCCAGGCCCGTGGCAAACAGTTCCTTGCGGGCGGCCCAACCGAGATCGGCAGCTATTTTTAAGCCCAGTACTATTCCCCCTACCAGTCCGGCCAGGGGCACCAGGTAAAGCATAAAAGCGATGAAGAGAGCCCGCCGGTCATCCATTTCGATGAGCACGTTCTGTCCCCTGCGCGCCCGAATGGGGTTCAAAGCCTCCACAAAATGTTCCCGGCGATCTTCACCGCCAAGCACACCGCCGCAACGCCCGCAGTTTTCGCAGGAGAGGTGGCGCCGCAGGCGCACTACCGCCATTTCGCCTTTTTCCTCTGTTACCGTACCGACCCGTTCCACCAGCGGCACACTCCAATCTCTCTATCCATTGCTGAAACCATTTTAGCACTGTTGCACGGGGTTGACAAAAACTAACCTGTTTTTATCCGGCGATACAGATCACAGCATGTGAATGCATCGTATGAAAGGGGAAGGGAGTAAAGGCGCCTGCACCCGGACCTGGCGCCTGGATGAGTAATAGTTGCAAAGGTGCCAGGCACCCTGTCGAGTAATGGTCACACAGGTACCTGGCACCGGTCGGGTTCTAGGCGAATGCCTCGGGGACATTTTTCAGGACGGCGTAGCTGAAAACGGGTCCGTCCTTGCAGACGTACAGGTTGCCCGCATTGCAGCGACCGCATTTGCCGATGCCGCATTTCATCCTGTTCTCCAGGGTGGTGTAGATCTGCTCATCGGCAAAATTGAGCTTCTTCAGGTTATCCAGAACAAAACGGATCATGATGGGCGGTCCGCAAGTAATGGCAATGGTGTTCTCGGGCGAAGGGTTCACCTCCATGAGCAGAGAGGGGACAAAGCCCACATAATGCGGCCATCCTTCCTCCTCGATATCCACGGAAAGGTGGCAGCAGACGCCGCCGACCTTTGCCGTCTCGGCAAATTCATCCTTGAAACAGAGATCGCCGGAGGTGCGGGCGCCGTAAATAGTGGTCAGCCCGGCATAATCGCCCAGGTTTGCCTTCACATATTCCACGATGGGACGCAGCGGCGCCTGGCCGATGCCGCCGCCCACAGTAAGTATCTTCTTGCCCTTCCAGTCGTCCACCGGGAAACTGTTTCCGTAAGGGCCGCGCACCGTCATCCTGTCGCCCGGCTCGAGCTGGTGCAGCGCCGAGGTAACCTTGCCCGCCCGCATCACGGAAAAGCGCAGGAAGCCCTTTTCCGTGGGCGAGGAGGAGATGGAGATCATGCTCTCACCCACGCCCAGCACTCCGATCATGGCGCACTGCCCAGGGCGGTGGCTCCAGCTCTCCCGCACCGCAGGATCATCCAGGACCACCTTGAAGGTTTTGATGCAGCGATCGCCCAGCGTCTCGTTCCAGGCATCCTCCACCGTTGCGGTATAGGGGATGTAGGGGTTGTTGTAATTGTTCATGGCGCCGCCTTCACCTGCCTTAAAATGTCGATAAGGTCAATATTGACGGGGCAAAGAGTGGAACAGCGCCCGCAGCCGACGCAGGCGATCACCCCGAATTTATCGACAAAATATGAGTATTTATGGTTTATCCGGTTTCGGGTCCGCTCGCGGCGTGTGGGCCGGGGGTTGTGTCCCGATGTGTGCCTGGTGTACTCGGCAAACATGCAGGAATCCCACATCCGGCAGCGCCGCCCCGCTTCGCCCTCCATCTCATCCTGGATATCGAAGCAGTAACAGGTGGGGCAGAGATAGGTGCAGATCCCGCAGCCCAGGCAGGCCGCAGAGACTCTTGCCCAGAGCGGATCCTCCCAAAGACCCGGCAGTTTTTCCGGAATCCCCTCCGGATCCACGCCGCGCCTGATCTTTGCCTCCGCCTCCCCCACCACCTGCTCCTTCCTTTGCCCGGCATCGGCTCCGGCTTCTTCAAGGAGATCGCCCAGTTCTGCGAGCAGGGCCTTTCCCTTCTCCGTCTGCGCTTCCAGAAGATAGCTCTCTCCCAGATCGACCATCAGTATATCGAGCCCCTCGGGAGAAGCCGGCCCGCCGCCCACAGATGTGCAGAAGCAGTTCAAGGCAGGTTCATTGCAGGCCAGGCCGATGAGGGTGGTCAGTTCACGGCGCTTCAGATAGTAAGGATCGTCGAAGTCCCAGCGGAAAAGTTTCTCCACCAGCGCCATGGCGCGGGCATCGCAGGGCCGCACCCCCAGCAGGATTATCTCTTCACCGGCTTCGGGCAGCTCCAGATCGGCCCGCCCCTGTGAAAACCGGTACAGTGTCTCCGTCTGGGGAAAGAGCAGTGCCTTCGGGGGCACCGTGGTGTTATCATGATCGAGCTGCACTGTTTCGCCCTCGGCCACGGGAAGGAATTTTTTCAGTCCATCCTGCTCGGCCGGCGCCCAGAGGTTTTTCCCGGAAAGCCTTCCGGTAAATTCAGACCATTTATTCTTTTGCAACAGCATCGCTGACATATCGCTCTCACCCACCTCTACAAAATAAATTCCTCTGGGTCTTCGGGCTTGTAACTGGCCTGGAACGGTTCGGCCTCGGGATCAAGCCCCGGTTCAAACCCGTATTCCTCGCGCACAGTTTGGGCAAGTTTGCGGTTCAATTTGCCCAGGGGAATACCGGCCGGGCAAACCCGTTCACACTCGCCGCATTCAACGCAGCGACCGGCAAGGTGAAAGGCCCTGGCCAGATGAAAAGCGGTATTCTCCGAGAAGTTCACGGCGCGGTTGACCCAGGTCGGATCGAGGCGGTCGAGAATGCAGTCCTCGCAGTAGCACAGGGGGCAGGCATTCTTGCAGGAGTAGCAGCGGACGCATTTGGAGAATTGCTCCTCCCAGTAGGCCCACTTTTCCGCTGTGCTCTTCTTTTCGATTTCCGCCACGCCGTTGTCCGTCTCAGGCGCCCAGGGCTGCACCTGTTCTCCCACGATGACATCGCTGATCACCGGGTTGGGATGGCGGCAGAGACGGCATTTTTCCGCCAGCACCTCTGCGCGGGGTACAGTAATTTCCTGCCCGCCGGCGGTGAGCGTAAAGTCTTCTCCGCTCCAGCTCAGTTCGGCGGGCTCCTCTGTTTCAGGATATTTCTCGGCAAGCAATTTCCAGTCAACCATGCCCGGGCAGGGCAAGCCGACCACCACGATCTGCTCTCTCTTGACTCCTTTTTCCACCAGCAGCTGGTTCACCGCCCTGCTGTCACAGCCCTTGACCAGGATGGCCACCTTGCGATTGTCAGGCTCCTGCCCCCGGGGTACCGGCCGCTTTTCGACCAGTGTCAGGTACGTGGCCAGGTTGGAGATGCAGAGGGGTGAAAAGATCAGCTCTTCGGCCCCGGCGGCATCTTCGATGAAGCAGGGCGACACGCGATAGCCGAATGTGCCCCGGCGCCAGCCGATGAGATATTTTACATCCTCCCGGGAGACAATCCCGGCGGCAGTTTCACGCAACTCTTTTAGATCCATCTGTTTCCCCTCCTCACCAGCCAATCTGCCGGCGCTTGAATTGATCAAAAGGTCCGGCAGCAATGGCATTTTCCACCGCTTTTTCGACAACTTCTTTCCATTTGTGCCCCTCCGAGGCGGAAACCCAGCTCATGGTAAAGCGGCGGGGGTCCACGCCGATAAAATCGAGAAGCTCTTTAAGCAGCTTCAGACGGCGCCGGGCGTAAAAATTTCCCTCCATGTAATGGCAGTCACCGGGATGACATCCCGAGATGATCACCCCATCGGCGCCCTGCTGCAAGGCATTGACCACGTAAAGGGGGTTCACCCGGCCCGAGCACATGACCCGGATCACTTTCACATTCGCCGGGTAGTGGATCCGGCTGGTGCCGGCCAGGTCCGCGCCGGCATAGGTGCACCAGTTGCACAAGAAAGCAACAATATTCGGTTTGAATTGTTCGCTCATCTCGCTCCCCCCAATGCTGCAATTTGTGGTAGAATCTGCCGGTCCCGGAAGGACTTGGGCTGGATAGAGTTGGAGAGACAGCCGGCCGAGCAGGATCCGCAGCCCTTGCAAAGCGCTTCATTGACCCGGGCTACCTCCACCATATGGCCCATCCGGTTGATCGTAACGAGCTCGATGGCGGTATAGGGGCAGATGGCCACGCAGAAGCCGCAGCCCCTGCAGGTATCCTCGATTACTCCGGCTACCTGTGCGTCAATGGCCACTTTCCCCCGGGCCAGCGGGATCAGCGCCGAAGCGGCTGCCCCCTTGGCTTGAGCCACAGTATCGGGAATGTCCTTGGGCCCCTGGCAGCATCCGGCCAGGAAAACGCCGTCGCTGGCGGTATCCACGGGGCGCAGCTTGGGGTGCGCCTCCATGAGGAAGCGGTCCGGCGATTGGGAAAGCCGCAACAGATCTATGGTCTTGCGATCATCGCTGCGGGGCGTCAGGCCTACCGCCAGCACGACCAGATCGGCCTCTTCCTCAAGAGGGGTGGCGGTAAGCGTATCCTCTACCTTGATCACCAGTTTGTTCCCCCGTTTGAAGATCTCGGAGGGGTTGCCCCGCACGTAGCGAACTCCCTCGCGGCGAACCCGATCGTAGAATTCCTCGAACCCTTTCCCGAAGGCCCGTACATCCATGTAGTAAACCTTGACCTGGGCATCGGGAATTTTATCCTTGACCAGGTGGGCTTGCTTGGCCGTGTACATGCAGCAGACGCGGGAGCAGTACTCGTTGCCCACGCTCTGGTCGCGGGAACCGACACACTGGATAAAGGCGATCTGCTTGGGGATGATCTCCTCTTCTCCATTGTTGACCCGGATCTCGCCGCCGGTGGGGCCGGAGGCGGAAACGAGGCGCTCCATCTCCAGGCCGGTGATCACATTGGGATAGTCGGTATAGCCGTATTCCGGCTTCTTGGCAGCATCAAAAATGTCAAATCCTGTTGCTACAATGATGGCGCCCACTTTGAAGGAGACAATCTCATCTTTTTGTTCGAAATCTATGGCTCCGGGCCTGCAGGCGTCGATGCATTTCGGAGCCTTGCCGCATTTGCCCCGCGTGAGCATGAGGCATTTTTCCGGATCTATGGTGTATTTCGCCGGCACCGCCTGCGGAAAAGGCAGGTAGATGGCGCTGCGCTTGCCCAGCCCCTCGTCAAACTCGTTGGGGAAGCGGTTGGCCAGGCGGCAGGCGGCGGCACAGTCACCGCAGCCGGTACACTTGCTCACATCAACATAGCGCGCTTTTTTGCGCACCTTCACATCGAAGTTGCCCACAAAACCGCTGACTTCCTCCACCTCGGAATAGGCAAAGAGCTCTATGTTGGGGTGGTTGGCCGCGTCAACCATTTTGGGGGTGAGAATGCAGGCCGAGCAGTCCAATGTTGGAAAGGTCTTGTCCAGCTGGGCCATGCGCCCGCCTACCGAAGGACTTTGCTCCACCAGGTAAACCTTGAATCCGGCATCGGCAATGTCCAGGGATGCCTGGATGCCGGCAATACCCGCTCCAATAACCAGGGCCGCCGGTTCGGCATCCACCTCCCTGGGGGTCAGCGGCTCCAGCAGGCGGACCTTGACCACGGCCGAGGCGATCAGCCCCTTGGCCTTGGCAGTGGCTTCCTCTCGATCTTCGTGCACCCAGGAGCACTGCTCCCTGATATTGGCCATCTCCAGGAAATAGGGATTCACCCCCACATCCTGGAGAGCCTTGCGAAAGGTGGGCTCATGCATGCGCGGCGAGCAGGAGGCCACCACCACGCGGTTCAGCCCATATTCCTTGATATCTTCCTTGATCAGGAGCTGCCCGGGATCGGAACACATATACGAATAGTTGCGCGCAATCACTACATTTGGCAAAGTTTGCGCGTATTCCGTCACCGCTTCCACATCCACGGTAGCGGCGATGTTGATGCCGCAGTGACAGACATAGACGCCCAGTTTCGGTTTTTCCGTCATCTGGTTTTTCATCCTCCCACAGAGATTCAGCCTTGCTGAAGGCTCTCTTCAAGCCATAGCTTTATCCCTTCAGCTCCTTCAATTTTTCGGTAAGCTTGGGCACAATTTTATGCAGATCGTCGATGATGGCATAATGCGCCGCCGCAAATATGGGCGCGTTGGGATCCTTGTTGATGGCCACGATCGTTTTGGCGCCCTTGATCCCGGCAATATGCTGGAAAGCCCCGGAGATGCCCATGCAGATATAGAGTTTGGGCTGAACTGTTTTTCCCGAGGTGCCCACCTGGCGATCGCTGGGCAGCCAGCCGGCATCGCAGGCGGCGCGGGAGCCGCAAAGATCGGCCTTGATCACCGCAGCCAGCTCCTCGGCAACAGGCAGGTTCTTATCTTCCTTCAGGCCCCGCCCGATGCCCACCAGAATCTCGGACTGGGTGATATCAACATCTCCGATGACAGCTTCGATATATTCAATGAATTTTCTGTAATCAAGATCTTCCTTTAACGGAGAGTCGATCTTCTCCACTGCGGCGGCGGCGGCCGGTTCGGGAGCCTCAAAATTGGCCTCGCGAACGGTAACCAGGGATGTATCTGCCGGTTTAAGAGCGATCCGGGCGTTGACTTTGCCCGAATAGAGCTGCCGGGTAGCCTTGATCACGCCCTCCTCCACCTCCAGGCCAACGACGTCAGGCACAAAGGGCAGCTTTTTTTCAACGGCCAGGGCCGGAGCCAGATCTGCGCCCTGCGCGGTCTGCCCAACCATGACCAGCTGCGGTTTGGACTCGTCGATCAGGGCGGAGAGCACTTTCTGGTACTTGTCGGAGTTGTACTCGGCAAAGAGAGGGTCATCCACCACCAGAACTTTAACGCCGTAGGAGGCAATTTTCTCGGCCATCTTGTCGACGCCGCTGCCAAGCAGCAGCACCACCGCCTCCCCGCCCAGGGCCTTGGCCAGTTCGGGAGCCGGCGCCAACATCTCAAAAGTAATATCCCGCAAGGCTCCCTGGCGGTGTTCGGCCAACACTAAAACATTACCCATTTAGACCAGACCTCCTTTAACCAGAATCGAAGCCAGTTTCTCGGCCTTCTCGTCGGGTTCACCCTCGATTATTTCTGCTTTCGATTCCACTACCGGAATATAGAGTTTTTCCAGAATGATCCGGGAGCCCTCCGCGCTGACCTCACCCTCGGGAATGCCCAGATCATCCAGGTTCATCACCTTCAACTCTTTTTTCTGGGCCTGGCGGATGCCGCGGATGGGGGCATAGCGAGGCTCATTGATCCCGGTCTGGATGGTCAGAACTGCGGGAAGGGTCATCTCCACCACTTCCATAAGCCCGCCCTCGAGCTCACGGTAGGCCTTGACCTTGCCCTCGCCGAGCTCCACCTTCTTCACATAGGCGGCATGGGGAACGCCCAGAATCTCGGCCAGGGCCACCCCGGTAGCTGCCTGGCCGTAATCCTCGGCCATGCAGCCGGTAAGAACGAGGTCAAACTCCTGATCTTTGATTGCACCGGCCAGGACCCGGGCCACCATCAGGGGATCGTAAGTAGCGATGCGCTCATCCTCGATACGGATGGCGTCGTCGCAGCCCTTGGCCATGGCCATGCGGATCATCACATCCGATTGCTTCGGCCCGATAGAGACGACGGTGACGCTGCCTTCGTTCTTCTCCTTGATCAAAACCGATTCTTCCACCGCATAATTGTCTGCATCGTTGATATCAAAGGAGAAACGGCTGCTGTCAACCGCTGTGCCCTCGGCGTTGAGTTTTACCTCCGCTTCCGAAGTATCGGGCACATACTTGATGCAGGTAAAAATTTTCATTTAATCCTCCACCTCCTAAGCGGATTTTTTGTTTTCCTGCCCTATATCCAGTTCTCCCAAAAGCTCCATGATTTCAGCCACCCGCATCTCTTCCTCGTACCCCAGCGCTTTCACAGCATCATCCAGGGTCAGGACGCAGAAGGGGCAAGCCACCGCCACGATATCCGCCCCGAGAGCCCGGGCATCCTTGATCCTTGTTTCGGCCAGGCGCTCTTTTTTTGATTCCGATTCCACCCACATTTTCCCGCCGCCGCCCTCGCAGCAGAGGCTGCGTTCGCGGGACCGGTTGAACTCGACAAGCTCCACCCCTTCAACAGCTTTCAGCAAACGGCGCGGTTCATCAAAGACGCCGCTCTGCTTGCCGAGATAGCAGGGGTCATGGAAAACGATTTTTTTGGCGAGACCGTCCTTGAAAACAAGCTTGCCCTGATCCAGCAGCTCGGCCAGCAGTTCGGTATAATGCAGCACCGGCTTGTTCAAATCGGGATAGCGGGTCTTGAAAGTGGTAAAACAATGCGGCGAAAGGGCTATGATCCGCCTGGCCTGATATTCGTTAAGAAGTTCGGTGTTATCTTCAACAATCATTTCGAAGAGACCCTCTTCCCCAAGGGTGAAAACCTCGCTGCCGCAGCAGGATTCGTCGTCGCCAAGAAAAGCATAGTCCACCCCTGTTTTATCCAGAAGGCGGACCATGTTTTGGGCAATGACCTGAACTCGCGGATCATAAGCAATGGTGCAGCAAACGTAGAAGAGGTTCTCCACGGGCTCATCGGGCTGGGCGATCCTTACATTCAATCCTTCCATCCAATCGCCGCGGGTTGCTCTAGGTTTTTCCCAGGGATTGCCTTCCCGGAAGACAGACTCGAGGGCATCCCGCACCGTGGGCTGGGTTTTACCGCTCTCGACGATGAGTGAACGCAGACCGATCAACACCTCCAGCGGTTTCAGCCCCTTGGGGCAGCGCACAGCGCATGTATGACAGGCGGTGCAATCCCAGATTTCTGCGATCCTGGAAAGTTCATCAAGAAGATCTTCATCGTAGGCGTCATAGACGAAACGGCGCACGTTCAAATTTGTTCGCGCCGTTACCGGACAACCGCCGGTACACCGCCCGCACTGAATGCAACCCAGCAGGTCAAACTTTTCAGCAAAAGTTTGGTTTTCGGTAGTCATCTTCATACCCCGCATCAGTGGAATATTTTTCCCCTGGGCCGGGCGCCGGCCGGGGAAATGGAAATGTTTTTAATGCTCTGATCATCAACCTCCTTTTGAACTTTAGGAAAAGATTCTTTAATGTGTCAATACAAACCTACAGTCTTAGGCTTTCGACGTTCCTTCCGTTAAATCCTTCCGCCAAACTGTAAATTCTAAAATATTTTACATCTGTCAACTATTTACCGGCGGAAAAGGTATAACGCCCTTACCCAAGGGGTAAAACATCTGTCAAAACAGTCAGGGAGGTGACGGGCAGTGGATAGAACGGAGCTGCGTCCGGCCAAGCTTGATCAGGAAGCGCTGCAAATCCTTCTCGATGCCGAGGCCTCGATAAATCGCCGCATCGATGCGGAAAGCGATCCCGCTGCAGAGATTTTTTTGATCGCCATGCACAGCGATCGGTAAAGGTAGGACCCGCTATGAATTGGAAGTTAACAATATCTTAAATTATTGTTAACTTCCAATTTTAAATCCCCGGCAATGCGCATATTTTGTCAGCTTGTTTACTAAATTGGCCGAAGGGCCGGCAGTTTGAATTACATTAATGGATGAAGATTGTATTATTATGAAAATATTCCTTGTGAAAAAAAGGTATTGGCCTATTCATGTCGAATAGGCATACTTACCATCTTTTTTTGAGGTGAGCACAATTGAAGCAGAAAGAAGCCAAGCAGGGGCTCTACCAGGAAATAGAAACTCTAAGGGAAAAGCTGCATAGGCAAAAGGATATCACCTCCGGTGACACTTTGAAGCTGAGTGCGGAACTGGATCAGCTGATCCTGAAGGCAATGAAAGACAAAGAGGAGGAAAATTTGACAGCTCCCTATGGGGACAGTTGACACTGAGCCCGGCACCGGCGTCGGCTAAATCTGTGTTCGCAGCTTCAGGGGGACGCGGTGATCACCCACGCGGCGGGTCAACTTGAGCCCGTCAAAGTGTTCAAGAAGGGGCTGCATGATCTTGCGCGAACTGCCGGTAAGATCCCTGAATTGAGCCAGAGTCAGGGTTCCGGCAGCGGCAAAATGGCTGCGCAGCAGTTCAATGGCCCTGCTGTAAGCTTCCCGGTGGAAGTAAAGCTCATCATTTATTTTTACCAGCATTCCGCTGTTTACCAGATAGCTGTAGTAATCCTCCCGATGACGGTTTTCAAGGCCCGCCCTTTCCAGCGCCTCCCGAACCGGCGGAGGTTGAAATGGCTGGGCGGCATAGATCCCGCCCAGCCGGTGGAGCTGCTCTCGCTGCTGCTCCGAAGGTTCGGGCGCAAACCCCCCAAGACTGACCAGATCTCCTTCAAGCGTTATTGTGCCCTGCTCCTGCAGCCGTGCCAGAAGCAGGTCGTATTCCCGATGGCCCAGCGCCCCCGGCAGGGCTGTTTTCAGCTCCGCCCTGGAAATGCCGCGGAGCAGGGAGTGGCGCCGGTGGTACTCCCCTACCCTGGCTGGAAGCAGACGCTCCCATTCTTCCAGGGTTTTCTGCGCCAGGTAGCTTTCTCCGAGCCTCCCGACAATACCTTTCCGCACCAGCCCCTCCAGTATTTCCTGAAGCTGTTTCTCCTCGAAGCGGGTCTCCCGGGCCAGACGTGCCGTTCCGGCAATGAGCAGCTCCTTCAGTTTCCGAAAGATAAAAGCCGCATCCCCCCCGGCGGCGGGCTCCCGCTCCAATTCCTCCAGATGGGCAAAGGAGGCGCGGCGAAAACGGCGGTGGCGCGGGGGAGCGGGATCCAGTATCCGGCCGCCCCCGATGGTGGTCATGGGCGAATATGAACGGATGATAAAGCGGTCCGCCCGATCAGCCACCAGGGGATGGTTCAGGCGGCACTGAACCACGGAGCTCTCCCCGGGCAGCAGTTCATCGCGATCGAGCAGCAGCAATCTCGCCACCGTGCGGGCGGTTCCCAGAAATAGATGGACGGGATCAAGATTCTTCAGGGGCCGGGGAGCACCGGGCAAAAGTGAAAGGGAGACATCGAGGAGCAGGGTGGTCCGGTAGTAGCCGGGCGAAGCGATAACACTGCCGCGCCGGACCTCCGATTTTTCAATGCCGGCCAGGTTCAGGGCAACCCGCTGCCCGGCCAGCGCTTTTTCTATATCGCGATCATGGACCTGGATATTGCGGACGCGGGCTACCAGGCCCGGGGGAATGATTTCCACCCTGTCGCCCACCCGCACGCTCCCCCGGAAAAGCGTCCCCGTAATCACGGTGCCGAATCCGGCGAT
>MTKW01034693.1_pt1 | contig 15721 bp, 20 predicted proteins | sample 1042761 | NCBI WGS metagenome assembly MTKW01 (sample SAMN06205366, study PRJNA360243) | anaerobic digester metagenome | biome: Wastewater treatment plant; feature: Anaerobic digester sludge; material: sludge; isolation source: anaerobic digester fed with sludge from wastewater treatment plant ... | reverse complement strand
AGTTTGGGCGGTGCAAGAGCAAACTTTTCTATATTGACACCTGAACCATTGACTAATACCGGTTTCACCGTTTTGGGCACGATGCCCTTATCAACAAACAAATGCAAGTCGTCAGGGTTCTGAAAAAACACAACTTGACTGTACTTTAGCGCCGACTTATACAAGGAAGCGACCATTTGTGTTAGAATCTTCTGCTTAAATGTCTCCCCGATAAACACGTAGCCCAGACCTGTAATCATCCCATATATCCGCTGAATACCAGCCAAGTGCGCCGCAATTGAACCATAGACAATGGGTTTAACGGTATAGGAAAACACCATATCAGGTTCTACTTCCTCGAACGCTTTTTTCAAAGAAAACAAGGTTCCAAGATCCTGAAATGGGTTTAGTCCAGTCCTATTAAGTGAGATTTGTCGATAGCTAGCGCCCAACTCCTGCAAGGGTTGCGCAAAACCTGCTTCGGGCCCGAGGCAAATCACTTCATGCCCCAAATCAACCATTGCCCTCATTAAATCACCGCGAAAATTAATGAGTGATGGTGAGTAATGTGACACTATTGCGATTTTAGCCATGTCCTTAGTCTCCTTTTAAGATTACAACCTCCAAAGATGAACGCCATCTGGCACGCTAGACCTGTCTAGCACACCCTTGACGTCTGCAACCACGCCACCATCGTCTCGCAAGAGGGACATCACAAAGTCCCAACCCCGATCAACATACACGCGGTGCGCAACGGCGAATACAACCCCGTCAGCAGGGAAAATCTCATCATCATGACAAACCTTCAATCCGTATGCTTTTTCGACATCGTTTGGGTTAGCTAACGGATCTATCACTTGGACATCTATCCCAAAATCCTCAAGTTCGCGAACTATGTCAATAACCTTTGAATTTCGTATGTCAGGCACATTTTCTTTAAAGGTGATACCTGCTACTGTAACAACAGATCCCTGTATTGTTATCCCCTTCAATATCATTTGTTTTACGATAGAGGTTGCCACATATTGACCCATTTTGTCGTTAATGCGCCTTCCCGCAAGTATGACCTCGGGATGATAGCCTATGCTTTGTGCTTTATAAGTAAGATAATAAGGGTCCACTCCAATGCAATGACCACCGACTAAACCGGGTTTAAAGGGTAAGAAATTCCATTTTGTCCCTGCGGCTTCCAAAACCTCGTTTGTATCTATCCTGAGTTTGTCAAATATAATTGCCAGTTCGTTCATTAGAGCAATGTTGAGGTCACGCTGTGTGTTTTCGATCACCTTGGCTGCCTCAGCCACCTTTATTGACGATGCCATATGAATTCCAGCCTCTACAACCGAACCATAAACATCTGCTATGACCGATAACACTTCTTCATTCTGTCCTGAAACTACCTTTTTTATCTTCTTAAAGGTATGCTCTTTGTCACCTGGGTTTATCCGTTCGGGAGAATACCCTACGAAGAAACCGTCCCCACATTTCAAGCCCGATGTCTTTTCGATGACAGGCACACATACTTCCTCTGTAACACCGGGATATACCGTTGACTCGTAAACAACTATCGCACCATTTTTGATCCTTCGGCCAACCGTCTCCGATGCTTTTATCAGAAAAGATAGGTCAGGACGATTCGTTACATCAATCGGAGTGGGAACAGTGACGATGAAGAAGCTGCAGCCCTCAAGCAAAGCCTCATCAAAAGTGTACTCCATCTCAACTTTGCCTAGTTCCTCGGCACTGACCTCGCCGGTTTCATCGATGCCCTGTTTTAAGGATTCCACTCTCTCTGGGTTGATATCAAACCCGACAACAGGAAACTTTTCGGCAAAAGCAACGGCCAAAGGCAACCCCACATAACCCAGCCCAATAACACCTATTTTATATTCCATCTATCTCACCCCGTAGTAATCTTTGTACCATTCTACAAAGCGTTCAATTCCTACCTCAATTGGGGTGGAAGGCTTAAATCCCACATCACGCATGAGGTCATCCACATCTGCATAAGTTTCTGGAACATCTCCAGGCTGCATTGGCAGAAACTCCTTCTTAGCTTCTCTGCCTAAATGTTTCTCCAAGACCGATATAAAGTACATTAGTTCCACAGGCTGATTATTACCTATATTATATATTTTGTAAGGTGCAAAGCTCGTTCCTGGATCAGGGCTAGTATCATCCCATTCTGGATTTGGCTCAGGCTTCTTATTGATCAAACGGACTACGCCCTCAACCACATCGTCTATGTAGGTAAAGTCCCTCTTCATATTGCCATAGTTAAACACCCTTATGGGTTCCCCGGCTAGAATAGCCTTGGTGAAAATAAACAAAGCCATGTCAGGTCTACCCCATGGACCATACACCGTAAAAAAGCGTAAGCCAGTGGTAGGGATACCATAAAGATGACTGTATGTATGGGCCATCAATTCATTAGATTTCTTCGTAGCAGCGTACAAGCTCAACGGATGATCAACGTTATCATGAACGGAAAAAGGCAGTTTTCTATTTGCCCCATAAACCGAACTTGAAGACGCAAAAATCAAATGCCCTACCGCATAATGTCTGCAACCTTCCAATATGTTCAAAAAGCCAACGACATTTGAATCTATATAAATATGAGGATTTTGTATGCTGTGGCGAACACCTGCCTGGGCGGCCAGATGGACGACTACATCAAACAAATCCTCCTGAAATACATCTTCGGCAGCTTCTTTATCCTCCAAAGAAGCATAAACAAAACGAAACCCTGTCTCTTTTTCAAGCAATGAAAGGCGCGATCGCTTAAGTGATACTTCGTAGTAATCATTCAAGTTGTCCAATCCGACAACTTCATATCCTTCCTTTAACAATCTCATGGATAAGTGAAAACCGATAAAACCTGCGCAGCCAGTGACCAGTATTGGGCTTTGTCCCATTGTCTGTCCTTACCTCCAATATAGACTATACAGTTTCTCCTAACTCGGTAACCAGTTTACTATTGAGGGCAGGTTATCGATCCCCCAACCCTTTTTTCTGCAGAAGCTCCTTGTAAAGCTCTTCCCACTGATCTACGACTCGCTCGAGGCTGTAATTGGCTTCGATATGCGCCTTGCCAGATTTGCCCATCTCGAAGCGCTCTTCATCGGAAAGAGCCATCATTTTCTCCATCGCCAAGGCCAAAGCTTCTGGATTACGCGGGGGAACGATGTAGCCGGTTTTGCCGTCTTGAACAAGTTCTGGTACACCGCCCACGCTCGTAGCTACCACAGGTTTAGCAGCAGCCATAGCCTCCATAACAGCATTTGGCAATCCTTCCCACGCAGAGGATAAAACGAATCCATCTGCAGCCTGTAGAAGTTGTGGGATGTCGCGACGCAGGCCCAAAAAACAACACGCTCGGAAATACCCAACTGTATAGCTTGTCGTTCCAAATCTTCCATCAAGGAACCCTGACCTGCCACATGCAACTGCGCTTCATATTTGTTTAAAACAATCCTAAAAGCCTGAAGAAGGTTCGGGTAATCTTTGGGTTCTTCTAAGCGCCCCACCGCTAGCCAAAGAAAGTCTTCTTCTGCGACACCCAAATCTCTCCGAACCTCCTGCTTATTTGAATTAGTAAGAACAAACTTGTCGAGCACAAGACCATTAGGAATAACACAGACTTTTTCCGCAGGAACCACTCCTTGTTTTGTCAGACTATCAGCAACTATTCTGGAGTTAGTAATAGTAATATCTCCCATCCAATCCGTCAGTCGCATTAATCGATCAACGCCATTCTCCATCCATATTTTCTCTTCTAACCCAGTATATGTCAACAGGAACATCCACCAAACATCCAGGAATACACCCTAGTAGGTTAACCGAAACATTACAATGGTCAGAACCCATGGCCTCTACTCATGTATTATCTCATCTCACCTAGAAACGAATCGTCGATTTGCCAATCCATCTAAGGCCACAATTGCAACTGAAATTTGATCGGCAAGATGTGTTTCTTATATTATACTCATTGCCTCAATTATCTCTACACCAGCAGTCTTTCTCTCCCACTCAAAGTAATCTTCCACATCAAAGCATTACTCGTGCGACCCACTTCTAACCTCGTTTTATCTGCAAGACACCTCAGAAGAAACATGACGGATGTTCTATACAGCAACATATGCATAAACTGTTCCTGTCACCACTTTCATTAGTTCAATCCCCACACTGTCAAGAGACATTCCGAAGTTCGCACTTAGCGGTACGGACGTTTTTGTTGGATTCCTCTTATAGGGATTTGAATGTGTTCGCTCACAATATTTACCTTGTAACTTCCCATAGATACTGTTTGATTACTCATGCAAATGCGCTTTGGGTATCAGGTACAATGTACTACATACGTACGCCTTCCGAAGAACCTGCTCCAATTGATCTACGATCCAGTATCACCTATCATCATGCCCATAGCCGCGCACAAGCCACCTGTATTGATCACTAATCCTATTACTGTGCCCCTGGGCAACATCCCAATACCTTATGTAACTTTTGCATGCATAGTACCTACCGATGAAAATGAACATCAGTTATCTAAAGACCATATTCTAAGCAAGGCTCCTACTATACGATCCAGATACCAACATACCAGCTACTCAATTGGTGAGGACACGACCGTTATGGTGTACTCTCCCGGTTCACAGTTCGTGGATATTACTCTCTAGAACCTATTCAACTTACTTAGCTAGCCCTTGCCCTTGAAGCTTAAACTTACGTAAAAGCCATGCTGAACCGATTACAATTAAGTTAACTGATTCGGACAAAGGCACTTATCGATCAAATTTATCGATCAAATGGCATGACCTTTGGTCCGGAGACTATGCATCCAGAACTACCCCTAACCTACTATATTTGATATAGACCCCAACAATACAGATCAAGTTGCGCTCTTTCAATAAGCAAAGTCTCCTTCCACAATCAGGGTTAACACTAATTTGCCTAGCCCGCCGTCTCGGACAACGAGCTAGTTACACTGCTAAGACCCGGATTTGTCGAGAGGGCCCAATGAAACTAAAGCCAAGAATATCCACAGCATGGTATCTCGAATTCCATTATGAACTAAGCCATAAATCAGCACTACGGCAAAAACAATATGCCAGCTCTTGAAGTTGTCATTCTTCAATGCTAGATACACAAAAGTCGAGAAAAGAAACAGCCCTATTATGCCGTATGAAACGAGTATATTGCCTAGCGTGGAATGAAGCTCCTTTGTTTCTCCAAATCTAGATGCGTACTCGCCCTCTGCCGCACCAAATACCAAATACTCAGGATACCTGACTATCCGATCGTACCCTCTCTCGGTTACCATCCGCCTTGCCTTTTCTTGAGCAGCTTGCGCCCTGTTTGCAAGCGATTCCATCACTGTGCTCTCACCTTTGATCTCGTAAATTGATAGTGTTTCGATGCATATGAACACCACAACCAAGAACAAACATATTACGAAAGCCGCAACCTGGCGCTTTCCTTGACTCTTTACAAGACTAATTAATAGGGATAATCCCACAAGCACAAAATACGAGACTATCGCCCCTACTGAGAGGGATACAATTACAAGTATTGCGCACGAGCCTAACCCCAAGACGAGAGAGGTAGAACTAATAGGGACTTTACCACTCAAGTGTATTTGAAAACATGCTGTCATTAGAGCATAACGACCTAGCTGATTCGGGTTGTTAAAAGAGATTGTGGATCTTGCCCCGGTAAATCCACCCGTTACGAAAAACAAACCTATTTGTATGAATACGGACAACACTAGTGCCTTGTTAGTCAATTTGAGAAGATCGCCCTTATAATGACCATATATCAAAACAGTCATTAGGGCAGCTAGAAAGTTAAATAGATAGAAGAAGGACTGCGCTAAAATAGCAGGCGAATTCATTATCGTCATCCCTACCAGATTGACACACGTCACATAGGACACAAAAACGAACCCTGATAATATAAAGAGATTAGTTTTGTGAGCAAGTCTGAACTTCAAATTGCTTCTGACGCTATATAATGCGAATATCAATAACAACACCAAATCCGCGATCTGTGGTAATCCGCTTGACCAAAAATAGAAAGGTCTGAGAACAAAGTACATCACATACAGGAAGAAGATCACCTTATCGAGAAAGAGATAGCAATTGGTTCGCCCATGATCACGTATACCGTGTAGGTATTGCATTTCAATCGTCACTCCAAACAACCCTCAGACTAGCAAGTTCACCAATACCAATATATATATAAAATGTAGCGTGAGCAAACCTCACAAATCATGCCCTTCATGTCAATGGGTTAGCTTCTAGTTCGCAATTCTAGTACGCGATTACGCGCTTTTGGCAAAAACAGAGCGGCATCTGACTGTACCATCCGCACATTACTTAGTCTTAGAATTCTTCTGTAGCGAACCCCTATTGTCAAAGCCACTATTCTCCAGAAAATGAGTAGGGGTCATCCAACTGCCTGGCAATGGCCCTTGGCCAATGATCGCTCAAATTCTTCGGGGCCTTAATACCCCAGAACCGAATGCACATATATTTTGTTGTAGTCAAACTTAGTCCAATTACCTAAAGATTTACAGGCTTCTTGAAAATTGGTAAACTCGTTTATCCAGGCTATCTTTTCTTTTGTGGTTCTCATCGTCCTCTCGGTGTCAGCGTTTCCTCTGGGATTGTTGCAGAATGGGAACATTTGTTCTGTCCCTAATATGGCCATAGGCTGCATGAAACTGCGAAATGTGAGTTGAAGCCCATTATCGCTTACCAGTTTGAGCTCGTTGCCTTGCACCCCGTCGCAAAACTGGTTATTCAGCACTATATTGAGAGCTTCTTCCCATTCACAGGTCCTCAAAGAAAAGTTCCAACCAACTACCTTCTTGTTATACCAGTCCAACACTACAACCAAATACACCCATCCTACGCTTTCTACCATGAACCTGGCCAGTCCATTCCCTAGTACTCATTTGGGTGCTCCGCTCTGGGCTTGGATCCTTCTGACCCTGGACGCGTTTCCCTTCTTCTCCCTTGGGGTACTGTTAGATTATGTTCCTTCATGATCCCATATACCTTTTTGTGGTTTACCTCTATGTCCAGGCGGCGCTTTAGAAAAGCCGTGACTCGCCTGTATCCCCAGAAAGGGTGGCATTATTTGATAGTCTCGGTTTGTTTGAGAAGTTCTTCTTCCTTCAGATAACGCTCAGTCTTTGCCTTTTTCAAAGGATAATCCTTGATTTAACCGTAATAACTGCTCCTAGATATACCGAGGAGCTCGCATGACTCCTTTACGCTACCCCTTTTTTCTTTAAGCTCCTTTACTGCATTTATCTTTTCTGAAACAGTCCGTCCGTTTTTTAAAACCTCTATCTCAATAACCTGTTTCCCAATGATCTTCTGAAGTCTTTTTGATTTCTGCCTCCAGCGCATGATCATAAGTCTTATTGCCACTTTCCAGAGCCTTGTTACCCCCTCGAGAAAAGCATCGCGTCACTTGTAGTATATGGCCTCATTTCAGCCATTTCCCTTACAAATCTCAGATACGCTCTTCCCACCTTCTAGGCCTTGCATAACTACGGGGAACTTTTCTTCGCTGATCATCTTCCTCGATTTCATATCTGAACTCTCCCAATAGCTTGCATAAACCACCCTTTCGCTTCCCTTTCAACAAAACCTTACACTTTGAAGTGCCCAATATTCTATGGGTTCAGTATAACAGCCAGGATGCTTCTTCATCGGGCACTCCCAGGATAGGCCGCACGTGTGAGTGTGCTTCGTCCTTTAGGCTGTTTGGTGTGGCATCTTTGCCATGTAACTCCATAAAAATACTGCCTAATTGCTCTTACCAAGCCTCTATGGTTCTAAGACGTAATGATGTCTACTCCATGCAAACCTCTATCTTTAAGCCTGCTGAAGAATTCACCCCAACTAGATTCTGATTCTGTGTCACCTACCATCATGCCTAATACTTCACGGTAACCGTCTCTATTGATCCCTACCGCTATCATCACACCTCTGGATTGTAGTCTGCCATCTTCTCCAGCTTTTGGGTACATGACATCTACCAGTAAGAAAGGATACTGGTCACCTGAAAGTGGCGCGTTGAGCTAAGCGTTCTATGATTGGATCTAGATTCTCGCAGAGTTCGGACACTGCACAATTCGTCTGTAATCCGACTCACCTTTCTAGTAGATACTCCGTTTACTGCAATCTCCATCAGAGCTAGCAGAGTTCGGACACTGCACAATTCGTCTGTAATCCGACTCACCTTTCTAGTAGATACTCCGTTTACTGCAATCTCCATCAGAGCTAATAGAAGTGATCACTCGCTCCTTTGGTATCTCAAATACATCTCGGTTGAGAAATTACCATCTCGAATCCTGGGCACACGAAGTAGCATACTGCCTAATCGCGCAGTTAATTGCCTAGGGTAAGAATCATTACGATGCCCCCTAAGTTCTTCAGTTCTTTCATACGGTTCCTTAGCTACCTTGTTCCTTACCCCGCGCCTTAAGTACTTTATCTAAAATCGATTTGCGCAGCTTAGCCAACGCTGAATCCCGAGAGTTTACTAAAAAAGCTTATGCAAATCTTCTGAATCTACGGTAATTCTGTACTACTAACATCATGATGGAAACGAGTCAAACGCATCTTCTCTAAGAAGGAATCGTTCAGCAGTTTGACAGCCACCTCGCCTATGGAACAAAAGGAGAAATAGGGCGCAAGCAATGCATATTCTCATATGAAAGAATAGTTTACGTGGCGCGAAAGGCATGTTCGTTCGGAAAAACTGAGGCAAACGAGGAACCATTGGGAACTATCGGTAGCCCAGGGTACTTTCCACATATGTGTGTACTTGACCCTGGAATTGACTACACGGTAGTCTGGTAAAATATCCTATGAGCCAAGTATACAAAACTGCACCAGTTTCTCAAGAAAGTGCTCTGAGCACTTGAAGACGGTCCAATGCATGTTAATCTCGGAGAAGACGCGGCAAAAAGGGTATACTGAAGGTACAAGAGGTTGTATGCGTTAAATTGCGGAAATTCTGCCGAACAAGAAATACAGCTTGTTTTACTTAAGACACCGCGAGAATTGACTGGAATCTACAGCGAACAGGCTGTTTTAAGGAAGTTGTCGAAAAGCGGGGAAATCTTGTCTAAATATTGACTAGGTTTCGATGATGGATAAGAATAGTTCATTGCAGAGATTAGCTATGTGGCACGTGTATTTTGGAAATCTTGGGTGACCGTTCAGCACTGAAAAGGGAAAGTGTGTGAGTAGCAGAGGCATCATATGTTCGCGTTTAGACGTGAAGTTATATCGTCGGGTCCAGCAGGTTTCAGCAATACAATTGTTCTGAGTTGTTGAGAAAGGTATTAGAATATTTGCAGCAAGAATTCTGAAATTGGACGTCAGGAAAACGTGTTGGACGCGTTTGTAACGAGGAAACACCTTGCATAATCGCAGAGTTTCTTACGCAATGAAAAACATGGCTCTCTGGAATAAGGTGCCGATGTCATCTTCAGCAAACATGTTTTCATTCTAAGGAGGAGATACACAAATATGAACGAGATTCAGAAACTGCAACTTAGTATGCTCAGAGAACTAGATGAAATTGCAAGTAAACACGGCATTCCGTACTATTTGGCATACGGTACTGCCCTAGGAGCTATTAGAGAGAAAGGTTTTATTCCATGGGACTCAGACGTGGACGTCTATGTCAAATATAATGACTATGAGTTTTTGTGCGAGAAACTAAAAAAGGAACTAAGTGAAGATTATTCGGTAGTGTGGTATAGATATGACCAGCGATATGACTCATTGAAGGCAAGAATATGTCCCGTGGGCGTAGAACATCACAATGTGCACATCGACTTGTTTCCGTTAGTCGGTGCCCCATCTGAAAAAAGCGAGCAAAAACGCTTTGTAAAGATTACATACCTAGTTTATAAGCTCTTTTATGCCAAACAATTGGACAGTTTCCAGTTGTATAGGGCACAGAAAATGAAACTTCTTGTTTCCTTATTAGTCAAGGTGCCCTTATTGTTCGTTCCATCAGAGTTATTGATCAGGTTGCACGAAAACCTATGTACAAAATATCCTGTTGATGAATCAGAATTCTTCCATAACCCCTGCGGAAGTTACGGAATTCGGGAAATAGTACCACGAACGTTCATAGGTTCTGGAAAGAGAGTGTCTTTTGAGGGCGTAGATTTGCTTGCTCCTCAATTGCTTCACGAATATGTATCGCACATATACGGACCAGATTATCTTACGCCCAGACGAAACAATTACATATAGGCGCATAACACCGAGTACGATCCAGTCAACGTCTGTTTTCTTCACGCTTTAGAGAGGTCGACAAAATCTTGGCTCCCAAAAGATGGTACGCAAAGGACCTGCCTACTCAAGACTGGAATATGTTACTTAACCCATAAGAAGTTGGCAGCTTGAAATTGTACGGGGTTTTGTTCAAAAAACAATAAAATCCATTTTATGTAGACGAGCAGGAACGTTCATCTACGAAATTGAGGAGGCATTCCAGTGAAGAAAACTCTGCCGTAGGTATGCATGGTCAAGAAGGCGAGAGGAGCAAATTTGGGTCAAGTCCATATTTGTGTGTAAAATACCTTAGTATAGATATACTTCGTAGAAAATCTTCGTTACCTTGTGTGTTTGTAAAAGGTTCTCACTTTCACGCCAGGTAGAGTATTTTTCCATGTCAGAGTACTTCTTGCCTGTGGTCAATTTCTCGTCCTTTCCCATGAGCAGGGCACCTATCAGGCAGATAACGGATTCTCTTTTTGGGAAAATGCGTATATGACTCGTTCCCGTCTCCTAATTTCTTCGTTCAGCCTCTCTATGCTGTTAGCAGTATGCAATCGCTTACAATATTTCTCAGGAAGTAAGAGCATTGCTGAAGCACTGCAGAAGCAGGCCTCAAGTATGCCCGAAGCCTTAGGTGCTCTTTCTTCATCGGGTACTCCCAGGATAGCCCGCACGTGTGAGTGTACTTCGTCCTTTAGGTTGTTTGGCGTGGCATCTTTGCCCTGTAACTCCATAACAATGCCGCCTAATTGCTCTTACCAAGCCTCTGTTGATCAGATACAATGATGTCTCCACCATGCAAACCTTGATCTTTAGGTGTGCTCACAAACCAGCTCTTCCTGCATTCCGATTCTGTGTCAGGTACCATCATCCCTAATATTTCACGGTAGTCGTCTCTATTGATCCCTACTGCTATCATCACACCTCTGGATCGTACTCTGCCGTCTTCTCCAACTTTTGGGTACATGACATCTACCAGCCAAAAAGGATACTAGTCATCTGAAAGTGGCCTGTTGAGTTGAGCCTTCTATGATTGGATCAGATTCTTGCACAGTTCAGACACCGCACAACTGCTTTCTGATCTGACTCACCTTCGTAATAGATATTCCGCTCACTGCCATCTCCATTAGGGCTGATAGAAGTGCTTGTTCGCTCCTTTGATATCTCAAAAACATTTGGGTCGACGAATTACCATTTCGAATCCTGGGCACATGAAGTGTAATGCTACCTACTCGCCCAGTTAATTGCCTAGGATACAAACCATTGCGATGCCCTCTAAGTTCTTCAGTTCTTTCATAAGGTCCTTTCGCACCCTGGTTCTTTAACCTGCGCCCTAAGTACTTGATCTAGAATCGATTCAAGTAACTCATCTAACCCTAAATCCTGAGACTTTCCTAAAAGAGCTTCTGCAAATCTCCTGAATCTACGGTAATTCTGTATTGAGCCAATTCAGAATCCCTCCAGTTAGTGTAGTTTTGCTAACTTCATTCTAACCGAGGGTTTTGAATTTGGCTCCTTTCTTTTTCAGAGAACTCAATTTTCACAATTATATGGACTCAAGTAAGCAGGTGAATCTCCAGCCAATTAGATTGAGTCTAGCTACAACAAACTATATGTGCGTTACGCACTTAGGTATCTAAGCCGCGAAGAATTTGAGCAGTCATTGGCCAAGGGGGCACCGGCATGACTCCTACTCATTATTGAAAAAAGCGTCTTGACAATATGGGTTCACTACAGTGCCTACAAAGAAAGCTAGCCAGACTAGAGAGGAGTTAATGAGCACTGTTGGCGCACAAGCTAACTGCACTTGGTAAACCTGATTTAGGTCCGTGATTCCAAAAACGTCATGCGACAATTAAACGCGATCATATTCGTCTCTAAATACATTGGCGACCTCGCGACCTAAGATACCAATACAACCCCCGATAGCAACGGCTGAGTTGGAATTCTCCTCTACTTTGGTTCTAGCATGATGTTTTATAAACACATTAACATCGCAGAAACAATAGCTACAGTTATGATCGGTACTGTAATAGGAATTTTTCAATTATTTCGGACATTGTGATCGACTCCTCTTTTTTTAAATGGTGTGTTTCTAAGTTTCTAGACTGGACCAACCTAACTAATTCGGCAATCTCATATCTTAGCCCCTCCCCATCAAACTGCAACGCGTATCTTTTTACCGCTTCTCCATAATCGTTTCTTGTTTCGAAATATTGTGTCTTCCACCAAGGCGATGGAACATAAATATATCCTTCTGTGCCTGTTATAATTAAAGATCCTTCTGATTTGGCTTTAATCCCAACTGTACCATTTAACACATGATTGTTTTCGTAAATTAATATAATCGTGGTGAATATGTCAACGTTGTCTTTCTGGTCAAACACTGGATAAAACAACACTTCTTCGTAATTACACCCGAATAACCGTATACCAGGCAACAGAACATACGAGGCAAGCTCCGTTACACTTCCGCCGAATTGGTCGTATTTGAATTCCCTAGCATCATGAGGTACTAACTTCGTAAATGATGCAGATATACCTACTAATGAACCAATGATCCCTGTCTTCGCAACATTTATCAGTCTATTGAAACCTGGACAATATGCTGTTTTAATCCCTTCCAGTAAAACAACATTGTTTCTTTCAGCTAAATTGTACAACTCCTCACTGTCTTTTTTGCTCAAAGCTAGAGGTTTTTCGCACAAAACGTGCTTGCCACTCATTATGGCTCTTTGCGCATATTCATAATGGGTATCATGGGGGGTTGCAATGTAGACAACATCAATGCGATCCAAAAACTCGTCATAGTCAGTTGTTGAAAATTCCAGATTATATGTTTTCGTGAATTCATCCGCTTTTGCCTTATTCCTTCCAAAAACACCGGTTATATCTATACCACTAACATACCTAGCTTCTTCAACAAACCTGTTGGCAATGCGACCATACCCGACGATACCCCCTTTCAAAATACCAAATGTTTTATTTCTTAATTCAGTACTACTTATCCCTCTAGTTCTTTCAAGGTAAATTACTTCACAGTATTCTTTTAGATAATCAAACTTCCCGATCCAGTCAGAGCCAATAGCAAATATATCGACATCGTATTTTTTAATATCTTCAATTTTCTGCCCATCATATTCTTCTACAATGATCAAATCAGCTAAGTTCGTCTTCCTAACATTTTCGATCCGTTCCGCCAGCGACTGCTGAACATTTAACTTGCCTCTAGCTTTGTCGTATTCTTCCGACGTTACGCCCACAATTAGAAAATCGCCCAGTCTTTTTGCTCTTTCTAGCAATCTATAATGGCCAAAATGGAATAAGTCAAAAGTTCCATACGTGATTACTTTTTTGCCCGTCAGGTTCATAATTTATTCCCCCAGTTTCTTGCACTAATCGTTTTCCAAATGAATATGTTTACACGTCTCATCATAGGATATATTGCTGCTTTCATTATCTCGATTGTAGTGAACACTTATTGCCAAGACAATCTTTCTCGAAAACTGAGCAAACATCATGATAATTACTGGCAACGCCTCTTGGCGACTGAACGTTCAAGTCCTTTTATGGTTCTCACACTCTTTCAGTATCGGCACTTGCTTTGGAATTGCTGTAAGAGTTGAATATTTGCTCTATCGCTAAGGTGCCATATCTTGCAGGAAGCTGCAAGATGTCGGTTGGAATCCGTTATCGCTTAATAGTTCAACCCCTTTATCTCGTATCCCTTCAAGAATTTGATTGTTTAGCGCCATATTGAGAGCTTGTTTCCCATTCAAAAAACCTGCTCCTTAAAGAAAAACTGCATTCAACTATCTTCTTGGTGTACCAGTCCAGCACTATGTCCAAATACTCCTAGACTAAGATTTCCACCATGAATTTGGCCATATTTATTCGCTGGTACTGATCTGGGCGTTCTGCTCCAAACATGGGACTTTCTGATCCTGGATTTATTCCCGTTGTGGCACCGTTGGGTTGTATTCCTTCACGCTCCTACATACCTTCTTAGGATCTAAATTTGTGTTTAGACGACCTGCTTCGCCAGGACAGTGACTTACCTGTATCTCCAAATTCGATTTCTTTGAGGAGTCCTTCATCTACATTCAGACAACACTAGACTCTGGGTGCTCTTCATAGGATAATTCCCTATTGCAACAGCTAAATCTGGCGCGTAGGTAGGACAACCGAATTGATCATTTACAACATGTAATTCTGATCCACTCGCGGCTAATCTTAGCATCGTATTCACAAAATTCGGTCCACCCGCTCCAAAAAGCAATGAAGTACGTACAAGATAATACTTAAGAGTTACACTCTCAAGATACCGTTCACCAAGGTATTCGCTATACAGATATGCGTTTACAGGATCGCGCTTGTCAAATATGTGCCAAGGGCTATGACGTTCACCCCCTAACACGTAATCGGTGCTAATGTGAGCCAAAGGGATATCAAGTTCTTTGCAAACCAAAGCAAGATCCCAAACGCCTAGACCATTCACTATATTTGCCTGCGTTGACTCTGCCTAAGACTTATCAGGAGCTGTGTAAGCGGCGCAGTTTATAACAACGTCACCAAGACCAGATCGCAAATACTTCTCTACCTGGTAAAAATCTATTATATCGAGGTGTTCGTGAGGCAACGCATTTACTTCATAGCCGTTGCTAAGAAATACTCTTTTAATTTCCTGGCCCAGAAGACCAGTTGCACCTGTCACAACTACTCTAATCAGGCTCACCCTTTCGAAAAATGATTACGTCTTATCCTTAGCATTGTTTACCCATTATTCATGTACACTGCAAAGTCACAAAGCCAATACGTATCCAAATCTCGATAAACGTCTGCCGTTACCAACAACTAGCGGCATCCAATCACCGTTTTCAGTAGTGCCTTTGAAAACACACCGATCTTCCTTACGCTGCAATTGTGTCACCGCGGATAACCCACTTACAACACTCAAACAGGAACGCAATGCAATTGACCGTCCCTAATAGACCCGAACCAATTGGCTTACCGACCTGTTTTATATATAGCTGCAGGCTAGCGGCATTCTGGACTACACAAAATGCACCCTTCCTTAAACCGCGCCTTTAGCAAATTTGGAGTCTCAAAGTCACATACGTTGTTCCCCGATCTCACTTCATGGCAAGTTTTACGGTTTCTACGAGTTAGGCACAGGCTAACTTTCTCATACACCGTTAAACAGCCTACCCTTCACCCATTCCAAAGATGCTGTCTTTAACATCTCATTCCATGATGAGAAACTCGTAACTTGCCTTATGTACTGATCAAATTCGTCGCCAAGAATTGCATTAAGATCATCCGGTGAATTGACACTAATACTGCCCGCACGAAGCAGTTCATCTATTGATGAAAACCTAGTGTGCTTTTTCATGAAATCCGTGTTGAAGAGTTCATCAAAGGTAATC
>MTKW01013322.1_pt1 | contig 15734 bp, 9 predicted proteins | sample 1042761 | NCBI WGS metagenome assembly MTKW01 (sample SAMN06205366, study PRJNA360243) | anaerobic digester metagenome | biome: Wastewater treatment plant; feature: Anaerobic digester sludge; material: sludge; isolation source: anaerobic digester fed with sludge from wastewater treatment plant ... | reverse complement strand
AGATAAGCAAACAATTTACAATTACAGAATCGTTTTCCCCCGACGTAGATATTTCATTAACAGTCACACCTGCAGAGATACAACTTTTTGAAGGAGAGAAAACAGCGGTTTACACGTATCGTTCTGAGTTAATAAAAGGTGAAAGCAGATCGCTTCAACAAATTCCAAATTCATATCTTGGTCCCATAATTCGTCTGAAACCCAATCAAAAGATTCGTATTCGTTACACCAATGAACTTCCCGACGAAAGCATCATTCATTGGCATGGATTGCATGTTCCACACGAAATGGATGGTCACCCGATGTATGTTATCAAGAAAGGCGAGCAGTTTGTTTATGAATTTGTGGTAGACAATCGACCCGGCACCTACTGGTTTCATCCGCATCCGCATGGTATAACAGGTTATCAGGTGTATAATGGGTTGGCAGGACTTTTCATAGTGGAGGATGATAAAGATGATTTACCTTCAGAAGAGTATGAAGTTCCTCTAGTCATTCAAGACAGAAGATTTGATTCGTCCAACCAACTTATCTATTTAGAAAACAATATGATGGACAGGATGATTGGATTTTTAGGCAATGAAATTTTAATAAACGGTCAAAGCAACACTTCCATGGAAGTGGATAAAGCTACCTATCGATTTCGTGTGCTGAATGGTTCTAATTCCAGAATTTATAAACTTGCCTGGAGCGATGGTTCTGATTTAACGGTAATAGGCAACGATGGAGGTTTGTTATCAAAGCCAACTGATAAACCTTATATAATATTAGGCCCGGGTGAACGTATAGATGTATGGCGCGATTTTTCTAACAGTAACCCCGGTGAACAAATATCACTCAATAGTCTTACATTTAACAGCGGAACTGCTATGGGAATGATGGGTAGAGGTGGAAGAGGAATGGGCGGAGGAATGATGAGAGGCATGGGACGCATGCAAAGTAGCAACGATCAATCCAATTCGTATATCGATAATGGCGAAGCTCTCACCTTATACAACTTTGTTGTTTCGGACAAACAAGGCGAAGTGGTTTCATTGCCCACAGAGTTTGAACCAATAGAGCAATTTGATCTGTCGGAAGCCGTTAATCGAGATTCGCCACGTCAATTTAATTTCCACTTTGAACGCATGCAATGGCTCATTAATGGTAAAACATTTGAAATGAATGAAGTGGCTGATTGGGAGAAAGTAAAACTTAACACCACAGAATTGTGGGAGTTTATAAATAGTGGAAGTGGGCAAGGAAGTGGAGGAATGGGTGGAATGGGAGGCATGATGAGCATGCCTCATCCGGTACACATTCATGGGTTGCAGTTTCAGATAATAGAGCGTGATTTTTCACAAGTCCCTCCAGATGTTTGGAACTCCATGAAAGATGGTTTTATTGACGAAGGATGGCAAGATACTTTTCTTCTTTTACCCGATATGCGTGTAAAAGTTGCTCTAAGATTCGAAGATTTTACCGGAATCTTCATTTATCATTGCCACAATTTGGAGCATGAAGATATGGGCATGATGCGCAACTATGAGGTTGTTGAGTGAGAGGTGAGAGATGAGAGATGAGAGATGTGTCTAGTCCTGAAATAGGTTTACATAAAAAGTAAATTAAAATCAGGACAATGAAGACAAATGTAAAGAGATTTCCGGACGAATTGGCTTATCAGATTGTACAAGAGTATTTGACAACTAATATCAGTCAATCAGAATTAAAAAAGAAATATAATTTCGGTGGAAATGGTAATATTTACCGTTGGATGCGTAAATTTGGTGTTTCAAAACTAGAAACAGAGCAATTAAACCTGAACCGAGTTATGTCCCAAGAAAAGGAGAGTAATCCAAGAGAGCGTGAATTAGAGTTGAAAATCAGCAAGCTAGAATATGAACTTCAGCGGGAAAAGTTTAAGGCTTTAGCTTTAAACACCTTGATTGATGTAGCTGAAAGTGATCTCAATATAGAGATAAGAAAAAAGCCTGGAGCCAAACGGTAACGAAGCTGCGTGGAGATTATCCTACCATTGGCATGGATACTTTGTGCGACCTGTTTGGTAAAAGTAGGCAAGCCTACTATCAGCGAGATAAATATAATTATAAAGAAGAAGTAAAAGAAGAGATACTTTTACAGTTAATTGAGAAAGAGAGAACCTTAATGCCTAAGCTGGGTGGAAGAAAGCTTATAGGAAAACTTGAACCACGACTTCCGCCAGAACTAAGCATAGGTAGAGACAAGTTCTTTGACTTTTTACGCAAACATGGATTGCTGGTTGGGAAAAGACGAAAACGTATCAGAACAACTTACAGTAATCACTGGTTACATAAGTATCCAAATTTGATAAAGGGCTTTGTCCCTATCAGGATAAATCAATTATGGGTTAGTGATATAACTTATATTGAAACTGGTGAAGGATTTGCATATTTGAGTCTCGTAACCGATGCTTATTCACGGGAAATTATTGGTTGGTCTGTAGGTGCGACATTAGAGGCGATTTACTCACTCAAGGCTTTGGATATGGCATTAAAAAGACTGCCAAAACAAACACATGGGTTAATTCATCATTCTGATCGAGGTGTTCAATATTGTTGTGGAGACTATGTGAAGAAACTCAATAAGCATAGCATAAGTATCAGCATGACTGAGAATGGAGATCCACGTGAAAATGCGATAGCGGAACGTGTAAACGGAATTTTGAAAGATGAATGGCTGAACCAAATTAAATTAGCTTCACTTGAAGAGGCAATCAAACAACTGAAGCGAATTATAATGATTTATAATTGCTATCGACCACATGCAAGTTTGGATATGAAAACGCCAAAAGAGGCTAGTCAACTATCAGGAGAGCTAAAGAAACATTGGAAAACCTACTACAAATCTCAAACTGTAAGTCTGTGATTAAAGAAAAGGTTTTTTAAGGCATCAATAGCTCTTAGTTACCGTAAAAAAAGGATAGCTGAAAGTCAACTATCCTGTTCTCACGGCGTACTCGTCGCTAATCATATTTATTCCTTGGCAGGTTGCTCCTCAGCAGAGCCTACCTCCGCTTCAATATGATAGCGTAAAGATAAAAATATAAGTAAAGAAGTAACAGAATTATTAATCAAAAGTGTAAACAAATTTCAGGACGATACAATGAGAAGAGAATAGTAAACGGTAAACAGTAAGAAGTAAACGGTGAAAGGTGAAAAGTTGAAAGTAATTCACGAATTGTCTTTGCGACTTGGCGACTTGGCGTGAAATTTTTGGATGATGAAAGATGAGTGATAGTTGAAAATAAAAACCAAAATATACATAATAGAACAGAATAGTAAAGTTTTAAAAAATACTATGTGTCCTATGTGCCTATGTGGTTCAAAAGGTGAAAAGTGAAATGAATTTTTTAAACAACAACTAACATGGCAAATAACAACAAAACAAAGCAACAGCACAACCATTCACAGAAAAACAGTGCTGATAGTAAGACGAATCAGAACAATCACGATCATGGTCACGAACACCATGATCACACCGATCATCATAGAATGATGATAAAAGATTTTAAGCTTCGATTTTGGATTTCTCTCATTTTCACGCTTCCTATATTGGTGCTCTCACCAATGGTGCAGGATCTGTTTGGTTTCGAATTTTCGTTTCTGGGAGAAACAGATAAGTATATTCTTTTTGGACTTTCCACTATTGTTTTCTTTTATGGTGGCTGGCCTTTTCTCAAAGGTATTGTAGATGAGCTAAAGGATAAACAACCCGGCATGATGACATTGATTGCTGTTGCAATTACAGTAGCCTGGGGTTATAGTACTGCCACAACCTTCGGCTTGGAGGGTTCATCCTTCTTCTGGGAACTGGCAACGCTGGTTGATATCATGTTGTTAGGTCACTGGATTGAGATGAAATCGGTTTTGGGAGCATCACGTTCATTGGAAGAATTGGTAAAACTGATGCCTTCCGAAGCTCATCTGCTTAAAAATGGTAACACTGTTGATGTTAAGCTTGAAGAACTGAAAGAAGGAGACCATGTACTTGTTCTTCCCGGCGAGAAAATACCTGTTGACGGGATAATCACTGATGGACAAAGCAATGTAAACGAAGCTATGGTTACAGGTGAAGCAAAGCCGGTAAAAAAAGAGAAGAACAGCAAGGTTATCGGCGGTACTATCAACGGTAACGGCTCACTAACTGTTGAGGTGGAACAAGTGGGAGAGAATGCATATCTGAACAAGGTTATCAATATGGTACGCGATGCGCAAAGCGTGAAATCAAAAACCCAAAACCTGGCCGATAGGATTGCATTCTGGCTAACAATTATTGCGCTATCAGTTGGTTTTGCCACACTTGCTACGTGGCTTCTTATAGGTAAAGAATTCAGTTTTGCAATGGAGCGTATGGCCACTGTAATGGTTATTGCTTGTCCTCATGCTTTAGGACTTGCAGTGCCTTTGGTAGTTGCCATATCCACCTCTATTTCTGCACAACGAGGGTTGCTTATACGTAATCGAACCGCTTTTGAGAATTCCCGAAAAATAACGATGATGGTTTTCGATAAAACCGGTACACTCACAAAAGGTAATTTTGGCGTTACACGTCTTGGGAGTTTTGTTGATGAATTGGACGACAATGATATTCTGAAATATGCAGGTGCTCTTGAATCCAGATCGGAACATCCCCTCGCTATGGGTATTATGAATAAAGTAAAAGAGAGTGAAATTGAACTTCCTCAAGTGGATAATTTTAATGCTATTACGGGTAAAGGGATTGAAGGAGACGTTGAAAACAAGAATGTGAAAGTTGTAAGCCCGGGCTATCTCAAAGATATGAAGATAGATATACCTGACAATGCGTATAAAAATGAAGCAGAAACTGTAGTTTTTCTTTTAGTAGATAACACGCTGGTGGGTTTTATAGCCATGTCAGATGAAATAAGGGAAGAGTCTTTTGATGCAATTAAAACGCTCAAAGAAAATAACATCAAATGCATTATGATGACCGGCGATAATGAAGTAGTCACCAAAAGTGTGAGTGATGAACTAGGGCTTGACGGTTATTATGCAGGCTTGTTGCCCGACCAGAAATTGAAAAAAATAAAAGAGTTCCAGGAAAAAGGTGAGTTTGTTGCCATGACCGGCGATGGAATCAACGATGCACCCGCTCTTGCAATAGCCGATGTAGGTATTGCTGTGGGTAGCGGAACGGATGTGGCAGCCGAAACGGCCGATATAATATTGGTGAACAGCAATCCACAAGACATTACTACGCTTGTGCTTTTTGGAAAAGCAACTTACAGGAAAATGATTCAAAACTTTGTATGGGCTATCGGATACAACGTGGCGGCAATACCGCTTGCAGCGGGAGTTTTATATAGTTCAGGTATATTAATTAGTCCGGCAATGGGAGCAGTCTTTATGAGTTTGAGCACAATCATCGTTGCCATCAACGCACAATTATTAAAACGCAAATTGAAAAAATAAAACCAGGTAAAATTGAAACTTTTGCAACTCACCTTTTTTTTGGCAGCAGTCATTTTATTGCAACATAATTATGTATCGGGACAAGAGACTCCCGGAGCAGAAAGTGATTGCGCAAGCCTCATTTCCATTTACGGTTCCTCGAATGTCAATCAATTTCAATTGATAAACTATAACTTGAGAATTGTAAGGCATTCAGGTGATGTTGTTGATAAAAAACGATACCAACGCATTGAGGTTCCCGTGAATGAATTTAAGGGCGACAACAGCCGGATGCTCAAAGATTTCCTTGAAATGATCAATGCTTCCGAACACCCATTGATAAATTTGGCTATTGAGCCCCGGGATTTGGGAAGATGCATGAGAGAAAAGGGTGTACATAATTTCAATACAACAATCACCATTGCCGCAGTTTCCAACAGTTATATTGTTCCATGCAAACTTGATTCCTGTGAAAATTCGGGTTACGTGCTCAGAGGAAAACTTAACGTGAAATTAACTGATTTCGGGATTGATCCACCACATAAATTTTTTGGAATTGTAAAAGTTAACGACGATATCCTTATCGACTATGTTTTCAGGTTTCAATCCGATGATGACATCTTCCGTTGATCGTTGCGTGAACAAACGGGTTTTCACCGTTAAGAATAATGTTATTGCTTAATCGTTAAAAAATAGTGTATGGCAATTGCGGCATGTGTAAAGCCCGCATCGAAAAAGCTGTGAGATCAATACATGAACATTAAGCCCCTGCGACGGGTTATTTTTTGTTTTCTTTGTCGAAAAGATTTTCCGGATAAAACCGGATTTGACAACGGATTGTGATAAATTTTCAAAGAATATGAAAAAACTAAAGTTAGAAATACCCCTCATTTTGCCCGGAGTGCCTGACGAAAAGGACCAATGCGTGCAGAAGCTTATCTCATTGCTTCAGGAGCAAGAAGGTCTGGAAAAAGTGCACGTTTCAGAAGTTACCGAGAATGGCGTACCTCAGCTTTGTTTTCATTATGACCCGGATTTAATTTCCATTGAAAAAATACGTTCAATAGCCCGGCAAACCGGCGCGTCCATTACCGAAAAAATTGCACACAAACTCATTGAAGTAGAAGGCATCCGCCATACGCGCAGTGCGCGCGGTATTGAGCGCAATCTTCGGGACTTAAACGGTATGATTGAAGTATCAGTTTCCGCCTCGGGAATGGTTCGGGTTGAATTCGACAAAAGTCAGCTTGATGAAGCGACAATAATTAAAGCTTTGCAGAAAGAAGGTCTTGGCATATCGGATACCGCCGTAAATGCCGAAAAATACCTGCGCAGCATCAGAGAAACAGAGAAACCACAGAAAGACCAAAAGCCTGAAAAGAGGCCTGATTATGAAGAAGATGGCGCAGAACATGAACATGCCCATGGCGGCATTTTTGGCAAAAATACGGAGTTGATTTTCTCTATCTTTTCGGGAATATTGCTGGCTATTGGTTTTGGTCTCTCATTCGTTGGTGCTGTCCCATCGTGGGTGAGCATGTCTCTCTACATCGGGGCTTATTTCTTTGGAGGCTACTACACCGCCAAAGAAGCGGTTGAAGCCTTACTTAAGGGTGGGTTTGAAATTGACTTTTTGATGCTGGTTGCCGCTATTGGTGCGGCCTCTTTGGGCAAATGGACCGAAGGTGCTTTGCTCTTGTTTCTCTTCAGCATGGGGCATGCACTCGAACATTATGCCATGAACAAAGCCCGCAAATCTATTGCTGCTTTGTCCAAGCTCGCTCCCAAAACCGCCTTTCTAAAAAAGAACGGGAAGATTGAAGAGGTAGGCATCGAAAAACTGAGTATAGGCGATATCATCGTTGTTAAGCCCCACAGCAAAATCCCGTCTGACGGCGTTGTGGTTAGCGGCGAAGGCAGCGTGAATCAGGCTCCTATCACTGGCGAAAGTATTCCTGTGGATAAAATAGCAGTGAAAGACCCCGAAAAAGATTATTCTATCGAAAAAAATATCAGTGACGAAAACAGGGTCTATTCGGGCACAATCAATGGCAACAACACTTTAGATGTCAAAGTCATCAAGGAAGCCAAAGATTCTACCCTTTCCCGATTGGTGAAGCTTGTGCATGAAGCTCAAACTCAGAAATCACCCACTCAGCGGTTTACCGATAAGTTCGAGAAATACTTCGTGCCCGCTGTTTTGGGATTGGTGGTGGTATTGCTTGGAGCTTTTCTGGTGATTGATGAAAACTTTAGCGACAGCTTCTACAGAGCAATGGCTGTTCTGGTAGCTTCCAGCCCTTGTGCACTGGCTATTTCCACACCCAGCGCGGTGCTGAGCGGGATTGCCCAGGCTGCGAAAAGCGGGGTACTTATTAAAGGAGGACGACCGTTAGAAGACCTGGGCGTTTTAACCGCCATCGCTTTCGATAAAACAGGAACCCTTACCGAAGGCAAACCAAAACTTACTGAGGTAATTACGCTCAACAATACCAGTGAGAATGAATTGCTGAAAATTGTTATTGCCGTAGAAACCCTGAGTGACCACCCGCTTGCAAAGGCGGTGGTTAAGTATGGCAAAAGGCGTTTGGGAGACAATAATATTCCCGAGGCTAAAGAACTGGAAGCCATTTTAGGAAAAGGCATTAAGGCAAGGCTGGGGCAGGATAAAATATACATTGGCAACCTGGAATTATATGCAGCCTTAGATGATAAAAAGCCTTCGGAAAAAATTATTGAAAAAATAAAAGCCCTTGAATCTGAAGGGAATACCACCATGCTTGTCCGCCGGAACAGCGACAACGTGGGCATCATCGCCTTGATGGACACACCGAGGGCAGAAGCGAAAGACACACTGCTACAATTAAAGAAACTCGGAATCAGACGGATGATTATGCTCACGGGCGACAACCAAAACGTAGCCGATGCGGTGGCAAAAAAAATAGGGTTAACCGAAGCCTGGGGCAGCCTGTTGCCGGAGGAAAAAGTAGATTCAATAAAGCAATTGAAAGTGAATGAAACGAGGGTAGCAATGGTAGGCGATGGGGTGAATGACGCTCCCGCTATGGCCCACAGCACCGTCGGCATTGCCATGGGCGCGGCCGGCTCGGACGTGGCACTCGAAACCGCTGATATTGCCCTAATGGGCGATAAACTGGAAACCCTTCCATTTGCTATCGGCCTGAGCAGAAAGGCAAAGGCAATAATAAAACAGAATGTTTGGATTAGTTTGGGTGTGGTAGCAATACTTATTCCTTTAACTATCCTTAGCCTGGCCAGTATTGGCGTTGCCGTAGTCATCCACGAAGGTTCAACCCTTGTTGTGGTATTTAATGCATTGAGGTTGTTGGCGTACAAAAACTAATGGTATTATCCCAAATTACGGCATTAAAGATACGCTTTGTGAATATAATTGATCTTTTTCTTTTACTGCGGTCAATAGCTCAAAAGTAACATAAAGCACTGATAATGTTTTATGTTGAAGATAGAGCTGCTTTTCGGAATATGCTCATTACTCCTTATTTTTTGTGATACCACTATCTTCCATCACGACCCGCGTTCTCGGCAAACTTTCCGGATAGTTTTTTTGAAGAAAAGCAATCAGCCCTTCGCGTACATAAACCCGTAGATCAAAAGCAATTCCTGAATCTTTAGCACTCATCAATGCGCGTATCTCCAGGGTTCGTTCTTTGGCATCGGTAACTTGCAACACGTTCACTCTTTTGTCCCAAAGCGGTGAGCTGTGCAATAAACGTGTCAGCTCTTCCCGCAATTTATCGAACGGCACATTGTAATCGGTGTAAATAAAAACCGTTCCGAGAATTTCAGCACTGGTTCGTGTCCAGTTTTGGAAAGGTTTCTCGAAAAAGTGAGTCGTTGGAACAATCAAACGGCGCTGATCCCAGATTTGTACCACAACATAGGTAAGCGTAATTTCTTCAATGCGTCCCCATTCTCCTTCAATGATCACCACATCATCAAGCCGGATAGGCTGGGTGATGGCAATCTGTATTCCCGCAATTACGGCACCGATAATACGCTGAGCAGAAAATCCAATAATAATTCCTGCTACACCTGCCGAGGCAAAAAGGCTGATTCCGATCCGTTTTACATTGTCAAACAACATTAAAATCGCGCCAATAGAAATGAGTATGATTAAGAATACAATGATGCGTTCGAGAATGTCAAACTGCGTTTGAAACTTACGCGACCGCAGATTGTCCTCCAGGCTGGTGTCGAACTTTTCCAGAAATATCCGTTTAAACGTACGAATACCCGCAATGAGTATCCACGCCATGCTGATAATTAAAAGCACAGTTCCGAGCATGCTGAAAATACCTGCGAGATCAGCAGGAATGCCCGTGAATCGTTCCAGAAAATATTTCGTAAAAATGGAAATCAACAATAAAAAGACGGGTAAAATAAAGCGTTTACTATTTTTCATATTTCATATAGTTTATATGTGCGAAATTGATATTTGTTGAAATGCAAAAATACGTATATATTTGGAAGTCTGAAAGATATTTAATAGAGATGAAAAACACAATGCATTCTGCACTACATGAAGGAAGCAAAATAGTGTTGGAAAATTTTGGGAAAATTACCAATTACGAAGTAAAAGAGAGTCAAAGCAGTATCGTAACCAGAGCCGATGTTGATTCGGAAAAAAAGATTATGGAAGTAATTCTCCAATCATTTCCAGGGCACAATACTTTAGGCGAAGAAACCGGTTTTCAAAACCGAAATTCCGAATACACATGGATTGTGGATCCCTTGGACGGAACCTCAAATTTTGCCGCCGGGCTGCCTTGGTTTGGCGTAATTATCTGCATACTAAAGAACTGGGAACCCATTATGGCAGGCTGCTATTTACCGATTCAGAAAGAACTTTATTTTGCTGAAAAAGACAAGGGCGCAACGCTAAACGAAGTGCCTGTTTCCGTTTCATGCGAAACGAACCTGAAAAATGTTTTAGCAGTTTATTCCCTCGATTATTCCTCCGAACCGGGGAAAACAGCAAAAGAAGTACAAATTATTGAGCGCTTGGTAAATCGGGTGAGAAACCTGCGTTCAACCAATAGTTTACTGGATTTCTGTTACTTGGCTGTCGGGAAGATTGGTGCCTGCATCAACCAAACCACCAAAATCTGGGACATTGCCGCACCGGGATTAATCATTGAGGAAGCCGGCGGAAAGGTTAGCGATTTGCTGGGTAATAGCTTCGATTTTTCATTAAACGAACACAATTACGGACGCAACTTTGAGATTGTTGCTACCAATAAAATTCTGCATTCAGAGGTACTCGGGTTAATTTAATAAGTGGCTAATTCAAAATAAAAAAGCTGTTGAGTTTTGTCGCTCAACAGCTTTCTTAATCTACCTTCACCCATCCGTTATTTTTTGTCTGCAATATCAACTCCCACGCGCTGTCCTTTGTAGGTAGCGCCTTTAAGCGATTTTAACACCTCTTTTTCGTATTTTTTATCCACTTCAAAAAAGGAGAAATTCCTAAGTATTTCAATGCTGCCGATTTCAACACTTTTGCCGGGTAAATTCTGGTTAATCATATCGATAATGGTGCGTTTCCCGACTCCGTTCTTCTTTCCAAGATTGAAAAAGAACCGTGAAAACACATAGCCTCCGTTTCTTGAACCGCGGGCATTATCTCTGGAGCGGTCTCTGTAGTCGCGTCTTCCGCGGCTGTTTTTTTCTTCTCGGAAACCCCTTTCCCCACGACTTTCACTTCGACCGGAATCCCGGCTTTCGCGCGTTTCGTAAACGTTGATGTCGGGAGCATCTTTGTAATAATCCAGAAAGCGATTGAATTCCATCGAAACAAAATGTTTGATCAACTCTTCGCGTTCCAGCCAAGCCAATTTTTTATAAATAACCGGCATAAATTCGGCAATTTGGGTTTCGTTCACCTCAATTTTTTCCATCCTGTCAATCATGCTAAAGAGCTGTTTACCACATATCTCCTTGCCCGAAGGTACATCCTTTTTAATGAACGTTTTATTCACGAGCCGTTCTACCTGTTTAAGTTTTCCTCTCTCACGCAAGTGAATCAGGGTTATTGAGATGCCGCTTTTCCCGGCACGCCCGGTTCGCCCGCTACGATGAACATAAATTTCGGGGTCATCGGGAAGATTATAGTTGATGATGTGTGTTAAATCGTTCACATCAAGTCCGCGTGCCGCCACATCGGTTGCCACCAGCATTTGCAAATGCTTGTTACGGAATCGTCCCATAACAAAATCGCGCTGTGCCTGCGAAAGATCGCCATGCAAAGCATCTGCATTGTAGCCGTCTTGCATCAGCTTGTCAGCCACTTCTTTGGTTTCGGCGCGTGTGCGGCAAAAAATAATTCCGTAAATATTCGGGTTGATGTCGGCAACTCGTTTTAAAGCGATGTAGCGGTCTCTTGCCTGTATCAAATAGTAGTGATGCTCCACATTATCGGCACCGGTATTTCTTTTTCCAACCGAAATTTCGTGAATGTCGGTCATATATTTTTTCTAGATGGACACTATTTCATTGGGCATTGTGGCTGAAAAAAGCATGGTTTGTTTCTCTTTGGGTGAGTTTTTGAGGATAGCATCCAAATCGTCTTTAAACCCCATTGAGAGCATTTCATCTGCCTCGTCAAGTACTACCCATCTAATTTCGGCAACGTTCAGTTTTTTACGCTTAATTAAATCGAGCGTGCGCCCGGGTGTTCCCACCACAATCTGCACGCCGCGGTCGAGTTCGCTAATTTGTGCACGAATGTCGGCACCACCGTAAACCACAGCTACTCTAATTTTTTTAAGATTTTTTGAATAGGTTTCTATATCTTTTCCAATTTGCATGGTCAATTCGCGCGTTGGGCTCAAAATCAGTGCTTGTATCGATTTCTGGCTGGGGTCGATTTGCTGAATAATTGGCAAGCCAAATGCAGCAGTTTTTCCGGTGCCGGTTTGTGCCAGCGCCACCATATCTTTCGTACTTTTCAATAAAAAAGGAATTGTTTCTTCCTGAACAGGTGTGGGCTGTTGAAAACCGATATCGTCAATCGCCGATAGAATTTCAGCATTCAGCCCCATTTCTTTAAATAACATCATTAAAATTCTTCTAAAAAATAATGGCGCAAATGTACTCCTTTAAAATGAAGTACAGCGATTTATGGTATTTTCATCCCAATATTAAATTAGATCACCGGCTTGAATACAGAATCAGAAAATACAGATTAACATTTTTATCCTCTTTTTGAACGATATTTCAACACAAATGTGCTTACACTTAGTTCTGTTTATTTTGAAGTATTCTTTAAAAATTGTGCGATTTTCAGGATTTTAAACGGAATGAACCGATTTCGTTTGCTTTGTGAGAAAAAGTGTTAATTTTGCGACGTTTTTGAAAAAGCAATCTCTTTTCCGCGTTTAGACGGAATACATTGCCAACATTAATTAAATAATTTCAGAGATGGATTTAATAAAAATTGCAGAAAATGAGTTCAGGGTTGATAAAGAGCACCCGAATTTCTCTGCCGGTGATTCTGTAACCGTCAGCTATTTGATACGTGAAGGCAACAAGGAGCGTATCCAGAATTTTCGCGGAGTAGTACTTCAGATCAAAGGGACCGGAAACACCAAAACATTCACTGTTCGTAAAATGTCGGGAAACATTGGTGTTGAACGAATTTTTCCACTCTATTCACCTTTTATTGATAAGATTGAAGTGAACAAAAGAGGAAAAGTTCGCAGGAAAAGATTGTTCTATTTGCGTGGCCGCACTGGCAAAAAAGCACGTATCAAGGAAAAAAGGTTTTAAAAAGCAGATTATTGCATACATAAGATCTTCAGAGAAAGGCAGTAAGGGATATCCTTGCTGCCTTTCTCTTTAAACCGGTATTGTTGTTTGTCTCTTCTCTGTGGTGAGTTTTCTTGAACCACATAGNNGTACGCCAAGAGGCGTGCGTAAATTTAATAATAACCCTATAATATGAAAGGATTATACAGACCACTTTGTCGTTCATTCTGAAGCTATCATGAGGTTCGCGGAGGAAACGAAGCGGGCTAAGTTCGTGATGAGCGTCTATGTAAGCCGTAATGCAAATGAACCCAGTTAGGCATCGTGCCACAAACTGATAGTGACCAACCTCCCGGAGATGGTGAAGTCTGAAATCTGTATGGAAGTAACGACAACATGCACATACAGGACTATCCGGTGTAAGATGGGATGGCGTGCATAGAGAGGGTGGATGAATTATTACAAAATCGAAAAGGTCAGCTATACGCAACAGTCGTTTAAGAAATTAGACGAATACCTGCGTGTTCGTTTGTTCAGGTACTACAATCGCAAAAGCCAACGAAGAACTCGCCTNNTATGGTCAGCAGGCATACCAAATGCTGGTAAAGGAATACGGGCTCATAGCTCCGTATAGTTCTTCGGGCATACGCCCTGTGAACGCCCACAGATGAAAACTTATAGGAAAGCCGTATGCGGGAAAACCGCACGTACGGTTTGACAAGGGGGCTGAAAGGATAAATAATTATGTTTGTCCTTTCGCTCTACTCTACTGGATCCATTTAATTTTTCCATTGCGGTGAACTGCAGCATTTACATGATTTAAACTATCGCCTGCTATTGAATAAATCCTTTGGATACCCGCATCAACCAATGTTTCCACCAGTTGGTCTGATACATTTTTGCTTATAATATTTATTTATTTTCTAATTGCTTTTTCGCTTAGCTTAGAATTGTAGTACCTATCAAGTGTTCCGCTAAATCTAATCTTTCCGCTTATTTCGTCTTCTTTGCTATATGAGCTAACCGGGTTGCCGTTGATATCAAATGCATTCCCTTCAACAATACCTGTTGGGGTTATTCCTTCGCCATCTTCATCGTATGGCCGGCTATAAATAACATTGCCAACGGGTATAATAGCCCCATTTTCATCCACCACTGTTCCATCGGAGCGAAAAGTAAAAGGTACATGATCTTTGGAATTACCAAACACATCCTTACCGAGGTTAAAACTTTGGTCGAGAACAATTGTACGGTATGCCTGTATATTTTCCTTCATGGTTTCCAGCGATGGGTAAAAAACGTCTCCCTTTATGTAGTAGTTGTCGTCCTCATCACAATACTGCAAGTACTCCATGTTTCTGCTATACTCGCGCATTAATGTTTGACGTGCAAGCAGGCGAGGCTTTCTTTCGTCTTTGTGCATCCACTTAAGTTCTTCATCATCGAGTATTTCAGTTGCTGTAAATGGTAAATCTAAGTTCGACTTTTTAGCAAATTGCAGGAGTTCATTCCTTACCTCCGATTTCATCACCCCAAATAATTCGGCACCGATAACCGTATGGTAAAAATGGCCCAATTCGCCTGTTTGCGTTCGCTCGTTTAGGTAATCGTGTAGCTTAGTTTTACTTGGATCTTTTGAGGAATAGTGTCCGTAGTTCATCTCGGCCCAACCTTCCATCCCGGGTAGCATGCGTTGGAACGACCATATTGCATCGACGGTATTGCCCACTTTCGCGTGGCAGCCCAGGCATTGGGCTAATTCTTCGGTTGTTTGGGGGCGAAGCCGGCCATCTCTATTCTCAATATAAGCAGCAATTACCCATCCTCCGCCGTTATCAATCCATCCTTGTCCTTCAACACCAATGTATTTTTCAAAGTTGTCTTCAACATCTTTTTCTTCAATATCCTCCAGCCCTACCTCTTTCCATTTATACATATACCTAATCTCCTTAACCCGTTTCGATCGGGTGCCGGGGAACTCGTACTGGTAGTTATTGTTAGCAACAACACCATCAATATTTAAACCTGTCTCACCATCGGCGTTTAGGTCAACATAGTGAAGCGGGTGGGCAAACTCTGTACCCACAGGGTAAAATCCTTTCTTTACCGCTACATCACTGGCATCGCCTACGTAATGGGTCAGTTCGAAGGATTGATTTTTAATATTTTTCTCAAGTATGCTTAAATTCTGCTTATAGATATCAATATTAACTTCTCCGTTTTCAGACATAAAGTTCTTTGCCAGCCTTATGTATATTCCGCTTACACTGCCGGTTAGGGGGGTAAATAGGGTATAGGGGAAAAAGTTTACTGCCCGCCAACCCGTGTACTGCTCGTCTTCGGTTTGCACAAAACCCTCACTGTCAATAAACCCATGCATTCCATTGCTGGTGGGGTTTTCCTCTTTGTATGGATAAAGATGATTTGGATTTAGGGCGGGAAAGAGGATGAAATTTGCATTGGGAGATTGATCGTTTATCCAGTGGTTGTTACCATTACCGCGGGCCATTTCAA
>MTKW01023431.1_pt1 | contig 15743 bp, 15 predicted proteins | sample 1042761 | NCBI WGS metagenome assembly MTKW01 (sample SAMN06205366, study PRJNA360243) | anaerobic digester metagenome | biome: Wastewater treatment plant; feature: Anaerobic digester sludge; material: sludge; isolation source: anaerobic digester fed with sludge from wastewater treatment plant ... | reverse complement strand
GCTTACATGCTATGCATCCGATATTGCACACAGCTCTGGTGTCTTTTCCCTTCATAGTGGCTCTGCACCGAACATGAACTTCATTCTTGTTAGAAGTTAAAGCTAAAACCATTTTCGGGCATTCTTTTACACAAAGGCCGCAACCAGTGCATTTTCCTTCATCAATAACGGGTAGGCCATTATCCTCTAGAGTTATGGCGTCAACGGGGCATACTTTTACACAGTCGCCAAACCCTATGCATGCAAAGGAACAGCTCTTGGGACCGCTGTTTACCATAGATGCAGCCTTACAGGTTTTTATACCGTGATACTCAGATTTGACCTTGGCTTCGGATTTGCCTCCTTGACACAAAACACGGGCTATTTTTTTATCATCTGTGCTACCTATATCAGTGACTCCCATTATCTTCGCTATTTTTTCAGCAACCGATGCTCCCCCAACTGGGCACGCATTTACCGGTGCCTTATTTTCCGTAATTGATTTTGCTAGTCCTGAACAACCAGGATATCCGCATGCACCACAGTTGGCTCCGGGCAGTGCTTCAACTATGGCATCCGCCCTAGGGTCTGTTTCTACGGCCAGCTTCTTGGACGCAAGGGCAAGCCCTCCACCTAACACCAGGCCCAAGCCACCCATGCTCAGTATGGAAGTAAGTATACTATTTGCCATCATATTCGCCTCCTGTAGTCTTTCATCCTAATGGAACAAGTCCTGTGAATCCCATAAATATCATAGATAATAATCCTGCTGTTATAAACACTATAGCTGGGCCTCTTAAAGCCTCAGGCACATCAGCAAACTCTAAATCTTCGCGAATACCTGACATTAAAGCCAACGCTAAAGTAAAGCCTATGCCCGCTCCCAATCCTAAGGCAATGCTTTTGATAAGATTGTAATTGTTCATCGGTATTAAAAGGGCGGCACCCATCACTATACAATTAGTAGTAATCAAAGGTAGAAAAATACCAAAAGCATTATATAAAGCCGGGCTGATTTTTAACACTACCATTTCCACTAGCTGCACTAATGATGCAATGACTAAAATAAATGATACTATTTGTAAAAATGGCTCTAGGCCAAAGGGTGCAAGTACATAGTTTTGTAGAAAATAGGCTGCTACCGCTGTCATAGTTAAAACAAAGGTTGTAGCCATACCCATACCTACAGCGGTTTCGGTTTTGCCTGAAACTCCTAAAAACGGGCATTGCCCTAAAAATCTTGATAACACGAAGTTATTTACAAACACTGAACCAACTATAATAAAAAACAATTCCTTTGCCATTGTTACCACGCTCCTTTAATGGCAATCAGTATCTTTAACTGTTTTTCTATTAATCATGTTAATCAAGCCTACAAGGATACCCATAACTATAAAAGCCCCAGGAGGCAGAATCGCACTAATCCAAGGTGTAAAACCATCACCCATAACCTGGTATCCAAATAAAGTGCCTGCTCCCAACAGCTCTCTTATCATACTAATTAGAGTAATAGCCCATGTGTATCCAAGACCCATTCCTAGAGCATCAGCTGTGGCTCTGGCTACACCGACCTTTGAGGCAAAGGCTTCTGCTCGTGCTAAGACAATGCAGTTTACTACTATTAAAGGAATAAATATCCCCAATACTTCGTATAAGGCAGGAAAATATGCCTTCATAAAAAGATCAACAACGGTAGTAAAAGTAGCAACTACAATAATATAGCAGGGTATTCTTACTTTTGACGGAATTACATTTCTAAGTAGTGAAACTAATATGCTCGAACATGTCAATACAAACGTCAGTGCCAAACCCATTGCAATACCGTTATTTGCGGCAGTGGTTACAGCCAATGCAGAACAAATACCAATAACCATCCTAAATATTGGATTTTCATTCCATAAACCGTTAACAAAGTCCTTAATTATTTGCATGACTAAAGATCGCCTCCCACGGGATATATTTTAACTATTTTGTCCAGTGAAGTTTTGATTGCATTAGCAACAGCCGTGGAAGATATAGTTGCTCCTGAAATAGCCTGCACATCTTCTTTTACAGCGAATTCTTCTTCTGAGGACTTTCCTTTAAACTGACTTGTGAAAGCCTCTTCTTTTATCTTGGCTCCAAGGCCTGGTGTCTCACTCATAGATAGGATTTCTATTGCTAATAAATTACCCTCTATTGGATTATACCCTACCATTATTTCTATAGGACCGTTGAAGCCTGAGCCTGTAGCTTCAAATGAAATACCCTTTTTATTCCCCTCATCATCTAACCCTATATATACGATCATGTCTTCTTTTTGAATTTCTTCCATCTTAGTAGCTCCGGGGATCACAGTCAACACCGACTGCTCTAATTTTTGTCTTGCCTGTTCTTGAATCGTAGGATTGGTAATTTCATAGGATAAAGCTAGCACGGCTCCTGATGCAATAGATATAATCATTAGTACTATAATCATTCTGGCATACTGATTCATCTGGCTTTCACCTCCCCATATATTTTGGGTACAGTGAATCGGTTAATCAGCGGGGTAAAAGCATTCATAAGTAGAATGGAAAAAGATACACCTTCAGGGTACCCACCATACACCCTTATTAACACTGTAAATACGCCCGCACCTATACCAAAAATTACTTTACCAAACTTGCTTAGCGGCGTTGTTACCATATCCGTAGCCATAAAAAATGCTCCCAGCATAAGACCTCCCGATAAAAGATGAAAAACTGGATCCTGACCTAAAATTGCTACAAATAATGCCACACTTCCTAAATAACTTGCAGGTATAGTCCAATCAACATACCCCTTATATATAAGGTATAGTCCGCCAATAATAATAAGTAAAGCAGACGTTTCTCCCAAAGAACCGCCGCTATTTCCTAACAAAAGCTTTGTATAGTCTGTGGATATCCCCTCCATCTTCATAAGTGAAAGCGGGGTTGCTCCTGTCATGCCATCGATCGGGTTAATCCAAGTGGTCATGGGAGTTGTAAATGTTATCATCAAAAACACTCTGCCGATAAGAGCAGGATTAAAAGGATTTGCGCCTAAACCTCCATAAATTTGTTTGCCCAGAGATATTGCCACTACGGCACCCACAACAGCCATCCAATAAGGTAGGCCTGGTGGTAGATTTAGAGCCAGCAGCATGCCCGTCACCAAAGCACTGCCGTCCGCTATTGTGATAGGCTTGTTTCTAAGTTTCTGAAATATAGCTTCTGTTAACACTGCTGCAAGACTTGTTATAATAACAAGGCTTAAAGCGCGAAAACCAAAAAAATATATCCCAGCAAAGGTAGGCAATAGCAACGCTATTGCTACACTGAACATTATTCTTGAAATACTTTCTCCTGAATGTAGGTGAGGAGAAGATGTGGTTATTAACCTGTATTCATCCATCCATAACTGCCTCCCATCTAGTTACTTCATTGACACATTATATAATAGACATTTTAGCTTAAGTTGAAAGTCTCTTTTTTTGTTCATTTTTTCTTTCTTAATGCTATAATATGACTCTTAGCAATTCTTATATGCTGGGTCAAAGGTATATGAGCAGGGCATACAAAAGAGCAGCAGCCGCATTCTATGCAATCCATCGCATGATAACTTTCTGCTTCAACCCACATATTTTTCTCAGCAAATTTAGCAAGAGTGGTTGGTAAAAGATTTATAGGACATACATCAACACATCTTGCGCATCGTATACACGGTGATGGTTCATATAATCGCACATCAGCCTTTTCTAAAACCAATAGTCCTGAAGTCCCCTTAATAGCTGGTGCTTCTAATTGGGATTGAGCAAGCCCCATCATCGGTCCTCCCATCAGGACTTTGCCTGGTCTGCCTTTGAAACCGCCACACTGCTCGATAATATCAATTAACGGAGTCCCGATTCTTATTAAAAGGTTTTTAGGCTCCCTTATTCCCGAACCGGTCACTGTTGTTATCCTTTCAATCAAAGGTAACCCTGTTTTTAATACATTGGCAATAGCGGCACATGTTCCGGTATTATTCACAATAACTCCAACGTCCATGGGCAATCCGCCTGAAGGAACTTCTCTGCCGGTGACAGCCTTTATCAGCTGTTTCTCACCACCTTGTGGATACTTGGTGGCCAAGATCACTACTTCAATGCCTTCTTTACCTTGAACAACTTTCTGGATTGATTCCACTGCGTCAAGCTTATTGTTTTCAATGCCAATAAAGCTCCTTTTAACACCCGTTGCCTTCATAATGGCTTCAAGGCCTAATACCACATCATCCGGCCGTTCCAACAAAAGCCGATGGTCAGCCGTAATGTAAGGTTCACATTCAGCTGCATTTACAATAATAGTGTCCACACTCTTTTCCGGCGGAGGGGATAGCTTGACTTGGGTAGGAAAGCCTGCACCGCCCAGTCCCGTTATTCCCGCTTCCCGTATAAGGTTTTTTATCTCATCGGGTGAAAGGTCACTAAGTGACTTAGAAGGTTTGACACCTTCAAATAGTTCATCCTTTCCGTCGGATTCGATAACTACCGACATCATTAGACCTCCACCCGGCCAGGGCCTTGGTTCTACTGCCGTTACTTTTCCTGATATACTGGCATGAGCAGGCACTGATACAAAGCCCTTTGCTTCACCAATCTTTTGACCTTTTTTAACCGTATCTCCTACTTTGACTAGAGGCTCACATGGAGCACCTATGTGCATACCCATTGGAATTATAACCTTCTTAGGCAAGATAGCTTTTTCGATAGGTTTGAAATTGGTAAGGTTTTTATTATACGGAGGATGTATCCCTCCTTTGAAGGTTTTAAGCATTATTTCACCTCTCCCTTTGAGCTAACCTAAATATATTTCGACACCAGTTGTGAAAAACCTCTTATTTTGTAAAAACTTCTTTTTACAAAGTATAAAGTATACACTATACTGGGTTTCTTTTCTTATTATAATATAAAACCTTATAATATTCCATTGTATAAATTATAAATACCTTAGCAAATATTAAAAAACCCGGCGTCGCCGGGTATAGTCCTAATTTGTCATATCTATCCTTCTTTCGTAGGTATAGATGTTCATCCTTTTCCCTCGCACAAAACCTATTAGTGTAATACCTAACCGATTTGCAAGATTTATTGAAAGATCCGTTGGAGCTGAGCGAGAAACTAAAATTGGTATACCACATCGAGCGGTTTTTAATAGTATTTCTGATGATACTCTTCCACTTGTAAGTAGGATTTTATGTTTAGGTAAAATATTATTGAGCACCATGAAGCCTATTATTTTATCAACTGCGTTATGTCGCCCGATATCTTCCCTAAAAAGAGTAAAATCCATATTATAATCAGATAAAAGTGCACTGTGTACTCCTCCGGTATCCTTGAACAACTCTGAACTTCTTGAAAGAATATCTGCAGTTTCATAAATAGTGCTATACATTACCTTTATGTTCTCATTTAAGTGAATTCCTTTTATATCAACATCACCTGAAATCTTTCCCGAACTGCTAGTAATTATTTTGGGCCCTTTGTTTGATAGTGACTTTGTATCGTGACCAATAGTAAGAAACACACTATTACCCGAATATTTAATGCTATGGATATCATTCTTATCTTTAATCAGTCTTTCACTTGATAAGTAACCTGCAACTAGTTCATCAAGATGCATGGGTGAACATACCAAGGTTATCAAGTCTTGACCGTTTATCGTGATTGTAAGTGGAAATTCCTTGATCACTTTGTCTTTCATCTGCTGAAATGCGCCGTCATTGCCGCGGATGATATCAACTATTTGCGTAACGTTCATCGGAAAATCCCACCTCTTTACTTATATATCTATCCAATTCCTGTCGGGTGTTTAAATTAGTGAAAACACTTGTATTTTTACATATTTTTATGATTGTATCATAGGATATTATTTCGGTTTTTGATTTTGACATTAAATTAAATAGACTGTATTCACCGCTTTTTATTTCGTATTCGATTTTCTTAGTCAAATGCTTACCATAAACCGCATGAAAAGGCTCAATGAAGCCTTTGTTTTTACACGCAATTATATCCGGTTGTAGTAATATTAGGTTTTTCATATGAGTTATTAATTCATCGGACAAGACTGGCATATCACAAGCAATAAGATAGTTATAAAAGCTGCTTGAAATCTTCAACCCTGCATGGAGCCCGCCTATGGGGCCTGCATTTTTTATCTCATCATGAGTTGATTTTACATTGTTAATTCTATACTTATTTGGTTTATCTGAAACAATAATTATTTCGTTGAAATGCCCTTTAAGTTTTTGAATGATCAACTCAATACATGAAGTATTCCCTATTTTCATAAAAGCTTTATCATAACCCATTCGGGTACTTCTTCCTCCGGCAATTATGATAGCCGTATCAAACTGTTTCAAGGTTCCCTCTCCTTATTCTATTAAAGAGGAGTTCGGAAACCAAACTCCTCTTTATAGAGCGTCTTTAATCGTCACTTTTTAACAACAGCTTGGGAGTTTTGGGAAGGAGTGTATCTATAAACATACCAATAAGATAATCCTATAATTATTGCTCCACCAATAATATTTCCCAAAGTCACGGGAATTAAATTGGCAAAAAGGCCGCCCAGATTTAATTTACTTAAAGATTCCGCTGTGATTTTACCGGCTTCTAGGTAGGTAGTATTAGCTTTAGCAAGTATACCTGCCGGTATAAAATACATATTTGCAATACTGTGCTCGAATCCTGACATTACAAAGAGCATAATGGGGAACCATATTGCAAGGATTTTGCTTGCAATATCCTTGGCTGCAATTGCCATCCAAACAGCCAACACCACTATAATGTTGCATAATACTCCTCTGACTACAGCTTCGGAAAAGGGTAAGGATGCTTTGCCTATAGCCGCTTTTATTACCGTTGCCCCTAGCAGTCCACCACTTGTGCTTAAAAGTCCACTTTGACTCACCATAAAGGCAATGAAAATCGAGCCAACAAAATTTCCTGCATATACAATAATCCAGTTGCGTAGAAGTTGGCTAAATGTTATTTTCTTATCCATGTACCCAATTATAATCAGGTTATTCCCCGTAAAAAGCTCTGCCCCTGCAATTACTACAAGCATCAGACCTACCGGGAAAACTGCGCCACTGGCAAATTTGGCCAGTCCGGTGTTTTCGATACTGTGAGATATGGTCTGTGCTGCAAAACCTCCGAAGGCTATAAATAAACCTGCAAGAATTCCTAAAATAAACAGGTTAGATGCAGAATTGCTTGCCTTACCAATAGATACACCATCAAAAGCTTCTGCTGTCTCCTTTGGACTTAGAAAATTACTCATTGTTGTATACCTCCTTAAACAATCTTCTCCAATTTTACGGCACTTACTTTATACTCCGGAATTTTGGCAACAGGATCCAGAGCTTCTGCATTGGTCAAGCGATTTGCCGGGCTTTCCGCATAGTGGAAAGGCATGAAAAGCTGTCTCTCTTTAACTCTATCTCCTACCATAGCATAAGTTTCCACTTCTCCCCGTCTTGAAGTAACCCTAACTCTACTTTTTTCTTCTATACCTAGCCGTTTTGCGTCTACATAATTAATTTCTACATATGCATCAGGTCGATGCTCATTCAGTGCTTTAGAGCGCCTCGTCATGGTTCCGGTATGGTAGTGGTACAACATTCTGCCGGTCATTAACAGAAAGTCATATTCCTCGTCCGGTTCTTCTTGTGGTGGTCGATAGGAAATTGGATGTAGTTTACCCAGACCACGGGCAAAGCCATTTGCATGTAAAAACCTTGTTCCCGGATGAGTCGCATCGGGACATGGCCACTGAAGACTGGATTCTTCTAATCTACTATAGCTGATTCCCCCATAGCTAGGTGTGACCTTTGCTATTTCATCCATTATTTCAGAAGGTGAAGAGTAATCCATTTCGTATCCCATAAGCTTCGCCAAATCGCATATTATTCTCCAATCATCCCGGGCATTTCCTTGGGGCGTAACAGCTTTTCGCACTCTTTGAACACGCCGTTCAGTGTTGGTAAAGGTTCCGTCTTTTTCAGCAAAGCTAACACCCGGTAACACTACATCTGCATATTGGGCGGTATCTGTTAGGAATATGTCCTGAACTATCAGAAAATCCAAGGACTTGAGAGCTTCAATTATGTGGTTTTGATCAGGATCGGACATTACCGGGTTTTCTCCTAAAATATATACTGCTTTTATCTGTTTACCGGCTTGGTTGAATACTTCTACTGCTGTTAAGCCGGTTTTATCCGACAGTTTAACATCCCATGCTTTTTCGTATTTTTCTTTTATATCAGGGTTAGTCACCGATTGATAGCTAGGGTAAACATTAGGCAGTGCTCCCATATCGCAGGCACCCTGCACGTTGTTTTGACCTCGTAGAGGGTTGACTCCGGTGCTTTCTCTTCCTACATTCCCGGTAACCATTGCAAGATTTGCCAAGGCTAATACGTTATCGGTGCCATTACTGTGCTGTGTAATACCCATGGCATAATATATGGCACCTTTGTCCTCGGAAGCGAATAGCCGAGCAGCTTTTATTATATCTTCAGCAGGAACACCTGTGGTCTGTTCAACTTTTTCCGGTGTATAATCTTCTATAACACTGGCCATGATATCAAAGTTTTCTGTTCTTTCTTCTACAAACTTTTTATCATATAATCCTTCTTTTATCATGACATGAATTAAACCATTGATTAAAGCTACATCAGTGCCCGGTTTTTGATGTAAACATATATCGGCCATATTGGATAATTCAATATCCCGAGGGTCAGCTACGATAAGTTTAGCCCCCTTCCTAAGGGCTCGCTTTATCTTACTTCCGATAACCGGGTGGTTTTCAGTAGGATTTGAACCTATGACAAATATTATATTCGAGCCTTCTATTTCATCGATGGAGTTAGTCATCGCACCTGATCCAAAAGCTGTGGCAAGACCTGCCACTGTGGAGGAGTGTCACAATCGGGCACAGTTGTCTATACTATTTGTGCCTATCACCGCCCGCATGAATTTTTGCATCAGATAATTTTCTTCATTGGTACATTTTGATGAACTGAGACCCGCTATAGCATCACTACCATATTTGTCTTTTATTTCTCCTAGTCTCTGAGCTGTATATTCCAGAGCTTCATCCCAAGACACTTCCTCAAATTTTCCGTTTCTTTTAACTAAAGGATTTTTCAGTCTATCAGGATGATTGATGTAATCATATCCAAAGCGCCCTTTTACACAAGTTTCACCCATTGAGTTAGGATTCGCTTCATCATACACTGAGCCTACCTGGATTACATGGTTATCTTTTACCCGTAATTCTAACTGGCAACCTACTCCACAGTAAGGACATGTTGTTACTACTTTATTAAATTCATAATCCCTTCCTTTACCTTTTGCCGGTTTATATGTTAGAGCACCGGTAGGGCACATTTCTACACATTGACCGCAAAATACGCATGAAGAGTATTCACCATCCAAGCCCTGGTCAAAGGGAGTGGAAACTTTAGCATCGAATCCTCGATACGAGATATTTATAGCCCCACAGGCCTGCACTTCATTATCCACTCTGACACATTTACCACATAAAATACATTTATTCGGATCAACTTCGATAAATGGATTTTCACTTTGTATTATAAATCTTGGATCTTGTTCGGTGTCAAAGCTTGACTTTGTAATGCCATATTCATATGCAAGTTTTTGAAGCTCGCATTTTCCATTGGCTTCACAGGTTATGCAATCTAATGGATGATCTGACAACAGAAGATCAATAATCATTTTTCTGGTTTCAGTAAGCTTGGGGCTTTGTGTGGTTACTTTCATTCCTTCCGCCACTGGAGTCGAACAGGATGTAACCAGTTTGTTGCTTCCTTCCACTTCAACCAAGCACATTCTGCAAGCGCCCACAATGCTGAGATGCTTGTCGTAACAAAGGTGTGGTATTTCTATTCCATTTTGTAGCGCCACCTCCATAATTGTCTGGCCGGACTGACCTTCACATTTACGTCCGTCTATATACAAAAACATACTACACCTCCAAGGTATTTTTATTACTTAAATATACATTTTTGTTAACCGGTTATTCTTGTTTGGCTATAATAATTTTATATAATTATATAATATTCTATGCATTTTCTGAATTATACGCCTTTGTATTTCAGGTATTTAATAGAATGTTTTGTTAACAAAACAAAGAGTAAGGTTTTATAGTTTGCTATCACTGCAGTGCCTGATTTTATATAGCCAGGCGCTGCAGCGATAGTGATCTTAAAAAACTTTTATCTCTTGCTATTTAACATCAGCATAAGGAGGTCTTTCGTTATAGTGGGTATGAAGAAGTTTATGCGATTTCTCCCCAAGGGGTTTTTCTAAAAACTCCTTGTATAAGGTTTGCACTGCCGGATTTTCATGGGATTTCCTAAGAGTCATACTACGGTCCACATCATATATAGCATTACCTCTTGCTTCTCTGTAGTCAACTTCCCAGCGCTCATCGGCAGTAAGTATAGGCTGACCGCCGCCACCTACGCAGCCTCCAGGGCAGCACATTATTTCAATGAAGTGGTAGTCAGATTCACCGCTTTTTACCCTATCAAGAACTGTTCTGGCATTAGCTAAGCCATGGGCTACAGCCACATTTACCTTAGTACCGTCTATATCTATGGTTGCCTCTTTTACTCCTTCAACACCGCGGACCTCCGTAAAATCGATGTCTTTCAATACTTTTTTTGTTACGATTTCATATACCGTTCGAAGAGCCGCTTCCATAACACCACCGGTAGCACCGAATATAGCACCGGCACCGGTAGATATCCCTAGAGGCTCATCAAATTCTTCGTCAGGAAGCTTGCTCAAGTTGATTCCCGCTTGTTTAAGCATTCTTGAAAGTTCTCGAGTAGTAAGCACTGCATCAACATCCTGGTATCCGCTGGAGAACATCTCAGGTCGCTGACATTCATATTTTTTTGCCGTACATGGCATAATCGAAACTGAGAATATCTTTGAGGGATCTATTCCCATTTTTTCCGCGTAGTATGTCTTCACAAGAGCTCCGAACATCTGCTGTGGCGACTTGCATGTGGAAAGATTATCAAGAAGTTCCGGATAGTAATGCTCACAAAACTTAATCCAGCCGGGACTACATGAGGTTACAAGGGGAAGTTTGCCGCCGTTTTGCAGCCTGTCAAGGAATTCTGAACCTTCTTCTAATATAGTAAGGTCTGCCGTGAAATCCGTATCAAAGGCCTTATCAAAGCCCAGCCGTCTTAAGGCTGCCGGTAGTTTCTTTGTAACAATACCGCCCAATTCTCCTCCAAACTCTTCACCTAAAGATACTCTAATAGCCGGAGCAGTTTGAACAACTACATGTTTTTCAGGATCTGCCAAAGCCTCCCAAACTTTATCGGTATCATCCTTTTCTTTTAAAGCTCCTACTGGGCAGGCCAATATACATTGGCCGCAGTTGACACATGGAACTTCATTAAGGCTCATGTCAAATACCGGTGCAATTACCGTATCAAATCCACGGTAATTAGGTGATATGACACCTACTCCCTGGACTTGGTGGCAAGTGTTTACACAGCGGCGGCACAAGATGCATTTTGAAGTATCCCTTACAATAGAAGGTGAAAAATCATCATACTGCGCCTTACTTTTTTCTCCTGGGTATCTTATGGCTTGCACACCTAACTCTTCCGATAGCTTTTGAAGCTCACAATTAAGATTTCTTATGCAAGTGGGGCATTCCAAGTTATGATCGGAAAGCAGTAATTCCAAGGTTACTTTCCTGGACTCTCTAACAGCCGAGGAATTGGTAATAACCTCCATACCTTCTGAAACCGGCAAAACACAAGATGTTTGCAGTGCCCTAGCGCCTTTGACTTCAACAACGCACATTCTGCAAGCGCCAATTTCGTTTACTCCTTTTAAAAAACAGAGTGTAGGAATTTTGATTCCAGCTTTCCTTGCAGCCTCAAGCACTGTAGCATCTTTTGAAACTTCAACTTTTATACCGTCTATAGTTAATGTAACCATTTCCATAGTTTTCTCTCCTCTCCCTTCCCTAATGCTATAATTTGACTATAGCACCAAAAGGACATCTGTCATAACAGCTGTTACATTTTATACATTTATCCAAATCTATTTCATGAGGCTTTCTTCTTTCACCGCTAATTGCCTGGGTAGGACATACTTTTACACACATACCGCAACCTTTGCATTTATCCGCTACTACCTCGTAGTGAATCAATGCTTGACATCCTCCGGCAGGGCATTTCTTGTCTTTAATATGGGCTTCATACTCATCTCTGAAATACCTCAGTGTTGACAACACAGGGTTTGGAGCTGTCTGACCCAGTCCGCACAAGGCCGAGGCTTTAATACTCTTCGCCAGATTTTCTAGAAGCTCTATATCTCCTTCCCTTCCTTCACCGTTGGTTATCCTTTCTAGGATTTCAAGCATTCGTTTTGTACCAATCCTACATGGTGGACATTTGCCGCAGGATTCTTCCTGTGTAAATGTTAGAAAGAATTTAGCAATATCAACCATGCAGGTGTCTTCATCCACGACTATCATACCGCCTGATCCCATCATTGACCCTGCTTGAATTAAAGTATCATACTCTATGGGCATATCAAGAAGGGAAGCAGGTAAGCATCCGCCGGATGGGCCGCCGGTTTGTACAGCTTTAAATTTTTTGTTGTTGGGAATACCACCACCAATATCATATATAACTTCTTTTAGTGTAGTTCCCATTGGGATCTCTACAAGACCTGTATGATTAATTTTTCCACCTACAGCAAACACTTTAGTGCCCTTACTTTTCTCAGATCCTATATTTGAGAACCAGTCAGCACCTTGGAGAATAATTTCAGGTATGTTAGCATATGTTTCCACATTGTTTATAATTGTTGGCTTATCCCACAGCCCCTTATTAGCTGGGAAAGGTGGCCTAGGCCTTGGTTCCCCACGACGGCCTTCAACTGAAGCAAGTAACGCCGTTTCTTCGCCGCATACGAATGCTCCGGAACCAAGTCTGATAAATATGTCAAAACTAAATTCCGTTCCAAGAATGTTTTTGCCTAAAAGGCCATGATTTCTGGCTTGCTCTATGGCAATTTCTAAGCGCTTTACAGCTATGGGGTATTCTGCCCTCACATATATATATCCTTCACTGGCACCAATGGCGTAACCTGCTATAGCCATAGCTTCCAACACTGTATGTGGATCACCTTCTAAAATGCTACGATCCATAAACGCACCTGGATCACCTTCGTCAGCATTACATACCACATACTTGATATCACCCTGGGCATCGGCAGCAAACTGCCATTTTACGCCAGTTGGAAAACCTCCTCCTCCACGACCTCTCAATCCGGATTTTTTTATTTCGTCAATTACTCCTTGGGGAGTCATCTCAGTTAATGCTTTACCCAAAGCTCTATAACCGTCATTAGCAATATATTCCTCAATAATTTCAGGATTAATAAGGCCACAATGTCTTAAAGCAATTCGCTTTTGTCTTTTATAGAAATCAATGTCCATTAAAGAACGAAACCGCTCTTTTGTGTCACGTTCTTTGTATAAAAGTCGCTCAACAATTCGACCTTTCAATAGATGCTCCTCAACTATTTCCGGTACATCTTCTGTTTTAACTGTACAGTAATAGCTCCCTTCAGGATAAATGAGAACATTTGGTCCTAGTTCGCAAAGGCCTAAACAACCAGTCTGAACAACTTTTACTTCTTTAGAAAGGCCTTTCTTTTCTAGTTCTTTCTGAAAAGCTTCCATTATCGGTTCACTGCCGGAAGCTACACACCCCGTTCCTTTACAAACCAGAACATGAGCCCTGTATATTTCCATTTTTATAACCTCCTCAAGCTCCTGTATATTATTAAATATTAGGTACTACATACTCATCTACAACTTGATTATTAATAATGTGCTTGACCACGATCTCTCTGGCCTTTTCTGGATTCATGTTTACATAAGTCACTTTTGGATGATCAGGTTGAATAACGTCAACTAACGGCTCATACTGACAAAGACCTATACAACCTGTTTCTGTAACAATAACATTAGTGATATTTCTCTTTTTTAATTCATCCAAAATCGCTAACATTACTGGCCTTGCACCGGCTGCAATACCGCAAGTACCCATACCGACAACTATACGTGTTTTAGTTTCATTATCAACTCTCAAATTTATCATATCTTTGGCTTGTTTTCGGATTTTCTCCAGTTCCTCCATAGACTTGATTACTGGCATTTTACGCACCTCCGTTGATTTCCTTTAAGTTGTCTTCTATAAATCTCTTAATCCAGTCCAATACCATCGGATTATTTAATGGCACTTCTTGCAGTGTTTTTTTTATTTCCTGGGTATCAAGGATAAATACTTGATCTCCTACACAATGTCTATACACAAAATCCACATCCGGACGCATGGCAACCAGTGAAACCATGGTATCCGCCATGCTACCGATAGGGGCTCTGTCTATGTGGCTCAGAACAAAACTTGCTTCTATTGCCGTGCCTTTTCCCTTTTCAGACTGAATCTTAAAATCCCCTCCACAGCTTTTTGCAGCATGAACAAAAAGCGGTATGCCCAATCCTACTTTTCGGGTTGTTCTTGTGGTGAAAAATGGGTCCATAACTTTTTTGGTCATTTTTTCATCCATGCCTGATCCGTTATCTTTAATTTCGATTATTAGTAAGTCCTTTTTTATGTTTTCTTCAATGTTAATTTCAATAACAGATGCTTTTGCCCCTAAAGAGTTTTGAACCACATCTAAAATGTGCAGGGAAAGTTCTCTCATGGCTATTCAAATTTCTTGAGTATATCCGGAATCTTATCCGCAGTTAACCTTCCATATACTTCGTCATTTATGATGATGGCTGGGGCAAGGCCACAGGCACCTATGCAGCGGCAAGCGTCAAGAGAATACTTTGCATCATCTGTGGTTTCTCCAACTTCAATCCCCAACTCTGTTTTTAATCTGTCCAATACTTTCTCGGCTCCTCTTACATAACAGGCTGTCCCTAAACATACCCGAATTTGGTATTTCCCTCTAGGTTTAAGGCTAAAGAAAGAATAAAAGGTAATAGTGCTATACACTTCACTTAAAGTAATATTTAAAGCTTCAGCTACCATTTTTTGTACTTCAATAGGAAGATAACCCATAATACCCTGAGCCTCTTGCAGTGCTTGAAGTAAAACACCTTTTTGCCCTTTGTACTTTTTTAACATTTCCTCTATTTTGTTGAGTTTTTTTATAAAATCTTGCTGCTGATTCAAAGCTACTGCCATTTTCATCCTCTCCTCCATATGTTATAGTTCTCCCTTTCACTATTCACTGCAATAAATTTTACAATCAATCTTTAATTAATACCTTCCTCCCTTCCAAGCCGCTAAAAGCCATCTTTACTTCTTTAAAATTAAAAGACTTTACGTAAAAAAAGGTTTTTTGATAAACCATTTCTTGCAAGCAATGTGCATCAGAAGATGTTATCAGGGTGTATTTATTTGTATCACTAAAGGTTTTTCTAAAGTTAGCTTCAGAAATTGCCTTTGAAAATTCTACAGCATCAATTCTGACTGTTTCAGGAATAAATCCAAGTTGGCCAATGATGCTGTGGTGCCTTCTGTCAACATGAGCCGGAATTAATAGACCTTTTAAATCCGATACTTTTTGTGAGATTTCTTCAACAGTCAGTGAGGTAGAAGCTAAAAGCATTCGACTTTCTTCACCCAAAATATTTCCCTGACCGTCAACAATC
>MTKW01001691.1_pt1 | contig 15761 bp, 11 predicted proteins | sample 1042761 | NCBI WGS metagenome assembly MTKW01 (sample SAMN06205366, study PRJNA360243) | anaerobic digester metagenome | biome: Wastewater treatment plant; feature: Anaerobic digester sludge; material: sludge; isolation source: anaerobic digester fed with sludge from wastewater treatment plant ... | reverse complement strand
CTCCTTAAATTTATCTAATACTTCAATTTCAATTGCTATGCCAGTTGGTTCATCTGACCATAGCTTTTCAACATGCTCAACTACTACCTGAGCATCATCATTCCAAAATCCTACCTCTGTCATACAGTCTTTTAGCATCTTCTGTAAATTATCTGTATCAGGTTTCGTTACTCGCCATTCATAATGTTTATGTCTTTTTCCTCTTGGGAATTGCCATATCACTTTTAATTCAATTGGACCAGCAAGTGGCGTTTTTGGTTTAAAAGGTTTAAGGTGAGTAATGAGTGTGTTCCTTGCTTGTTTTAATTTTTCAGATTTATAAAAAACAGGCTTATTATTTACAATCGCTACTTTATTCATTTGTGCTGTTACAGTTGGTGGATCTAATAATAAAAATATTTTCATTACTTCCTCCTTTTTTGGATTTTTAGGTTTTTAGTTTTGGTAGAAAGGCTAGTGCTGACGGATGAGGCATTTGTTTGGGATAGGGCAGGCTCAAAAGCCCTATCCTACAAACATGCGTCAGCTGGTTGTGGCAACAACTATATATAAGGCCTTTCTGCCAGTTTTTTTGCCAGCTGGTATATAGGATGTTTTCCCCTTTCTGCCAAATATCATAAATTTGGTGGCAAAACACATTTTTTCCTTTCTGCCAGACATTATTTTCTTCTAATAATTCCCTTTTCCGTTATGTATTCATCACTAAATTCTTGAACTCTTGCTCTAACTGTTCTTTCGGATATACCTAAATACTCAGCTAAAATTATCGCTTCACATGTTTCATCTTCTAATTTATTAATGTCAAACGCATTATCAAATTCAAGCTTTCTAGACTCTTTAGTTTGTTTTCTTTTTCCACTTTTATCTAGATTTGCTCTTGGATCGCCAGAGGCAAAATGTTTACTTAATAAACCTTTTTCATCCACATAATGTATTGGATAATCAAACCAAAAGTTAACTGGTTTTATATTAGCGAATTCTCTTAAACTACTTTCAAGTCTCCACGCTGTTGCACGAGGATTATCTAAGTATTGCTGTCTAAATTCATCTTCAAGTTCTAATTCAATCATGTCTAATTGTGCGTCAGGATCTCTTGCGAACACTCCTGAACCTGATGCACGATCCATTGCTCTTTTAAAACCTTGAGCTCCTTTAGAATGATGATGACAATATATTGCTGTTGCACCTGTTTCATTACAAATCCTATCGAATTGATTTGAGAATGCTCCCATATCTGATGCATTATTCTCATCACCAGTTATAACTTTATAAATAGGGTCAATAATAATTGCATCATAGCCTTGACCTTCTACTTTTCTTACAATTTTTGGTACAAGTTTATCAAGTGGCATTGCTTTACCTCTAAGAGTCCATATCTCTATGTTTTTTTTGTGCTTAGGTTTTATTTTTAAAGCCTTATAAATTTCATCAAATCTATCTATAAAACTTGCATTATCGATTTCTAAGTTAATATAAAGGACTCTTGATTTCTTGCATTTAAAACCTAGCCATTCTATTCCTTCCGACAAAGATACCGCTAATTCCATAAGTAAAAAGCTTTTACCCGCTTTTGATGAGCCAGATATAAGCATCTTGTGACCAACTCTGACAATTCCCTTTATTAATTCATCAGGGACTTTGGGCTTGTTATTTAATGCATCTTCTAAGTTCATGCTATCTGGTAATTCATCAAGCACTCCTTCAGTAAAATCCATCCATTCGTTCCAGCTCTTTCTTCCAATGTTTGTATCAACTAAAGTTTGCATTACACCGTTTCTTGTTACACCTGGCATTCTAGATAATCTTGAAGGATTACGATTTGCTTTATCAACTTTTAGTCCGTTTTTCTCTAAAAAATCATATAAGTACTCTACTCTTTTACGATATTCTGTTGCATTTGGTGCATCTACCCTTACAATTGCATGTAAGCTTTTTTTACCACTGTGAACTAAACATGCAATAGGAAGTTCAAACTTACGATAAAAAGCATCTTGTTCAGATACTGGCATTTCGTCTGATTCAACTAAAGCGTATGACCATCTTGTAATATTTTCATTTTTCACTCCACTTCCATCAACTGGATTGAATCTAATCCATGCACCACACTCATCTTTGAAATCACCAAGCGTTGCACCAATGTCATCTGGATGCTTTTTAAGTGAAGTAATTAATTCTTTTGCTGTTCTATCGTGATATCCTTTGCCTGGCATCCATACACCTTCTGAGTTTTGCCAAACATCACTTGTTACATAACTTACTAATTCATCATCTTTATATAAAATTTGAAGATAAGTTATTAATTGTTCAGTTGGGCTTAGGGAACTTTCTGGTTCATATATCATTCCATCACCATCGTATTCAATCGTGTCATCCCAATCCATAACACCACCATTAACTTGTGTAATTGGAACCCAACCAGCTTCTTTTGCCATTTTAATGATTGTTCCACCAGACACAGGAACAGAGGAGCCAGAGAAGCTCCTCCACTTTCTTTCACATTCGCCTTTTTTATACCTAGTATCATTTTGGCTCCATTCATCCCATACTGAACAATCATATCCTTCGGCTTTAAGTGCCATACCAACACTAATCCATTCATCATACGAAAGTTGTGACACATCTATTTGTTTTAAAGCATCTAATAAATTGCTCATCTATTTTCCTCCTAAGGTTGATAACTATAAGGATCTACTCCTCTTGGAGTTTTCCATCCGTTTTCTGCTAATCTTGATATCATTCGGCTTGCATCATCAAAGTCCCAAAGTCCTACATGAGCAAAGCCATATTTTTCTAATGTTCTTATTTGTTTTGGCGTTGTTAATCCTTCATTTTGTCTGTTGATTAATTTATCAATTAGCATGCTTGCCATTCCAGAACAAGTTACAACCGCTGAGTCAATTCCTACTCTTTCTAAATACTTAGCTTGTCTTTCACTAACTGGTCCCATCTCCCAAGCAAACGTTGGTTCATAGTCAGCTAAATCAATATCAGAAATTGAAAATGCATATTGAATAGGGTCTACAAGTTTTTTTGTTCTCTTCTTTAATGCAGCAAGCTCTCTTGCGAGTGCCTCTTCACGTTCTTTAATAATATCGTTTTGAGATTCAACTTCTGCAGTAAGTAAATCAATACCACTTTCTTTGTCCATCATTTTCTTATCAATACGTTTCGCAAGTTCTGCGTCTTTAGAAATAAGTGCAGATGGTCTACATAAATCGTGTCTTTCAGTCATCCATAGAAAATCAAGTAAAAGTAACTCTTTCTTACCTTCATGTGGTCTCATCCCTCGTCCTACCATTTGTTGATATAAACTTCTTATTTTTGTTGGTCTAAGAATTACAATACAGTCAACACTAGAACAGTCCCATCCTTCAGTAAGTAACATTGAATTACATAAAACATCGTATTCACCAGCTTCAAAATCAGCTAGTATTTCATCTCTGTCTTTACTTTTACCATTTACTTCAGCTGCTTTTAATCCATGTAGATTTAATAATTCACAGAACTTTTGTGAGGTTTTTATAAGAGGTAAGAACACTACTGTTTTTCTACCTTTTGCATACTTAAGCATCTCAAGTGCAATTTGATTTAAATATGGATCCAATGCTGTACCAATTTGTCCTACAGCATAATCACCATTTGACATTCCCACTTCATGAATATCTAATTCAAGTGGAATCATCTGTGCTTTAATTGGACTTAAATAACCATCTTTAATTGCTTGATGCATTGTGTATTCATAGGCTTTAGAATCAAAGAACTTTCCTAGATTCTTTTGGTCAGCTCTATCTGGTGTTGCAGTAACTCCTAAAATATTAGAGCCGTCAAAGTGTGTTAATATTCTTTGATATGTATCGCTCATCGCATGGTGCACTTCATCCACAACTATCGTCTTAAAATAATCTCTTGGATAAGCCATTAACCTCTTTTCTTGTGATAGTGTTTGAACTGATGCAATAGTAACTTTTTTAGGTGAGCCAACGGCTGTTGACTCAGCCTTTTCCAAGGCTGAATCTAAACCGCTCACGTTTTTTAATTTGTCTGCTGCTTGGTCTAATAACTCACCACGATGTGCTATTATTAAAGCTTTGTCACCAGTCTTAGTCTCTTCTTCTACAACTTTTGAGAAAACAATTGTTTTTCCAGTTCCAGTCGGAAGGACTAAAATAGTCTTTTTATTTCCTTGAGACCACTCTGCTTGAATTGCATTAACTGCCTCATTTTGGTAAGGTCTTAAAATCATCGCCTTTACCTCCTAGAATGGAAGATCATCTTCTAAGAAGAACTCATCTCTATAATCAATAAATTTATCTACATCGTTTGTTTTTCTTTCATCACCATATTGAGTTGTATAGCTTCTTTGTTTAAAGTATGCTCTTCCTCTTGCTCCAATTACTTTATTCCAATCCATGGTTAGTTTTTCACCATGTTTTTTCTGACCAATACTTCTAAAGAAGTCAGAAATACGCCATTCTAAAGTACGGTATAAAAGTAAATCAAATTTGACTACAGCTATTCCTTCTGGTGTTTCAACTTGTAAAGTTATAATTGCTTTATTACACGGAGGCACTTTTGGTCCACCTGGGAATCTGCCTCTTTCAAAGTTTGTAACCTTGTAGTTATACTCTCCATCAGGAAGTAATATAAACTCCTGCCCATCTGTTTCGATTGAGTCATCCCAATCCATTAATAAGTCTTTATTGTTTTCAATCATTTTTATTGTTCTCCTTTTTTATTTTTGATTGTTTTTACGATCTTTTCCCAATTTGGAATGATCCATCTTGTGATAAATTCATCTGAATAATTAGTAATAGGTTCATCTTCTTTGTAATGACCTTTACTTGCTACTACCTTTTGAACGTCAGCTTCAGTTACTTCGGTATCAATAATCATTTTGTTTAATCTTTCAAACACTACAGTCATCCCACTTGCATTTGTTGGGATTACTAATTCTTTCTTTTGTCCATCAAATAGATGTTCAATAGCCTCGAATTTAAGTTCTAACTCTTCAGGCAAATCGAATCTGTTTTTAGCATCATAGGTTGGATTGTGAGTGGTATATAAGACTCTTTTCCCACCTTGAGCTTTCTTGGTATTGTTTTCTGTTGTAACCACATAAATCTTGTAATTAACAAAGAATAATGCGTCACACCATTCTTTTATAACTGGTGCTACTTGTCTTGTTAGTTTCATCTCATATCGGTCAAATGCACCTTGCTCCTCTGGTAGTTCAAACTTTCTAGGTTTGGCATGAGCTGTAATAACAACGTTTATTCCTACTTCGATCAGCTCATCAAATAAACTTAATAATCTCGTGTATTCATCAAGTAAATATGTGTACCCTTTGCCATAGCCAAAATCTTCTATGTTATTTTTTCGGTACTTTTCAGTTACAGCGTTAATACACATTGTTTCTGACCAATCTGCAGTGTCTAATACGAGAGTTTTACAAATTGTAGGGTTTTTAATAATCTCTTTAACAATTTGTAACAACTCATCCCAAGACTTGCTGCACTTGATTCTTCTAACATCTAAATTGCTTGTCCCACCTTCAGTATCAATAAATAGTGGATCAGGGAACTTACTGGCAAATGTTGATTTACCGATTCCTTCTGGACCATAAATAACTATTTTTAATGGCCTCTTTTCTTTACCTTCAATAATTTTTAACATTTTATTATTCTCCTTCGTTTTTAATTATTGCCTCTTCTCGAGGATCGCTTATTGGTGCTAAGACAATCGAACCAGCCTGCATATTTATATATGGACCTATTAGACCGTTAATCTTGTCTTTACCTATTCTTTTTGTGAGTTCAGTAATCCCAGCTAATTTGCGCTCAGTAAACGGATCAATTCCTGCTTCTTTACAAATCTTTATCACTGCCTCTTCATCTGTAATCTTTCTTGAACCACGTAAATGAACTAACTTGAAGTTTGACCAGTTATGTCCCTTCATCGCTTTCTTTAATGCATACTCTTTTAAATCCTCTGCATACTTAATGACATCATCAAGTTTTGGTAGTATTGCTTCAATTTCGGTATCAGTTAATAGATTTATTGCTTTATTCATTTGCTGGATTGTTTCTAAGTTAACTTCAGCTCTTTTTGCACATACTGCCTTTCCTGAACAAAAGCCACAATATTTACCTGGAATAGCCTCCGGATTTTCAACCTTTGTTCTTTCAACAGCAGGGATTAAAACCATAGTTTCAAATACTAACAAATCTTCTATCGGCATTTCGTATTCATTTGTATTTGAGATTACTGGTTGATAAATAACTAACCTTACATTCTTAATTGGATATAAATCTTTGTAAGCCTTATAAAAGTAAAGAGCATATATTCCTAGTTGACTGTTAAAAAGGCCAGTTGTTTCATCAAAAGTGTTCACCGGTATCCTTCCAGTCTTTAGGTCAATAACTGTAAGTGTTCCACCGTTTGTTGTTGAGATGATTCCGCAATCAAGTGTCCCTTTTGCATCCTCATCAAAGTCCATCTTTAATTGCTGTTCGATTACAATTAATGGCTCTTCACCTGATCTGTTCTTTTCATAATCAAAAGTATTAATAACAAAGTCAGCATAACCATCTGCAATCTCCTGCATATCAGGCGTATACATGTCCAGATCCTTAATAAGATCATCGATTGGTTTAATCTCAGTGTCATAATCAATAAGCTTTAATGATTTACTAATTAGTGCCGAGCCTAATTCATGACATTGTGTTCCAAACTCTGCTTGAGGACTTACTTCCTGATTGCTTCCATCATTTAATAGGGTGCTAAGTGGGCAATTCAACCAAGTACCACTTTTGCTGGGACTGTATTTTCTACTGTGAGTTGTTGGGCTCAGTGCCATTCTCACCACCCCCTTCTGCTTCCTCATTTTTTGGAAGCAACATAACCTCTAGCGCCAATGTTTTACTAGCTTCACTAATAAGAAGTAGAGACTCTACTAAATCCTTATTGGTGATACCAGGTTTATCGGCTTTAGATTCTTTTTCCATTTCTAAACCTCCTTCTTCCTGAAGAGTTTTCTTTCCCTTCAAAGGTTAATGGCAAGTCGATTATCGTTTTGCCAAGATTTAGCGAATTTTGTTCATTTTTTCTTTCAAAAGTTCAATTACCATTCGTTTTCGCCATTGAATTGTGCTTCTTGGCATGTTTACTTGTTGGCTAATATAAGAATCAGTATGGCCTTCGTTATAAAGCCTGATGATTTCTTGATCTATCGGATCGAACTCAGCAACTAAGGACCAAATTAAATCACTTACTTCTTGCGCTCTTTCTCTTTCTATAATCTCTTCATAGGATGGATCAGCAAATTCAAAATCGTGATCTTCATACATTTGGTCGATAGAGATTGGGCAGCGTTTTTTAGCAGCAATTTCTCTTCGCTCATCATTTCGTTTTTCGTTTCGATCACAATGAAAATACTCCTCAGTGCAAGGAACATATACATACTTTTTATCTCTATCTTCATATGAGACCCAATTTGTTAGCTTATTACCAAATTCATCATATAAGCCCTCTGCAATTTTTTTCTTTAACTCTTCTAAATCGTAATACTTTGTATCTCTATAAACTTTAGGCATAAAAAAGAACCCCCTTTTCAATTTCTCTTTGAAATGGAGGTCCACTTTGCAGTTAAAACATTTTAGGCGTGGCAAAAGTAACGGAAGTGAATTTCCATTTCAATTGCAGCCCATTTCTCACAATAAAATTAACTGCTTATTAAATTTGTTTGCTTCATTGTGACAACATGATCAGTGTTGTAAAGCATATGGCAAATAAGCTAATTTTATGATAAAATATTATTGATTATCTGCCTTCACATTTATATTAAATCATTAGTTTGGTCCCTTCCAGGGACTAATAATTTAAACTATTCAAAAGAGGTGATTTTATTGAATTTTAGTGATTTTTTAAAAAATATATATAAATCAAAAAACGGTAATATAACAACACAAGAGGAATTTGTGAAGTCTCTATTTGTTGCATGTGCTCCTAACGCTGCTTATGCTGATGATTATTATAAAAAATTACTTAACGGTAGAAAGCCATTAACTAATGATATTCGTGAATTCATGATTAGTAATGGTATTTTTGACAATGTCGTACCCTTCTTTGAGAAAAATATATCTGAAAAAAGAATTATAGACTTGTTTGAGGATTTTGACATAAATGTAAATGAAAAAAAAGACCTTAGCGTATTGGCTGAGGCTTTATCAGTTCAATTTGAAATTTATATGAGATATGAAGAAAACGAGATTCCAACATCTGTTCAAAGAATTTATGAAGTCCTTTTAGATCAATATGGTAATGGTTTGATTGAAAACGCAAATGAAAAAGCTTTATTTGCAGCAAAACAATATTTTTTTCAGGCAATGAGTGCTTTAAACGCTATAAAAGTTAATGAAGATATTTTAACTTTACAAGGACCTTTTGAAAATTTCTTTAGCAATATATATAAGTCATATCGAGCTTACGAATCTAATTGTAATCTAGAAGGAAGAGATATATTAAGATATATTAGAACCAAAATATTAAAAAACAACACAGAAATTGATGATTTTATTAAGATGATTGCAGAACCTGGTGCCTTACCAATTGAACTTTATAAAGAATTGTTATTCACAATATATGATAATTTTACTTTTAAAGATAGGGATTTAAAGCTTTCTATACAATTATTTGAAAAACAAGAAAAAGAGATGATAATTCAAGAATTTAAAAATTTCAAATTTCATCCTGTTTCCGAGATTTTTTTTACTCAATTTATTAGATTCAAATTAAAGGGCAAAGAAAAAAATTTGATTGATGAAGCAATTTATATTTGTGAAATAACCGATGCGATCTTTAATTCGATACAAATGAATTTGAAAACTAATTATGATCCTTTGGATAAAATCACTGATGAGATTAAAGGTGCTTTTAGAAAATTAAAACATACTGAAATCCAATTTGTAGTAGATGGTGTTTACTATCCTAGTACTGGTAAAATAAATTTTGCTCCTTCTATCATTCCGATGATTTCCATACAAGGGAAACTGGTAGAAACAGGAACCCAGAAATTCAAAATTTCTAAGAATCCTGTACTTAAAAAAATAAATAAATTTGCTCCTCTTGATGTTAAATTTTCTTATTTGTTTGATTTTCAACATTTTCAATGGAAGACAAAAGGTGATTATGGAGAGATGATGGCTGAATTTTACACTTTTAATAAGGATAACACCTATAGGTTGTTTTTAGTTCCAATTACTTCCAAAGCAAGAATATATAGATTAGTTCGAGATGTTTTAAAACTTGTATTTGTGGATCAAATGATTGGATTTTCTTATACAAGTATTATGACAATAAACTATATTAGTGCTGAGAATGATCTCAATAAATTTCTAAAAATGACATCGGATGAAAGAATACAAATAGGCGAAGATCAGCTTGTTGGTCTTGCTTATCAAAACAAACAAGTCTATAGTAAAGCTATTTCAAAAAAAGATTCTATAGCAGGGTATAAACCTGAAGATACTACGGTTGATTATTCTATTTTCATTCCCCTTATAAAATATATAGAAGCCTTTGAACAAATTTTTAATGAAAAAACAAAAAAAGCGACCTAACTGTAATTGAGCTAAGTCGCTTTTAATTTTATATTCTAGCTACTATTAAAATTCATCCTCGATAGGTTTCCAATGTGGATCAGACATTTCCATTATGAATTCAGTATTATTTATATATAGAGAATGATCAACATCTCTTACAAAACCCCATTTAATATTCTTGCCCTTTGCGTAATTCTTAAAAGCATTGAATTTATTTTCAATCTATAAATCTATGTTTTTATTAACTCCAGCAGTTTCCCCTCCTTTTGTTTCGACAATCCATATACCGCCATCTTTCATTTTAACTATATAGTCAGGATAGAATAACCATTGTTTGTTATAACCATCTACATAGACATTTGAGAAGTACTGTTGCCCAGTATCACCGTTCTTATATACCCAATCAACATCATTGTTTTTTTCACATTATTCCTCGAATAATTGCTCTGGTGTACTTCTTACAAGTTTTGTATTGAATTCATATGTATTTAAACTCAAAAGTTTATAATATTATCTTCCGTTTTCTTTTGGACGTTATCTAAAACAAATTTTCTAATATGGTTAGGAATTTTATATTTTTCGAATAATCTGGTCTCAATTTGTTCAATGGTTTCATTCCACCATGATTCTGAAAAATTTTGCAGTGGTATGTTAACAAATTTTTCTTTAGAATTATCTTGTGAATATTTATTTAGGTACAATAATCCTCTTGTGAATCTTGTCATAAGATATTTACTCATATTTTGTGCTTCTTCATGATTATTAAGAGGACCAACCTCTATAAAATTTTCAGTACAAATTTCACCAGGCTTAGCAATAATAATATCAGAATACGCTCCTCCTAAATAATTGTCAGACCAATTTCCCCATGCCTTACCTATAAATACCTTAAACTTATTAAAAGATTGTGTTTTCTTAGGGATTGGATAATCCATAGAAATGTATGCTTTTGTTTGTCGTCTATTAAATAAACCAAATATAGTTATATCATTAGGATTTTTTTTCTCAAACATTACTTTTGGCAAATTATATTTACTAGGATCGTCTAAAAAATCCGTCCTTAATCCATATGGTTTTAAAGAAGAAACCTGCAAAATCATATTCGTGAATTGTGATGATTTTCTTACAATTTCTCCAAACTCCATTATTTCAACTGGCTTTTCAATATCTTCTTTATTAATTGGGAATGTTATTTCACTTTCTTCATTACCGTTTGTTAAAACCCGTTGTGCTCCTTCTAATTCGTTATCGTATCCTTTTTTCCAAAGTATAAAATTAGTCCACTCGGCACCACTAATACCTGGGAAAACATTTTGCCTATTATCTATGAATACAATTTGTTTGTCCCTCTTAATTTCCTCGTTATTTAACTTAGATAAATTATTGGCATTTTTTGGTTCTTGCCACCCTACAGGAAATATTAGAGAAACAACTTCGCCTAACTCTCTAGCAAGTAAATAAAAATCTGTATATATTTGTTGCTTAGCGTCACTTTGGTATGGTGGGTTTCCTATCACAGCATTAAATTTCATTTCTCCAACTCCTTTTTTCCAAGTTCTTTTATTATTTATAAATTCTTTTAACATTTTATAGTTTTCTTTATATTGGCTTGACATTTGTTCTACAATGTTTTCAACCACAATTATATTAGTTTTATATTCATCATCACCTTTGAAACCTTTTAATGTTCTTTTAGTGATGGCTGCGGCCATCTTAGTTCTACAGACTACATAAATATTGTCTTCTAAAACTTTTTGCCATAAATTAGATGCATTCTTCATCAATCCTTTATATCTTGCGTTTTGATATATGCTTATAGCTGCATACAAGGGATATAATCCAGATTTTGAATTAATTTCCAGAATCTTTGATTCAATATTAAAAATATATTTTGTAAAACCTTCCTTAATAATCCATCTAGATGAAGTGTTTTCATTAATTGTTATTAATTCTTCATATCCGTCTTTGTAGAAATTTGATCCGCCTATACATTCACCCAAGTGCATATTAACTGCTCTCCATGGAGTAAGTACTGTTTCCCTATCAGGGTTTTTAAATGTTGAAAAAATATTTGCTATTGCTTGTACTCTCTCAAGTGGTGGTAATTCATCAGCAGCTTTTGCCTGTCTTCTTATTTTCAATCCTGCCTCAACAAAAACTTCATTATCGAAATATTGACTAAATTCTAGAAATTTATCTTTTGTTACTCCCTTTGGCATGAACTCTTCCCATGATTTATCGTCCACTAATCCTGGAAAACTATTAACGTCGATTCTTTGATTTACATCAATATCAGCACCATAAACTAATAATGGTATTCTAATGGCTATTCCTCTTAGAATTGCAATTGCACTAGAGCGTTCTCTTAATTTTTTCATTCGTTCTTCTAATGCAGCTTTTTCTTCTGGCGAAAGTTGTTTTTTGTTTTGTCGCTTTTCAATCGCTTCTCGAACCTCAGCATCTAAACCTTGGTCATTTATTAATATGTCCCCGTCAGATTTGGTTGCTTTGCTAGCTTTTAATATCTTTTTTAATTCTTGGAATTTTGCTACTTCTATATCAGTTAGTTGTAATAATTTGTCATTATAAAGATGTCTGTCATCAAAACCATTTCTAGCAACTCTATCAACTAGTGCTCTTTTTAATTGTACAAGCATATTTTCTGTACTATATGGTTTCATTTCAGAGCCATCAACAGCTATAACTGGACAAAAGTTCAAAAACTCTCCCATTCTTGTCTTGTCATCATTCACTGCTCCCACTTTAGTTGAAAGTTGGCCTGCTTCAGCAATCATTTTTAATGTTCTATCTGGAGCAAAGTCAAATACATAACAATTAGTTTTCATCTTGCTACCAATTATTGCTGGAGTTTGAACTCTAAAAATTGTCTGCAAGTATGAACTAGCTGATGTGGATGACGATCCCGACAACATAAATACCGCTGACCAAGCAGGAACACTAACGCCTGTTGTTAATCTACCACAAGATAAAGTTATAGTTCTTGTTTCATCTGGTTTATCACTAATGGCATTTAAAACCATTTTTAAAGCATCATCACTTTTAACTTCCTCATCACCTTCACCAGCAACATTAACAATATTAAAGTGTTGGAAAACTTTATGTTCCTTCATAAGTGCAGAAAGTGCCTTTGCCTCTTTAACACCTGGAACCATCCAAAGTGTATGTCTAAAGTTATCTCTATATTCATTAGTTGAGAAAGGATAATTATGTTCGCCATATTGAACTAATAAATCTAAAAAATTTTTAATATCTTTTTCATATACAAAAAAACCTATTTTTACCTTATCAGTTGGTTTAGGTCTATCTATTTCAGCATCACCTGTCCAAACTCTAAAAAACTCTTTAAAGTTAAATGCTGTATCTTCTACGTCTTTATATTGATTGTTCGAAATAATGTTTGCTAAATCATAGGTGTAAATATTCATTTTAGGTAAAGACTCATATGGATTTGAATCACCAAAATGCTTTTGTACCCAATCTAACTTAGCTCTTTGTTCCATAACATAGTCCCAAGTATAAACTTCATTCTCTTTAAATGTTTGTTTACTGATTGGGCTAAGTAAATTAAATGGTGTTCCTGATAAATATAGAGTTTTTGTTTTCTTGGTACTTTGAATTACTTTTTGTATAACTTCGTTACCAAGTGATGTTTGGGTTCCTTCATGTGCTTCATCAACAATTATAAAATCCCATTCCATTTCAAATATCTCATCATTTTTATCAAATTTACCACCAACTGATGCAGAACCTCTTAAGTCTTGAATACTTGCAAAATAAACAAAACTATTCTTCCTATCTTTTGATAATTTTTTAAGGTTTTTTAACGTTTCACCTTGTGTTTTGCTGCCATACAAATATGTTTTGTTGTCATAAAATATTTTATCGAAATCTTCATACCAACTATGTTTAACAACTGGTCTGTGAGTAATTATTAGCGTTTTGTTAAAACTCATTTGTTTAACAACTTCTAATGCTGATAATGTTTTCCCAAATCTCATCTTTGCATTCCAAAGCATGTGGGCATTAGTTTCTTTTTCAACATTCTTTGATCTAAATTGTTTTAGCGTTTGATTAATAGCTTCATTTTGTTCTGGTCTAAAGATTATTGGAGTTCTTCCTTCAGATATCTCTCCTGGTCTTAAAGATTTATTTCCGTTTTTTACGGCTTGAATAGCTTTTTTTACTGTTTCAAGGTCTGTTCTAAACCAGTCCATAGCTCCGTTTAATTCTTTTTTTGGTTGCTCTATATTGGATCTTATTAATACGTCTCGCACATCATAATCTCTAAATAATTTGTTTTTATTAGTAATAGCTAATGTAGTGTAAAAAAGTTTATATTTAATACCAGCTGTTTTAGTATATTGATCTATTCTCAAAATAGCAGCCTTGTTTAGTTCGTCACTATTATCTTTTATTAAATTTATGTTAGAAACATTATTAATAGTAGCATCTCCAACTTTAAGTAACCCTTTATGAGTTTCAGAGTCTATACCAAAAACATAAATAAGTTTATAAGAAAATGTGTTTTCAAATACTTTTGCCATTTTTACACTCCCTTTGAAATTAAGTCAACAAACTTAATTACTTTGTTCTTTTGCCAATCCTTTATCTTGCAATACTTCCCATTGTGGTTATGTATTTTATGGTCTTCACAACCATAACACTTAGTAGTTACAGCTTCGCCGAATAAGTCGTACTGAACAAATTTTGCATTGTCACAACTATTTGGAATTACACCTTTTAACCCATCCATTTGCCAAAAGTTCCACGAAATTATATCTGCAATTATAAGTGTTTTATCAATACTAGGTCTTTCGCCAAACTTAGCTACATAGTAATCAATAAATGTATACAATAAGTTTTCTCTTGCTATTAACAAACTATCTCCTTGCCACTCATATCCATAAACAGATTGATAAGCCTTTATTACCCATTCAAACCAATTAGATTCGGTAGTATTTTCGTTAACAACACGAATCTTTCTATCTAAAATACCGATTCTATCTTTGGTATCTATTACATCTCCTGTAACAGTATCATATCTACTAACAATATAAGGGGCTTCGCCGCAAGTTATTTCTAATCTTAGGTCTAAAACATATTCCATCCATGTTTTATTATCAAAAACTATTTTACGACTATTCGTTTTCCATCCATTTTCAAACTCTTCATTAAAGACATTTTTTCGCTTAAACCATTCTTCGTCAACTAAGTTATTTTGATGGTTACAAGCCCATGACGGAGTAAAAACCTCTGCTTTCTCTTTAATTCTTTTTTTCTTTTCAATATTACTCTTTTTAGTTCTAGGTTTTATTACATTACCTTTTCTACCAGTAATTAAATTAATTTCAATACTATTACTGGATCCATATCCTGGACCATATTTTATATAATTATCCGTTCCCCATAGAATGTTTTTATTTGATGTTCTATCTATTAATAACGTTTCAAGTATTTTACTATCAATTTCATATATCTTATTTTCTAAAATATCAACTTTTTCAGACTCATTAGTGTTCACATTTTCACAACTAATCACGAAGCTCACCTCCTTCTTGTATTTTGTCTTTATTTAATAATTCCATTTTTCTTGAAAAGATCATTTAATCGTCTTTTAAGTTTTAAAGTAGGCTCAAACTTCCCATTTTCCCATCTATTTACAGTAACAACAGAAACATTTAGTTCCTCAGCTAATTCTTTTTGTGATATAAATAATTTTTGTCTTAATTTTTTTATTGTTAACGAATAATTCATGTTCCTCACCTTAATATTCCATATAACATAAGTATAACACATTTTCACTCACTTTTGTTATATATTTTTAAAATGTATAAGTAATCGTTAAAAAGTAGACTAATCGTTAAATTGTTGAGTAATCGTTAAATTGTAAGGTAATCGTTAAATTGTAAGGTAATCGTTAAATTGTAGTTATGTTTTGGCTAATAGCGCCTAAATATTCATTATAAACTTGAGTTTCTATGCTTGCTAATAATTGGCGGCAGACGGAATATAGGGAATTTCGCCCTTTATTCCAAATAAAAAAGGCTTGACACTTTTGTATCAAACCTATTCATTCAATATGGCGGAGAGAAAGGGATTTGAACCCTTGCAGCCTTTTCAAGCCCTACTAGCTTTCCAAGC
>MTKW01004925.1_pt1 | contig 15777 bp, 6 predicted proteins | sample 1042761 | NCBI WGS metagenome assembly MTKW01 (sample SAMN06205366, study PRJNA360243) | anaerobic digester metagenome | biome: Wastewater treatment plant; feature: Anaerobic digester sludge; material: sludge; isolation source: anaerobic digester fed with sludge from wastewater treatment plant ... | reverse complement strand
ACAAGCGTGGATAACACTTTTTTTGAAAATAAGCGGGAAATTAGGCGGAGTTAGGGTTTAAATGGTTATGCTGTGAGAATTTTCCGCTTTTTAGCATCATAAGTGGTTTTACGACCGGTTTCAAAGGATTTCATAGCCATTATTACTGCTACAGCATGTTGATAGCCAGCTTCAATTGGAGCAATAGGCGTTTCATTATTGCGGATGCATTGCAGCCAATTGAGGAAATGATCGGGCCGTTCAATCGGTGTCACCGGTTTCTCTCCGTTTATGGTGCCATCCGGACGGGGAGCACCTTCATCGCTGTATGAAGGACTTCCCCAGCTTGCCATGTTCATCATACCTTTGTCGCCATAGAAGTTACGAACACTCCCCTTGCTGTTACCAAGGTTATTTGAGCTACTTACCAGAAAACCTTCCGGATAAACCCATGTTGCCTGAATGCAATCAGGGTTGGTAAACTGGTGTTCGTCTTTCCACGTAAACGTGTCGCCGAGGCATACACATGACTCGGGGAATTTTGCACCGGTGACAAAATGCACCATATCAATAAAATGGGCACCCAGATTAGGAATGGGGCCATGTGAGAAATCATAATAACCATACCAGGCCGAGTACATATCAGCGTTGAACGGGCGGAACGGGCGATCGCCCAAAAATTCTTTCCAATCCACATCTTCTGCTTTTACATCTCTCAGGTATCCGTACCAGTATGGTCTCTGTTGGTTGCGGCACTCCTCAACCCGCGACAGTTTGCCTAATTTTCCCTGGCGGTAAAGTTCACGTGCTCCCATTATTCCGGGCAGACTACGTAATTGTGTACCCACCTGTACCACAACACCGGCTTCGTCTACAGCATCCACAGCCCTGATCAGTTTATCCATATCCATAGCAAGAGGTTTCTCTACATAAATATGTTTGCCTGCCCGGGCAGATGCCTCAAGATGAGTTGTATGTAGGTGGTCTGGTGAGGCTATCATCACCGCATCAATATTGTCCAACTCTAATAATTCTCTATATGAAACAACCTGACTTGCATCCCGCCCAAACCATTTTTTTACTTTTAAATTGGCCTGTTCCCGTGCAATACGCCAGGGATCGCAGAGCGCAACAATCTCCACGTTCATTTCGTTGGCATGTTTATACACGCCATCCATAAATACCTTATTACCACGATCGCCACAGCCAATAATTCCTATACGGATCCTGTCATTGGCTCCCAGTGCCCTTCCTTGTTTAAGTATAGTTAAAGAATCGGGCATAACACTGATGCCCGATGCAACAATGGCACTGTTTTTAATAAATTTTCTCCTTGATAATTCTTGCATGTAATTAAATTTCTTGATAACTTATTTTTATCTCTACCGGACCTTCAAGTCCAGATCTGGGATTTCCTTTATAGGGACTAGGCGTTGTCTGGTATTGGTTAGAAAGTGTATTGTACACTAGTAAATCAATATAATTTGTTCCTGGCTGGATATATTCACTAATATCGGCTATAAACGGTGAATTAATCAATACACCAACTGGTTTGGAATTCACAAGCAATTCACATGTAGCAATGACCTCGCCCAGATCTAATGTTACTCTGCCTTCAGACTGCCGGGCAGTGAGATTGAAAGTTTTCTTATAACGAATACCCCCGGAATAATGTTGTAATACTCCCATCTTGGACCAGTCGCCGATATTTATTTTACCGGTTCCGGTGAGTATTTTTATCGGTTCAGGGAAAGCAGCTCCGCCGTAATAACCGGGAATGTGCTTTACTCGAAAATCCACCCATACCGGAAAACTATGGGTTTTGTCAAGAGCAAGATTATACTCATTAGTACCGTCATCGCGAGTGGTTTCATTGCTTTGTAGAGTTACTGGCTTACCATCAATCAAGCACTCCACCTGTCCAAAAGCCTTGAAATGCATACCCTGAAGGCCTGGAGACGCCAAAAACCGATAATACCCGACTAATGGTTTGTTTTCGAAAAAATCAAAAAGAAGCAAACCGGGGTGGCCATACCATTCCATTTCAAGCGGATGAGAACCGACTGGCTGATATTCGTCAGCACTGACAAATACAACAGAAGAGCGAGGGCGATTATCGACTATAGTGAGGCCACGTCCTGGTTCCAGTCCTTTCCCGCGGATATTCCGAAAGGCAACAATTAGCTGATTAGTACCTCCCCTAAGGCGTATTTCATTTCCTGCGATAGGCTTACCATTTATCAAAATGCACTCGGGTTTTTCTCCCTTAATGAGCATCCTCGTCTCTGTATCCTTTTTAACAATGAGGGTGGTTCGAAAAATAAAGTGGCCGTCATCGTCCAGGATAAGAAAACGGTCATCAACCCGTCCTTTAAGCCCATGCCAACCCTGTGATCCGGGCTGATCGAGGACTCCCCAGCGCCAGGAAAACTCATACGGTTCCCAGACAAACTCCTTATTGTCCAGTTTAACTGTTTTATTATCAGCTAATGATTTCTTTGCAGCATCAATAAAATCCTCAAAATCTATTTCATTGCCAACATAAAGTTTGTACATCTGAGGACCAAAAGTGTTGCGAACTAAAGGCCAGGAATCTTCATCAGCCGGCTTATTCCATGAGTCGTTGGACTGTATGACCGGCATATATTGTAGTTCTCTTGCCTCTACTCCAATCATTTCATTAGTGGCAGGAAGGCGAAAGTCTCCCCAACGGTTGTCCATTGTAGGAATAAATTCGCAACTCCAGACACTGTCAAGGACGATTGTTTCGGAAAGATGCGTCTCAATTTCACTGGAATCCTTTAATGCCACTTTAGGTTCCCCCGGTGAGAATACAATCAGGCTAGACCGGGGGGGTGGGTTTGGTATTTGAAGAAAAGTTCCATCTTTGGTTTCCTGCATTACGGCCAATTCACTAACCTCTCCTGTCCAGGCATTCCAAAGTTCCACTTTACCCTTTGCACGGAAGAAACACTCTTCGTTTAAAGGCGCGTCCATAACTTTGTAAACATCCCTGAACCCAACGCGACGATGTAACACTTTACCTTTGCCGGACGGAGATATAAAATCGGGAATAATCTCTCCGGCTATAATAGACGCCAACTCGGAGGTGGAATTTACATACCAACCCAAGCCACCTGCAGCATTTCGCTGTGGGGCAGCTGCCTGCCCATCGCGGGCTCCAGCAGCCAAAATACCAAATAACTCATTAACAATTTTATTTACTTCAGGGTCGTCGGAACCGGCACGATCGCTGGCAGATGGCAGTTCACCTGTAGCTAATACGATTCCACCCGAGCGAAAATGCGCGAGAGCCTGGGTGAGAGTTGTGAACCTAACTGAGGGCAGGTCAGCAAGGACAAGCACAGCGTACTTTGAATCAGCCACATGTAAGTTTCCATCTCGAACTTCTGCACGTGCAAGTGATTGATAGTCCATGAAATTAAAGTCAATCCCAGCATTAAACAAATTCTCACCCGCTTCAAATGCTATCTTTGGTTTGTGCTGGCTGTCAACCTGCATAGGTGAAACAGGATAAATTATTGCTACATCGGCTACATGACGTCCCTGGCTAAGCAGGTAGCTTAAGCGCTCTGTGTAATCTGTCAGATACTTAAAATGTGGCCAATAGGGCATACGAAAATGAAAACACGGAGGGGCCCACTCCCACCACCCACCATGGAGGGTATAATATAAACCGTGTAAATTTAAAAAGTTGCCACCAAAAAGATAATGTCTGTCAATTTGTTCGGTCAACTCATCCGGCCTCGTATCCCAGCCAATCGAATGAAATGCTTCCAACCAAACCCTGGGACGTTGGTAAAGATGGGCAATAGAGCTGGATGTTTTAGTTTGAATAAAGCTTTGACCACGCCCGGGCGCATCATTCCCCGGAGCTGTAAACCAGCGGGTGACACGAAAATAATCACCATAGGCTGTGGGATTTAAACCTCGCCCGTAATTATCTACACCATAGATTAAACCACGCTGCCAGTGCCAGTCAAAAATTGGTTTGTAAAAGCGTTCTTCGGCCAAGCTAACTACCACATCGAAATAGTCTAGGCGCACCTTTGAAGTGATCGCACCGGCATTTGTAATAAGAGCGGGCAGGTAAGTTAAAATGTCATAATCTTTACGCTTAAAAAACTGTGCAGGAAAGTCTTCCGACCAGCTTCCTATCCCCACCTGGATGGCTGGAGGGCCCAACTCGTCCTGCAAAAAGAAATTTAATCCCTTACGCCCGGTGCTATCCATTCGACTCTCGAACTGTCCAAAATAATTATTAATATGCTCTTTTCCATGATCCGGATGCAACATGTATGCCTCAACCGTAGTAGAGACTGATTCGTAAATCTGCCATTTGGTACCTTCGGGGGCAGTCCACCGGATAAGTCCATTTTCTTGAAGAGCAAGTAAATCTATAGCATTTGTAATGTCAATTTCTTCATTATTGGTTACCGGGCAAGCCAACAGCGATACAATACTATCGTGTTCAATAGTATAATTAAACAATTCTCCTCCTTTGATTTCATCCATCATGCGAATATCAAGATGTCCGTGATAATTACTGAACTCAGGTAGTTCACGAATTTTGTCATGCCAATAACCGCTCAAATTAAAGGTATAATCTTTAAACCCAAGACCCAATCCCCGTTTTGAACATTCGCCGGAAAACCATCCCCATATCTCCCACCATTTATCAGAAAAAACCGGTGGCTCACCCGGTTCCGTCCTGCCATGCTGACCAGTAAGAACCTTGTTGAGTTCAAGATCAACATCCCGATGACTGTGGTTATACGCCACCGTAAAGCCTTGTATTTTTGCTTCCTGCAATTTATCAAGCTCCCATGACAATCGTTCGCGTGTGAGTTTATCTCCAGGCCACCAAAAAAAAGGCACCTCGCCATAACCGTTTGGCGGATTCCGAAAACCTTCCAACACGTCTAAGTCAGGTGAACGACTGGGATAGCCCAAGGCTTCAGGGACAGGTTTGATGAGTGCATCCAAAGTGGCTTCCCAGCCATCTGACACCATGGGTTTGCTCTCTTGGGCCATCACTTCTCCACTGAAAAAAGTCAGAATGATTAAAAATATTCCTGTTAAAGCAGTAAGATTCAGATTGTGTTTTTTCCGTTTCATTTTTTTGAAATTTTTGATTTATTATAGGCAATAGACAAAATACGCAGAGATTTTTACTACTGTAATACAAAGTTTAAATATTCATCTAATCTATGAACAATATATTTCCCGGAATCTTTTGTTTTTCCAGCGTTGAACTTTCATAATAAATCTCCAGCCATTTCCCGCCACCTGCCTGGAAATATTCCAGTTTTATCTTATGCCGTCCCTCATTTAATTTTATTTTTTTTGATACGCCGTCGAAACTATGAGGGACTTCGGCATTGATAATCAATTTGCCATCAACATACAATTTACTTCCGTCATTAGAGCTTAAAGTAAATGTATATATATCCTGAGATTCAATTTCAATTTCACACCAAAGAACCATCCCGAATTCTTTGTCCCTATAATTCAATTCCGCTAAATCAATTTTATAGATCTTCCCTGTTGCATCCGGTTTTAATTTCGAAAAATCAGGGAGCTTGGAGCCCTGGTAGCCTGCGTAATAATTATATTGAAGGCCGTTTGCCAGAGAGTCCATAAATTCAATTCTGTTCGACTTTGTATATCCCGGAGTTGTTCCTTCCTTGAAAACTTTCGCTTTTACAATTGCGTTGTCACGCAGCATTAAAGGGCGGGTAAATAATTTTGAAGATTCATTCGGTTCACTGCCATCAAGCGTAAATCTGATTTCTGCATTTTTAGAATATTGACGGATATTAACCCAAACAGAATCGGGATAAAACAGGGTTGAATCGGGGGGATTGATAACCGGAATGGAAAGCATTGGAGTTGGAACAAGCTCTTCAATATTTTTGGAAACAAAGTTGAATTCTCCTGAAGAAACTTCGTAGTGCAAAAAATTGCCCTCAACTCCAATAAAATCTACATTTGATTTATCAACGACAACATCGTTGGTGCTTTTTCCCGGAATAAAAACAGATGCTGTTGTATTTGGCGGTATCCGAACCAGTAGGTTAAGCTTTCCATTATCATACTTCCAGTTGGAAGTAATTTCGCCATACATTGAAGTGTGTGTCGCATCTACAAACTCGAGTTCATCAACAATATTGGGTTTTACAATTATATGCTTAAACCCCGGGTTTTCAGGGTCTGGATTAATGCCGGCCAGTCCTTTGTAAAACCAGGCACAAACGCTTCCAAACATTGGGTGGCTGTGTGAATCCTTCCCCGTCCAGGTTTCCCACAATGTAGTAGCCCCTCTTTCAATATTATAACCGAAGCTTGGGTAATCTCTCTGGTTCATCACCGTGTAGGCAAGGTCGGGTCGCCCATATTTTGTAAGAACTTCGAGTAAATACGGTGTTCCCATCATCCCTGTATCAAAATGTCCCCTGGTAGTCACTTCAATGTTATGTGTTAATGTATTAAATACTTTACTTACAAGATCTTCAGGCACCAGCCCGAAAGCAAGCGGAAAAACATTTGCTCCCTGATATCCAATTGAATAACTAAACTTTACCGGGTCATAGTACCTTTTATTGAAAGCTTGTTTTAATCCTTCCGCCTTTGCAATGAATAAGTCGGAATCAGGGTTCTTACCCAAAATATTTGCGATTTTGGACATTAGTGTTAAATCGTAATAATAAAAGGTTGAACTGACAAAAGACGCAGGAATTTCAATTGGAGTGGGAGGTACCCAGTCGCCCAAATCATTTTCTATTATAAGACCATCATTATCTATCAAAGAGAATAAGTATTCGATATATTTCTTCATCCCTCCGTAATGCTTTTCGAGAATTGCCACATCACCATAATACAGGTACATGTACCAGGGAATTAAAATGTAAGCGGAACCCCAAGCTGTACCACCACTACCATTATGAAAAGGCACTGTATTTGTCACAAGGCCAGTTTCCCTGTTTTGAGAATCTGCAATATCATTTAGCCATTTCGTATAGAAGCTCTTCATGTCGAAATTAAAAATAGCCGCTTGTGCAGCGATTTGTCCATCCCCGGTGTATCCGCGTCGCTCGCGGTGCGGACAATCGGTGGGTACACCTCCGTGCATGTTATCCAACTGGGTTTTTTGAAAGTCAGTTAAAATCCTGTTAAACAAATCATTGGAACTTTCAAAAGAACCTGCGCTATTAACGTCGGTATGAACAACTTTTCCTTCAATATTATCAAGTGCCATTTCTATTTCGGAACCGGTTACCTCGACATAACGAAAGGAATGCCAGGTAAACCGCGGTTCCCATTCTTCCAGACCTTCTCCTTTTAAAATGTAAGTATCAGATTGTCCGTAAGTCCTTTCATTATCCTCATGGAAAGTTAAGGTCAATTTATTCCCTTTTTCTCCTTTAACTTTAAGCTTTACCCAACCTGAAAACATGGTTCCAAAGTCGTAACGATAAACACCAGCTCTTGGCATTGAAACCGTAACAGGTTGGATTGTAGCTGTAACTCTGTCGGGTGGCGACATCTGGGTATGTAGTTTCCCTTCCGGGGGCCTGACAATGCTGGCGTTCTCAAGTTTGGTGTCGTCAAAACTTTGATGGTGCCAGTCCGGTATTTCCAGCCGTGCATCATAAGTCTCCCCAAAGTACAGGTTATTATCCGTAATGGGGCCGTTTCCTATTTTCCAGGTTTGGTCGCTAACAATAACCTGTTTCTGATTTTTCCGGTTTTCTACCTCTAATTGGGCTATGAAACGGGGAGTGTCGTAGCATAAGGGAACATACTCTTCCCTTTCATTCTGAAAGTACCAGCCGTTTCCGAGGATAACCGAAACAACATTTTCGCCTTTCTGCAAATAGGAAGTAACGTCGTAAGTCAGGTATAAAACACGTGTTGACATATTCGCAATTGTACCGTTGTAATAACTGCTTCTCTGCCTTTTGTCATAATTGGTTTGATTTGGTGAAAGTACATGGTCTCCTACTTTTTTGCCATTGATATACAATTCATAATACCCTAACCCGGTTATATAGGCACGGGCGATTTGAGCGTCGTCTTCAAGTTTGAATTTTTTACGGAAATATAAAGCCGGATTCTTTTGTCCGACAACAGGAATACGTGGTTCACCGCTTCCAATCCATTCTGCATTCCAATCCGATTGGTTTAAAAGTGCCATCTCCCATATCGCTGTTTCACTCCATACAGGTTGTTCATTTGTATTGCCCCAGACAGCTACCTTCCAAAATACTTTTTGGCGCGATTTTAGTTCACTCCCGGCATATTTTACCTGGGTAGATTCATTTGAAATCACTTTCCCGCTGTCCCAAATGTCACCAATATTATTCTCTAAATTTTGCAGGGAACCGGCAACCAAAATTCGAAATGCTTTTTGCCTGAAGTTGTTTTCGTCAGTCTGAATTTTCCAACTTAACCTAGGCGAGACTTCATCAATCCCAAGCGGGTTATTCAGGTATTCGCAAGTAAGATCATAAATTTCAAATTTATCATCTGTAACTGTGCAACAGTAAAATACGGGGATAACTAGTACAAGCCATACCAGCATCTTTTTTATTATAGAAAATGAATACATAAAAAACACATTCTAAGTAATCAAAATTATTCAATAATGAATATCCGTTTTATACTTTAATTTATTTCTTTACTCCAAACCAAATGGCGATTTAAAATCGGTATATTATTTTAAATGGCAGTAAGTGGTTTGTCCTCTGTTAATTAAATTTCATGTATATAGGACGGATATTCATAAGCAGTTAAGATTATTTATATTCCGAATTTTGTTCCATTGTTGGATCTACTTCTATTTGATATTCAGGTATAGGAAATAACAGTTTAATTTCTCTATAAGCATTAGATTGGATATAGGGTCTTTTTCTTTCATTTTCACCATGAGCCAGCATGACTTCTTTTGCTTTCCCTGTTCTTACAAGTACATCCCATCGATCACATTCGCAATGAAATTCTACTCTGCGTTCATGAATAATATCATCTAATGTTACGTTAGATAGAGGTGGCAGTTTAGCTCTTTCGCGAACTGTATTAACAAGTGGTATTGGGTCTCCACCGCCTTCACGAAAATAACATTCGGCCAACATGAGAAGTACATGAGGATAACGAAAGATAGGGAAATTAACACCTGTTTCTCCTTGACGAGAATGTTCCGAATCCCAAAACTTCTTAGTGAATGGTACAATAGAGTCATTATAAACCCACCTTGCATGATCAATATATGTAGTATCAATCATGTTTTTTCTAACATCTCCTTTTTCAAAAGAGCGTATTAAATCTCCAGTAGGAACATTAAATCCAACACCACCACCTACTTTTACTGGATGAGGTAGAGAGTATTCTTCTCCTGCTCCAATATTAAAAGGTAAAAATTGATACATAAAATTACTTGATAAGCCTAAGGCTGCACCTTCCATATATTGAACAGAGAGAATCATTTCTTCATTATTTTTTTTATTAATATCAAATACATCTGAATATTCATCCAAAAGTAAGTATGCTTTACTATTGACAACAGTTTCAAGTTCTGTTTGAGCCTCCTTATATTGTTTGCGCCACATAAGAACTTTGGCTAATGTTGCTCTTGCGGCACCTTGTGTTATTCTACCTTGTTTTATATTAGGTACAGTTACTGGCAAAAGTTCTTTTGCATCATTCAAATCTTTTAATATTTGGTCGTAAACTAAATCTGGCGAAACCTGCTTATTAGCTTCAAATGCTTCGTTCATAGAAGATATAACTTTTGTAATTAAGGGGATATTTTCAAAATATCTCACTAAGAAAAAATAATAAAATCCACGAAAAAATTTAGCTTCAGCTATAAATCTATTTTTATCCTTTACTTCTATATCTTCAATGTAATGTAATATTGTATTACATTTTGCTATACCTCTATAACAATATTCCCACGGGCCGTTAGTTTCATCAGAGGGATTCATTGTAAACAGGTCTACATTCCTTCTAGAAGCACCCGATTGATCTTGGTTATTATGATGATATGTTGAATTGTCAGAACGCAACTCTCCAAAAACCCAACCGGCAGTGTTATATAAACTTCTTAATTCATAATATAAAGCCGTACTAGCTTGTTCAAAATCATCATAAGTTTCAAAAAAGATGTCAACACTTTCCTGAGAAATTGGTTTTTCATCCAAAAAATTATCTTCGTTGCAAGAAATAAAAATTCCGCAAAACAATAATATGTATAAAATCTGTTTGATCATTTTCATAATAATTTAATTTTAAAAAAGTTAAAAAACAACATTTACACCAAAATCAAAAATTCTGGTCAAAGGATAGTCATATTCATCATAGTTTGGCTTCGTTGAATCTCCATGTACATCACCATCAGGATTTCCATATTTGTAATTTGTAAATAGTGCAGGGTTCTGAACAGAAAAAGACAACCTCAATTGTTTCGCAAAACTTAAATCACGTAGAGTATAGCCTAAACTTAGATTTTGAATCTTCAAAAACGACACATTATAAAGACATCCTGAATGAGACCAGTCTCTAAATAAATGAGTTTGATGGAAAGTAGCCGGTATTCTGCCATTTCCAGGCTGTTCAGGTGACCTCCATCGTTCTTCTACTTCCTTAAACACATTAAATACGCCATCTAAATTTAATGAAGTTGATTCCATGGAAGCATAGATGTCAAAATCATGAGCAAATGACATTGAAATATTAAAATCCCAGTTCTTATATTTAAATCTATTATTCATACCTCCCCTGAAAGCTGGATGAGGACTGCCCATAAGAACTTTGTCATCGTTATTTATTACACCATCTTCATTGGTATCTTTGAAACGTATAGTACCTGCTTCTTGACCACCAACTATTGTAGCAAACTCTTCGGTTTCGGCTTTATTTTGAAAAACCCCTAACATTTCGTAACCATAAAACATACCGATAGGGTGTCCTACCCTGGTAATCAAACCACTACTTGCATGAGAACCGCCAAGTATTATTTCATTCATATACCCTAAACTAATCACTTTATTCCTATTAAAAGATATGTTAAAGTCTGTTTCCCAATTAAAGTCATTCCTGTCAATATTTATTGAATTAACCAAAAATTCTAAACCTTCGTTTCGAACTTCACCAATATTTTCTGACATTGAATTAAAACCAGAAGAAGAAGGAATTCTAACTGACCACAGCATATCTTTTGTAGTCTTTCGATAAGCATCAAAAACAAAATTAAGCCTATTATTAACCAAGCTCAAATCAACTCCTATATTAGCTTCTTGCGATTTCTCCCATCCTAGTTTAGTGTTTCTAATCCCATTTACATATTTCCCAGATGTCAAAGAACCTCCAAATGGATAGTTATGCGTATTAAGAGTTGGTATCCATGTATAATTTCCAATATCATTATTGCCACTAAAACCATAACTTGTACGTAGTTTCAAGTTAGTTAACCATGATAATTCAGGAAAGAAATTTTCTTTGCTAATATTCCATCCTAATGATAAAGAAGGGAAATAACCCCATCTCCTTTCCGAGCCAAATCGAGAGCTACCATCTCTACGTATCGTTGCTGCTAAAAGATATTTGACGTCGTAGTCATAATTTACGCGAAGCATGGTTGACAATAAAGACCAATTAGACTCATAAGAATTACCACCAAACTCTGTTGCAGCATTTAATGTTTTTATTCTATCTCCGGGATAATCAAATCCTTCCAAAATACTTGAATAATGATTATAATGCTCCATCGTATTACCTAATAATCCTCCAAGATTATGCTTTCCAAAGGAGTTTTGATAATTTAAGAAATTTTCAAACTGCCAATTAATAGTTTTCCCAGTCGTGTAGGCTCCTGCAGTTGGGATTGGAGGAGTCGATCCCCAAGAATTTCCTCTATGATTAAGTCCAGATGGTTTAAAGTAATTATTATAACTATTGGACATTTGCATATTCAGTTGTGATTTAAAAGTTAATCCTTTTAAAAGAGCAAACTCTATGTATGGTTGAATTATCATATCAAATTGCGTGTCATTATTATCCATATATTTGAGTTTATATAATGGATTATCAAAATTAAAAGTACCTGAAGAATGAATGTTAGTATCCCACTTACCATCAAAAAATTCGGGTTGTTCATTCGGGTAATCATCTAGATAAGGACCATCAGTTGGAGGTATTGTTATAGCAGTTCCCCAAGGAGTTGATCTACTATCATTAGCAACTCTGTTATAACTAGTAGTTGCACTATTTCCCCACCAGCGAATGGTTGGGCTAATATTCAACCCCACTTTGACAAAGTTATTTAACTTGTAGTCTATGTTCGAACGTAAAGCTAATCGCTTAAAACTGGTTTCTTTAATAACACCATCGTTATGTGTGTATCCAATAGAGAAATAACCGGTAAAATCCTCAGTACCATGGGTGATATTTAAATTATAAGAATGGTGAGGAGAAACACGTGTCATGACATCTTGCCAATCTGTTCCTTTACCTATCCAATATTCCGGGTCTTGATATTCCACAGGTATATCATCTATGCTAATCTCTTCTCCATAATAATTTGCATATTCATACGCATCCTCTTTTCTCCATCGAGCAAATTCTTCAGCATTCATTACTGGCATTTTCGCAGAAGAATGCATTTTCTCTAAACCTGTGTTCGCACTAAATCTAACCTCTGTTTTTCCTTGCATTCCTGATCTTGTCGTAATTATTACAACTCCGTTTGATCCGCGTGAACCATAAATAGCAGTTGCTGAAACATCTTTTAAGATGTCTATCGATTCTATATCAGCTTGATCAATAATTGATAAAGGAGATTGATCTTTTCCATATGTCTCGTGCATCGGGACCCCATCAACAACGAATAAAGGACTATTGCTACCACCTATAGAACTCACTCCTCTTATCCTCATGACTGAACCTCCTCCAGGAGCACCAGAAGTTTGTTTAATGGTCAATCCTGCAACTTGACCTTCCAAAGAGCGATCAATGGATTTATTTAGTTGGTTCTCAATTTTTTCGGGAGACACCGAAGCGATTGAAGTTGATATTCTATTTCTCTGTAGACTTCCATACCCCACAGCAACCACCTCCTCAATCCCAATCGCATCCACAACCATTTCAAGATTAATCCTCGTTTGATTACCTACAACCACCTCCTGCGTCCGCATCCCCACAAAAGAAAACACCAGCGTGGCATCCTCAGGCAAGTTGGTAAGGTTGTATTCTCCATCGACATTAGTGACCGTTCCCCGGGTGGTGCCTTTTATTACGATGGTTACACCGGGAAGCGGCTGGTCGGTATCGTCGGTTACCTTCCCGGATACTGTGGGTTGCTGCTGTTCGGCGAACAATTCCGCGTTCCCGCCAACAGGAGTCAGTACGATGTAGCGGTCTTTGATTAAAAAGTCCACTTCGTTTTTGTTGAACAACCGGGTTAATACCTGATCTATCTTTTCTTCCTCAATTGTAATATCAACCTTTTTGGTTACATCGATTAACTCGCTGTTGTACAGGAAATAAAATTCACTCTGTTTCTGAATGGCATACAACACGTCACGAATGGCAGCGTCGTTCATAGCCAGACTGATTTTTTTGGTTTGCGCATAGCTTCCGGTTGCGAAAACCTGAAAAGCGCTGATGAGTAGTATCAAAACTGTGTTGCGCATAACAATTAGCTTTCTTTGGTGTCGTTTAAAATTTAAACGAACAAAATACATAATTTTTCTCATATTTTTGCCAAGTTTTAAATTAAATAATGATTTAAGATTTTCCACACCGGTATTCCGGGTGGTTCGTGGAAGGAAGTGTTCGCAGCGCTTCCTTCTTTTTTTAAGCTTTTTTTCAGGATGTGTTTTTCATAGGCATATACTTTTTGTTAAATGTTACAACAGATGGCGTAAATTTTTTCGTGCCGGGAATGGGTTTCCCCATGGTATAACCGATTGTAATGCCCGGCGAGGTCAGCTCTAACAGCTCAAGCATGCGGTGCAGCGGCTCATTGTCAAAAGTTGTGGTAAACTTATAGCGTTTGATTGCTTCGTTGGCAACCACTACTTTCACTCCATACCACTGCTCAATCAAACGTGCAACTTCCATCATCGGCGTGTCGTCCAGAATCATTATATTCTGGTGCCAGGAAATATATTTTTCAATGTTGGTGTTTTCGCGGGCAACAGTTTTGGTCTTTTTATCGAATTCCAATAAATCATTGGGTTTCATTTCANNAGGGCAATATTTAACTTGCTCGATTCCGGATATGCACTCACATTAAACTGTGTGCCTAAAACTTCTACCCTCCCATTGTCTGTTTGAACCACAAAAGGTGCTTTTTCATTTTTAGCCACTTCAAGGTATGCTTCGCCGGTCAGCTTTACTTCTCTATTTTCGTGAATAAACGGTATGGGATACCTCAGGCTGCTGCCTGCATTGAGCCAGATATTGGTTCCGTCGGGCAAAACCACAAAAGAGCGCATGCCTGGCAGACTTTGAATTTCCTGCCAGATAATTTCATTTTGAACAGTTTCAACCGACGGCTTTTCAATTTCCTGAAAAAAGAGGCTCCACAGAGTAAAAGCCAGTAATGGAAGGGTTAGTACAGCGGCAACGCGAGTAAGTGTGTTGAAAATATTTTTAATTTTTGAATTACTGTTAATACGGTTGAATATTCGCTCCCATGCGCTGTCAATATCAACCGAACCGGCCTGGTCAATATATTTTGCCGCTTCCAGTTTTTTATCGAAAGGAGATAATTGCCGACTGTAGTCAATATGATTTTTAAAATCGGAATCGTGTTTTTTTATGCTGTTTTTTCTGTTCATTCTATTTTGTTAAACTCTATTATGAGTTCCACTTCAATAATAATACAATCCAAAAGAGTGAAACACGTAGAGAAAAATGAAATAAATGTAAATTCGTGAATTCGCAAATTTGTAAATTCGCTTATTCCCGTATTCAATGGGGAATCTGTTTGGATTTGCAGTAACGTATCCAAATGATTGGCTTCATCAGCGCTCGTCCCCCTTGGCGAAGGGGGATTCAGGGGGATTGGTTTCCTGCCTGCCTGGCAGGCGTAAATTCGCAGATTTGCAAATTCGCAAATTCGCAAATTCGTATTTTTGAGCCTAAAGGACTCATAGCCACTATCATAGGGCAACGCCCTATGGATAAAATAACGGGCGTTTCCATTAAAGCCCTGAAGGGGCGAAAGATTCTCACGCCTTTTTTAGAGCTCATCAGCGCTCGTCCCCCTTGGTGAAGGGGGATTCAAGGGGGACTTGGTTTCCTGCCTGCCTGCAGGCGTAAATTCGCAGATTCGTATTTTTGAGCCTAAAGGACTCATAGCCACTATCATAGGGCAACGCCCTATGGATAAAATAACGGGCGTTTCCATATAAAGCCCTGAAGGGGCGAAAGATTCTCACGCCTTTTTTAGAGCTCATCAGTGCTCGTCCCGCTTGGCGAAGGGGGATTCAGGGGGATTGATTTCCATGCAGGCGTAAATTCCAGACAGCAAGCAGGCGTTAACGCTGTCAGGTTTGGCGACGCTGACGGGTTTACGCATGTAGCAACGTCAGCAGACTTGTCAGCGTGCGAAGCTCCTGACAACGTCGGATAAGAAATGAAGAAGAAGCCCCTCTGTCCTGCGGACATCTCCCTGAAGAGAGAGAGGAAAGAGGTGAGAGATGAGAGGTGAGAGATGAGAGGTGAGAGATGAGAGGTGAGAGATGAGAGATGAGAGATGAGAGATGAGAG
>MTKW01001944.1_pt1 | contig 15778 bp, 13 predicted proteins | sample 1042761 | NCBI WGS metagenome assembly MTKW01 (sample SAMN06205366, study PRJNA360243) | anaerobic digester metagenome | biome: Wastewater treatment plant; feature: Anaerobic digester sludge; material: sludge; isolation source: anaerobic digester fed with sludge from wastewater treatment plant ... | reverse complement strand
CCCCTGGCAGCCACCCAAATCAGGATTATAGCAGCCTTCATATCCTTTACCGTGTTAATTACCCTCAGGAAGAAATGGCCGGAAATCAGGGCTGCCTTTAAGGACAGAAAAGCATTGGGCAGCATTGCCGTCGGCGCAGTTCTTGGCCCCTTTATCGGGGTTACTCTGTCCCTGGCTGCGCTGCAGCACGCCCCCTCGGGCATTGTCTCTTCCCTGACTTCCCTCTCTCCAATATTGATTATCCCCTTTTCTGTGGGCGTTTTCAAAGAAAAAGTGCTCCCGAAAGAGATCTTGGGAGCACTCATTTCCATCATAGGCGTTATTATACTCTTCCTCAGGTAAGGACCTGGGCGATTTTCTCCAGCGACCAGTCAATTTCATCCTTGGTGATGGTCAGCGGAGGGGCAAAGCGGATGGTGTAGTCATGGGTTTCCTTACAGAGAAGGCCCAGCTTCATCAGGCGCTCGCAGAAAGGCCTGGCGGTGCCGTGTTCCTTCTTGATTTCCACACCGATCAGAAGCCCCTTGCCTCTCACTTCCTGAACATAGGGACTTTGGATTTTCTCAAGTTCTTCCCTGAAGTACTTGCCCAGGGTAAAGGCCCTTTCCACCAGGCTTTCTTCTTCAATAACCTGGAGGGCGGCCATGCCCGCCGCACAGCCCAAGGGGTTGCCCCCAAAGGTGGACCCGTGGTCCCCAGGCCCAAAGACATCCATGACATCGGCATTGGACAGCATGGCCGAAACTGGGTAGACGCCGCCTCCCAGTGCTTTGCCTAGAATCAGCACATCCGGCTTGGCGTCGTCATACTCGTAGGCAAAGAGCCTTCCAGTCCGTCCCAGTCCGGTTTGAATCTCGTCCAGCATCATCAGGACATTGTGACGGGAAGCCAGCTCCCGCATTTTCGCCAGGTAGCCCTCGGGAGGAACCAATACTCCGCCTTCTCCCTGAATCGGCTCAGCCAAAATCGCCACAGTGTTTTCCGTAATGGCCTGCTCCAAAGCATCGGCATCGCCGAAGGGCACCGCCGTAAAGCCCGGCGTAAAGGGTCCGAAGCCGTAGCGATACTGCTCCTCAGTGGAAAAGCTGACGATCGTCACGGTACGGCCGTGGAAGTTGTTTTCGCATACGATGATCTCGCCCTGGTTTTCAGGGACGCCCTTCTTGAGCAAACCCCACTTGCGGGCAGCTTTAATAGCAGTCTCCACCGCCTCTGCCCCTGTGTTCATGGGCAAAGCCTTCTCATAGCCCGTCATCTGGCAGAGCTTTTTCAGGAAGGCTCCCATGGTCTCATTATGAAAAGCCCTGGAGGTCAGTGTCACTTTGCCCGCCTGCTCCAGCAGCGCCCCGATGATCTTCGGATGCCTGTGTCCCTGGTTGAGGGCGGAGTAGGCAGACAGCATATCCAGATACTTCCTGCCTTCCACATCATAGACCCAAACCCCTTCGCCCTTTTCGATGACTATGGGCAGGGGAAAATAGTTGTTTGCACTGTAGAGTTCGACATCTCTGATGAACTCATCGGTCCGAGCCACAGAAATCATCTCCTTGCTCTAGCCCAGATTATGCTTCTTAATAAAATCGGCCAATACTTCTGCCAGGTTCGGCGAGCCAATCTCCTGGAGGTCATAGTACACTCTGGTGTTGGGCTGCTTGATCTTGACAATGCGGTTCAGATCGATAGGAGTTCCGATAATGACCGAGTCACAGTCGACGTTGGCAATGGTGGCCTCAAGGTCAGCCCGCTGCTGGTCGCTGTAGCCCATGGCCGGCAGCAAATCGCCGATATGGGGGTAGATCTCATAGGTTTCGGCCAGCTTGCCGACGGCGTGGGCCCGAGGATTGATAATCTCGGCGGCGCCGAACTTCTGGGCGGCAATCGTGCCTGCGCCAAGTTTCATGTCTCCGTGGGTCAGGGTTGGGCCGTCTTCCACGATCAGCACCCGCTTGCCCCTGATCAGCTCTGGATGGTCCACCCTGATTGGGGATGCAGCATCTACGATGACGGCGTCGGGATTGACCCGCTGGACGTTTTGGCGTACAGTTTCAATTCCTTCAGGGGAAGCGCTGTCGATCTTGTTGATGACAACCACATCGGCAATGCGCAGGTTCACTTCGCCCGGATAATAGGTCAGCTCATGGCCGGCCCTGTGGGGATCTGCCACAGTAATCATCAGATCAGGCTTATAAAACGGGAAGTCATTATTGCCGCCGTCCCAGAGAATAACGTCGCAGCCTTCAGGATCATTTTCAGCTTCCTCTAAAATGGCCTGATAGTCTACGCCGGAATAAATGACATTGCCCCGCTCGATATGGGGTTCGTACTCTTCCATCTCTTCAATGGTGCACTTATGCTTGGCCAGGTCATCAATGGTGGAGAAGCGCTGCACCTTTTGGGCCGCCAGGTCGCCGTAGGGCATGGGATGGCGAACAGCAACCACTCTCAGGCCCTGCTTCATCAAATATTCAGCCACTGTGCGGCTGGTCTGGCTCTTGCCGGTGCCGGTCCTGGTGGCGCAGACTGCCACAACGGGCTTTTTGCTCTTGAGCATCGTCTTTTTGGGCCCTAAGAGGATAAAGCTGGCCCCGGCCGCATTCACAACCGAGCTGAGGTTCATCAAGTCCACATAATGGATGTCACTGAAGGAAAAGACGCATTCATCAACGTCATATTTCTTGATCAAGTCCACCAGTTCAGCTTGATCGTAAATGGGGATACCGTTTGGATAGAGTTTCCCTGCGAGCTCCGGCGGGTACAGGCGTCCATGGATGTCAGGAATCTGGGTTGCGGTGAAAGCAGCTACATTGTACTTCTCATTGTCCCGGTAATAGGTGTTGAAGTTGTGAAAGTCCCTGCCGGCCGCCCCGATAATGATTACATTAATCTTAGACATAAACTACCTCCTCGTTGTTATACAGTCTATATCCCCCACGAATCCCTCTGTTCCAGGGGAAGGCTGTCAGGCGCAAATACGCTGAGCCCAGGTCACCTCCTTGTCCGTTCCGCGTTCGCTGCTGTTCTGCGCCTGCTTTGACAACAATCTTAATCTGTTCTTCGCCGATTCTTATAATCCATTTTATATTTAACACTTAAATATTACCATTTCCCGCAGCACTATTCAAGGAAAGTTCTTTCATTAAAAAGGCCGCTCCGCAGCGAGCTGCGTAACGGCCTTGGGATCGTGCTTTCTAGATTCAGTTCTTTGCTTTGAACTCCAGCATAAACTCTCGCAACGCCTCACAGGCTTCCACAGGCACCGCATTGTAGATCGAAGCGCGGCACCCGCCAATGGAGCGGTGTCCGTTCAGGCCTACGAAACCTTTTTCCCTCGCCGCAGCCAGGAACTTCTTCTCAAGCTCTTCTGATGCCAGGTTAAAGGTGACGTTCATCACAGAACGGCTTCCTTTGTCTGCATGACCTACGTAAAAGCCGCCGCTCTGATCGATAGCGTCATAGATCATGCTTGCCTTCATATCGTTGAGTTTTTCAATGGCCTTAACTCCGCCGTAGCGCTCTACCCAGCCCAGCACTTTGCCCAGCAGGTAAATGGCGAAGGTCGGCGGCGTGTTATGCATAGAATTCTTAGAAGCATGGGTGTTGTAGTTGAGCATGATGGGCAGATCCTTGGGACTGCGCTCCAGGAGATCCTTGCGGATAATTACCACGGTAACTCCTGAGGGCCCTAGGTTTTTCTGCGCCCCGGCGTAAATCAGTCCGAAGCGGCTGATGTCAAGGGGCTTCGAGAGAATGTCACTGGACATGTCGGCAACCAGGGGCACATCCTTGGTGTCGGGGAAATGCTTCCACTGGGTGCCGTAGATGGTGTTGTTGGAAGTAATATGGACGTAGGCGTCATCGGGACGAAGATCAAGATCCGCGCTTTCCGGGATGGAACGATACTTCTGTTCGGCAGTGCTGGCTCCTACTCTAGTGCTGCCTTCCTTCCCGGCCTCATCCAATGCCTTCTCGGACCAGACACCGGTGAGAATGTAATTTGCAGTCTTGTCAGGCAGCATCAGGTTCATGGGCACCATGCTGAACTGCAGAGTCGCCCCGCCCTGGATGAACAGCACATCGTAGTTTTCGGGAATGCTGAGCAGCTTCCGCAGAAGTTCCCGGGCCTGATTGTGAACTGCCTCATAATCCTTGCTCCGATGGCTCAACTCCATAACCGACATGCCGGTGCCGTTGAAGTTCAAAAGCTCAGCCTGGGCTTCCTTTAAGACATCCAGCGGCAGTGCGGCTGGACCTGCGTTGAAATTGTAAGCTCTTTCCATAACTCGAATGCCTCCTTGTCGCAAGTAATTTGCCACTTATCCTAATCCTACCACATTCTGGTGAAATAAGAAACAATGCCCTCCTCGCCTTTACATGAACTTAACATCAGGTTCGTCCATTAACACTCAGTTAATTCCTCTTTTGTGATATAATGGAAAAGGCAGATAAAATCGTTTCAGAAAAGGAGAATGCTGATGTTTCGCGTGTTAGTCTCAGACAAAATTGCTAAAGAAGGGCTATCTCCGCTTCTTGAAAGCGAAGGCATCGAAGTTGTGGAAAAGAACGTCAGTGAAGTTGACGATCTTGACAGCTACGATGCTTTGCTGGTGCGCAGCGCAACCCAGGTAACCGATGAAGTAATGAGGAAAATGCCGAAGCTGAAGATCATCGGCCGCGCCGGAGTAGGTGTGGACAACATTGATGTCCACGCAGCCACGGAACGGGGCATTAACGTAGTGAACGCCCCCAGCGGAAACACAATTGCCACCGCCGAGCACACCTTTGCCCTGATGCTGGCTTTGGTGCGCAAGGTCTGCCAGGCCAACCAGTCCATCCGCAATGAGGAATGGAACCGTTCAGCCTTCCAAGGCATGGAACTGTACGGTAAGACGCTGGGCATCATCGGTTTTGGCCGCATCGGCAAAGAAGTGGCCAAAAGGGCCAGAGCCTTTCAGATGAGAGTCCTCACCTGCGACTTGGTCCTCACCGACGAAGAAGCCGAACTGCGGGGAGTCACCCGCTGTGAACGCACCGAAATTTTCCGCACAGCAGACATAATCACACTGCATCTACCGGCTACACCTGAGACTAAGCATCTCATAAATGAAGACACCTTAAGAATAATGAAGCCTGGCGTGATCATCATCAACACCGCCCGGGGTTCACTGATAGATGAGGCTGCCCTTAAGCACTCTTTAGAAATCGGCCACGTCGGCGGCGCAGCCATGGATGTCCACTCCCACGAACCCCCGGAGAACTATGATTTGGTGAAAATGGAAAATGTGCTGGCAACTCCCCACATTGCTGCTTCGACCAAAGAGGCGCAGCTCAAAGTGGCCGCCATCGTGGCCCAGGAAGTGTTGAATTTCGCCACTGGGAAACGCGTGGAAAACAGCGTCAACTTTAGATAGAAATAAAAGGAGGCTCACTGCATGGCTGTTATTAAACCGTTTAAGGCCCTTAGGCCGAGACATGATCTAGCTGATCAAGTTGCTGCTCTACCCTATGACGTTATGAACTCGGAAGAAGCAAAGGAGATGGTTCAGGGCAACGAACATTCCTTCCTGCGCATCGACCGGGCGGAAATCAACTTCGAGGAAATGCCGGATCCCCATGACCCCAAGGTCTATGCCAAGGCCAGGGAAATCCTCGATGACATGGTGGAAACGGGCCGCTTCATTCAGGATGACCAGGACTGCCTGTACATCTACCGCCAGATCATGGACGGCAGGGCCCAGACGGGGCTGGTTGCCTGCGCTTCAGTGGACGATTATTACAGCAACGTCATTAAGAAACACGAGTTTACCCGTCCAGACAAGGAACAGGACCGCATCGACCATATCAAGGCGCTGCACGCCCAGACCGGGCCGATCTTCCTGACCTACCGGGACAATGTCGAAGCTGTCAAGATCATTAACGGGTGGATCGCAGATCACAAGCCTGTTTATGAATTTGCCGCCCACAATGTTGAACATATCTGCTGGGTTGTTGACTGCCCTGAGACAATTCAAAGGCTCACCGGCCTCTTTGCGGGCATTGACCACCTCTATATTGCCGATGGGCACCACCGTTCCGCCGCTGCCTGCCGGGTGGGCATGGAAATGCGGGAGCAGAATCCTGATCCAGAGGCAGAATTCAACTACTTCCTGTCGGTGATCTTCCCTGCCTCAGATCTTAAGATCTGGCCTTATAACCGTCTGGTTGTGGATTTAAACGGCAATACTGCGGAAGAGTTTCTGGAGAAAGTGAAGGAGAACTTTGCGGTGGACAAGGCTCCCGCCGCGCCGTACGCCCCGGAGGAAAAGCAGACCTTCGGCATGTATCTGGAAGACACCTGGTACAAGCTTACTCCGAAGCCGGAGCTGGTAAACACCGGCGACATCATCAAGGATCTGGACGTTGCGATTTTACAGGACCATCTCCTTGAGCCGATCCTTAACATCCAGGACCCCCGCCGAGACGAGCGGATCGAGTTTGTAGGCGGGATAAGGGGCGTTGAGGAGCTTGAGAGAAGGGTCAAGGCTGACATGAAAGTGGCCTTCTCCATGTATCCGACTTCCATTGAGGAGATTTTGCAGGTAGCAGACAGCAATCAGGTGATGCCGCCGAAATCCACCTGGTTTGAACCGAAGCTCCTCAGCGGACTCTTTATCCATAAACTCAGCTGATTCTGCATGAATGTACAAAAGCTGGAGGCAGCCTTTTGCGGAAGGTGCCTCCAGCTTCTAATTTTGTATTCAGTTTTCAATAAAAACGGTCTTATTCTCCCTGGCAGACTCGGAAGCGGCAAAGATCGCCCGCATGGCATCGAGGGCCCTGCGTCCTGAGAGTTCTGACTCCTTGCCTTCTAAGATGACGGCAATAAACTCATCAATCACACCGGACCTGGTCTGGCTCACATTGGTCTGGATGCCCTCCAGGTCGAAACAGATGCGTTCTCCGCCTTTGAGCACTGCCACCATTGCGAAGTTTGGATCGTCATAGATCTTGAGGATGCCCTCGGTACCATAAAGCACTGTGCTGTTATCTTCCGCCCCGTAATAAGTCCAGCTGGCGGTCATGCTGCCCATAATCCCGTTTTCCATCTCCAAAATGCAGATGGCGTTATCCTCTACCTTAATGGGCTGTTCCTGGGCATTCCTTTTGTGCAGAGTGGCAAACCTGGCTGAAACAGACCTGTACCTTTGGCCTGTCAAATAGCGCAGCAAATACAGTTTATGCACTCCCAGGTCGGCCATTGCTCCAAAGACCGCGGCCTCCTTCTTAAAGAACCAGGTGCCCGGCCCCGGATCGATGCTCCAGGCTTCAGGCCCCCCATGGCCAAAGGTGGTTCTAAAGGTTAGAATGTCTCCAATCAGCCCCTGGTCAATCAGTTCCTTGGCCCGCCTGTGGGCGGCTGTCAGGATCTGATTATGGCCGATAACAAGTTTCTTGCCGACGCGCTCTGCCGTTTCCACCATGGCCTCGCAATCCTCCATGCTCGTTGCCATGGGCTTTTCGCAAAGTACATGCTTGCCGGAGTTAAGGGCGCGGATCGTCACCTCTGCATGCATGTGGTTGGCAATGCAGACGCTTACTGCGTCGATCTCTTCGTTTGCCAACAGTTCGTCCAGAGTCTCATAGGCCTTGCCGCCATATTTTTCAGCCATGGCCTGGGCCCGGTCTAAGGTCTTGTCGTAGTAGGCGACAATCTCTGCCTGTTCATGGGCAGAATATTCGGGTATGTGCCTGACCTGGGCGATCTTCCCACAGCCGATAATTCCAATTTTCAGCATATGCGTCCTCCCTTCCTAGTCCCTTTGCTTTCTTTGCAAGAGCACTGCCAACACAACGATTAGCCCTTTAAAGGCCTCCCTGAGAAATGGAGGAACCCCAAACAGGTTAAGCAGGTTGTTCATTACAGCGATAATCAGCATGCCCATAAAGGTGCCCAAAATGGTGCCCCTTCCCCCGGCCATGCTGGTGCCGCCTACGACCGCCGCGGCGATGGCATCCATCTCCATGCCGCTGCCGGCGTTGGCGTAGTCCATGGAACCGATGCGCGACACCTGAATAATGGCTGCAATCGACACCAGTACCCCCATTAAGGAGTACACTCTGTTCTTCACTTTATTGACATTTACACCTGAAAGCTGGGCAGCCCGCTCGTTGGAGCCGACTGCAATCACCTGCCGGCCAAAGGTGGTGCGTGTGGAGACATAGTGTAAAACGACGGCGATCACCGCCCAGTAAACGATGGGCATAAACATCAAACCGCCGATTTGCACATTGCTGATCTTGAGAAACTCCCTGGGCACCCTGGGATTGTAACCCTGCATAAAGTGCTGCGTCACACTTCTAAAGATCTTCATAGCGCCCAATGTGGCAATAAAAGGCGCAATCCTGCCTTTAGTGATCAAAAGTCCAATGCCTGTACCCAGCAAATAGCCCATGAGCAGAGCAACCGCCACCGCAATAATATAGGCTGGCAGGCCCGTGATTCCTAGGCCGCCTAAGAATCCTTTTGCACCAGTATCAATTAAAGTCATGATCACCGCGCCGGTGGCAACCAAAGTTGAACCCACAGCCAAGTCAATGCCGCCTGTGATTATTACAAAGGTCATGCCCAGGGCTGCAATGCCTACGCCGGCATTGTTTCTCAGGATATTAATCCAATTGCGGAACCAGGCGTTAAACCACTGGCCGAAGGATGCATAATCGAACCCTAAAACCAGCGTCTGCACTATTACCAAAAGGAGCAGCACCAGAGCGATGCCCACATGGGAATCTGCTGCCCTGGCGTCCATCAATCTTTTGAATAGGTTCCTTTCTTTACCGCTTTTCGCCAATTGCATTTTGCCTCGCCCCCTACACTGCATCCAGTACTCCGCCGGTAGCCAGCCTCATGATCTCATGCTCAGTCATTGCGCTGCCCGAGACTTCCCCTTGAATCTCACCATGGTACATTACCAGGGCCCGGTCGCAGATGCGAATAATCTCCTGAGCCTCACTGGACAAGACCACTATGGCCATGCCCTGTTCAGCCAGTTTCAGGATAGTACTGTAGATTTCTTCCTTGGCGCCTACATCAACGCCCTGGGTTGGATTGTCTAAAATAAGCAGCTTGGGATCAGCCGCCAGCCATTTAGCCAGTACAACCTTCTGCTGGTTGCCGCCGGAAAGGGTGTTAATGGCATCGGAGAAGCTCTGTAGAGTAATGTCCAGCTCCTTCTGCTGGCGCCGGAAGATCTCCCGGTGCCGCTCCATGTCAACAACTCCCCGTTTGGAAAACAGGGGCCAGGTGACAATGGATGCGTTTTCCAGAGCATTCATGTCTTTAATTATGCCATTTTCCTTGCGGTTGCGGGGCACATAGCCGATGCCCAGCTGCAGAGCCTGTTCCGTACTGGCTGTTTTCACTTCCCTGCCGCGGAAAATCATTCTGCCGGAAACACTTCGGTCAGCCCCGAAGACTGTCTGGAAAAGGGCACTGCGTCCATCGCCAAGCAGTCCGGTAACCCCGAGAATCTCCCCTTCCCGCACCGAGAGATTGATATTCCTGAAATCCCGGGCATGGGTGAAATTTTCCAGGCGCAGCACTTCCTGCCCCAGTTTTTTCGTCCGGCTGAGCCTATCTATTTTGAGTTCATGGCCCACCATAAACCGGGCCAGATCGTCGGTGGTGACATCTGCCACCTCTCCCTCTGCCACCAGCTCCCCGTCCCGCAGGACAAAGTAGCGCTGGCAGATCTCCATCACCTCACCGAGTTTATGAGAAATAAAAATGATGCCTACCCCTTGCTCCTTAAGCGTTCTCATCATCTCGAAAACACGCCGGATCTCAGGCTCCGTCAGTGAGGTAGTCGGTTCGTCCATGATAATCATCGAAGCATCCATCATTATCGCCCGGCAGATTTCTACAATCTGCTTGTAGGAAGCATCCAGATCTCGCACCATAGTGCCGGGATCGATTTGGATGTTCATGCGCGCAAAGATTTCCTCTGTGGCTTTGTACATGCCCTTCAGGTCCAGGCGTCCCCACCTGTCCTTCAGTTCCCGTCCGATGAACATGTTTTCAAAGATAGGCAGATCGTTGATGAGATTGAGTTCCTGGTGAATGAAGGCAATGCCGGCGCGCAGGGACTGGGCCGGAGTGTCGAACCTGACCCTCTGGCCATCAATGAAAATTGCACCGGAATCCATTTGGTGAACGCCGCCCAAAATATTCATCAGAGTTGACTTGCCGGCCCCGTTTTCGCCGATCAGGGCGCAGATCTCCCCGCCCCGGACGGCAATGGAGACATTCTTGAGCACGACATTGGTGCCGAAGGACTTGGTAATGTTCTTCATCTCAATCATTGCATCACATCCAATTACAAGGAGGTGGCCTTGAGGCCACCTCCCCCTGATTAGACTCTAGTATGGCGAATTGGCGTCAAGGAACTTCTCGTAGTTTGTACGGTCAACGATGGTGGTTGGAATGATGATTACCTCTTCAACCTCTTCACCCTTAAGCACCTGCAATGCTACGTCCACAGCATCTCTGACCATCGCCGGGCTGTACAGGGCAGACTGAATCCAGATATCTTCGTTCTCGGGCATCAGTTCGAAGTACTCCTGCATGCCGCCGCCGCCGGTGATGACCTTGATGTCTGTGCGGCCGGCTTCCCGGATGGCCTGGAGCACGCCCAGAGAAGTCTCGTCGTCCATGGAGTAGACTGCATCGATATGCGGTACGCTGACCAGGATGTCAGCAAAGTCCTTCAGGCCGTCTTCCCTGGTGAACTGGGTCGCATAGGTGAGGACGTTCAGGTTCGGCGCAATCTCGGCAATTGTATCTAAGAAGCCTTTCTTCCGCAGGGCCGAAACAGAACCGGAAGAGGGCACTTCGAGCATAACAACTGTTGCATCCGGGCCTACTTTTTCTACAATGTAGTGGGCTCCCTGGATGCCCATATCTTCGTTGTCGCCGGAGACCCGGTAAATGCCTTCTAGATCGATGACGATGTCAAAGTTGACGATGATAATGCCTGCATCGAGGGCTCTCTCCATAGGGACTTCCATGCCTTCCCACTGCGGGAAAGCGACGATGGCTTCGGCCCCCCAGGTCATTAAGTCGTCCAGCTGAGCGGTCATCTCTTCTGCATTCGAGCTGGTCTGAATATTGTATTCCACTTCATCGCCCAACTCTTTGAGGCGCCCCTCAGCTTCATAGGCCACTGCTGCTACCCAGCCGTGGGTTACGGCAGGAGCTAGAACGCCAATCTTGTAGGGAGGTCCTGCCAGGGCCTGCGGCGCTGAAAAGCCCACAATTGAAAAGACCAAAGCAAGTGACAAGAATACCAACATAAACTTCTTCATTTCAATTTCCTCCTTTGTTATTCTATCTGAAACTTGATAATGTTACGGTTAATATATTTCTCCTTTTGGTCCAAAAAACCCTCCCAAATTCGATGGCTGTTTCCAAAGGGCAATTCTTTTTTTGGCCGTTATAAATATAAAACAGCCTAAGCAATACAGCTCAGGCTGTCCACGCATCCCTTAAAGGAAGTCCCTGATGTTCCGGGTAGGGAAGTTCCGAACGTCGAACACCCTGCCCTCCCAGGTTCTGATTTTTACATGATCCCTGCCCCGGGAAACGACGTACTCCGGCATGACAGGGGTTTTCCCATGCCCCTTGGGAGCATTGATGATATAAGTCGGAATCGCCATGCCTGAGGTGTAGCCCCGCAGATACTCCATGATCTCAATCCCGTCGTCAATGGAGGTTCTAAAGTGCAGGGTGCCGATGACCTGCTTGGCATGGAAGATGTAGTACGGACGCACCCTGAATTTGAGGAGCTCCTGGTTGAGCAGGCGCATTACGTATTTATCGTTGTTGATTCCGTTCAGCAGCACCGCCTGGTTCCCCAGGGGGATTCCGGCATCAACCAGCTTGTCGCAGGCCTCTTTTGCCTCCCTGGTCAGCTCTTTAGGATGGTTGAACTGCGTGTTGACATAAAGCGGAGGATACTTCTTCAGTATGCGGACCAGGTTGTCTGTAATCCGCTGGGGCATCGTTGCCAACACCCGCGAACCCAAGCGGATAAACTCCACTGACTCTATGGCGTGAAGTTCGCCTAACAGCCAATCCAAAGCAGCATCAGACAGCAGCAGGGCATCTCCGCCTGTAATGAGCACATCACGGATCTCAGGATTCGACCTGATGTATTCAATAGATTCCTGCAGCTGTTTTCTTGCCGTGTGGCGGTCGCTGGAGCCGATATTTCTCCTGCGCTGGCAATGGCGGCAGTACATGGCGCACTGGTTTGTCACATTGATAATGACCCGGTCCGGGTAGCGCCTGGTAATGGAACCCGCGGGGTTGGTATACTCTTCCGCCATGGGATCCGCAAGCCCGTCTTCATTTAGCTCCGCCAGCAGCGGGATGGATTGAAGCTTAATCGGATCCAGCCTGTTGTCATCATCAATCAGCGACAAGTAATAAGGAGAGACACTCCAGCGAAACTTTTCGCCGACTTTGCGCACAGCTTCAATTTCTGCATCGTCTAAGGCCGTTAACTGACGCAGCGTCTCAACATCAGAGATTCTATTCTTAAGCTGCCACTTGTAGTCGTTCCAGTCTGACTCTGTACCCTGCAAGTGGTCAAGGATCTTCCTCTTCTTTTCCTCAGCCTTTTCTTGCTGTGCCGGATCCATTCCTTTAGGCATCGTGTCCTTCACATCAAGATAGTCCTGAATTCTTTCCTTCAGTTGAACTGCCCTTTCCTGGGCTATCTGCTTTTTATTCATGGCATCTCCTTTCCCTAGTCTGTAGTCCCTTTAAGTATAGGGCTTATTATAATACGGTTTTTGTGCATCCGTCAAAACCGTGGAAAGGAGACTCAAATATGCATTGTCAGGGAATTTCAGCCACTTTCCCTACATGTTTTTTTAATAAACTTTTTACTTTCCCATTGTATAATGCTCTTCTGCCGCCGCTTGAACCGCAATAACCAAGGCGCGGACCGCATCCTGCAAAGCCAGGGANNGCTTTGATGGGCAGCTGCTCCTGGGCAATATAGTGCAGGATGCCATACATGGTATGATTGCAGACAAAGGTTCCGGCACTGTTGGAGACGCTGGAGGGAATGCCGGCCCGGCGAATCGCCTCCGCCATGGCCTTGATCGGCAGGGTGGAAAAATAGGCGGCAGGCCCTCCTGGGACAACAGGCATATCCCGGGGCTGGCTGCCCTGATTGTCAGGAATGGACGCATCGTCGATATTGATGGCCACCCTTTCGATGGAGATCTCACATCTTCCGCCGGCCTGGCCCACCGCTATCACCACATCCGGGCGCTGGGCTTCTATCGCGGCCACAGCTGCTTTCACCGCTGCCCCGAAAGCAGTAGGCAGCAGCGCTGCCGCAACCGCAATCCCTTCTGTTTTCTCCTCAGCCGCCCTCTGCACAGCTTCCCAGGACGGGTTCACTGTTTCGCCCCCAAAGGGGGCAAAGCCAGTCAAAAGCACTTTCATGCAAACCATCCTTTATCTGTTAGTCTAGAGAAATGCTCCCCGGTGTCACCCACAAGGGAGCATGCCAAAGGTTAAAGTCGGACTTTAAGTGTTCAGCTGCCTAGGAATAACTGCCCTCTTTCCAAACATCCAGGATCCTTTCCACCAAGGATTCAACCTCATCGATGGCCTCCCGGACCTGATGGGCAGCCTGGCTGGAGCGGTCTGAGAGCTGTGCGACCTCCTCTGCCACCACCTGGAACCCCCGGCCTAAATCTCCAACCCGGGCGGCTTCAATCGTGGCGTTGATGGATACCATCTTGGTCTGCCTGGCCACATAGGTGATCCCGTTAACCAAATCTGCAATTTTCTCTGGTATTGCCGCCAGATCCGCAATCATTCCTTCCACCATCTGCTGCTGTTCCTTAATCTTGGCGGCAGCCTCCAGATTCTCCCTTTCCAAGCGCTTTTCGAGGCTGATATCCTGTCCAAAGCCTACAAGTCCGAGGATCTCTCCGCGGTCACCGACAAGGGGAAGCTTGGAGGTGCGCAGCCAGCTTTCTTCTCCATTGCTTTCAGCAAGCAGCTCCTCTCGGTCCACAATGGCCTGCCCCTGCTTAAGCACGGTGGCATCATCCCGGGCAAACTGTTCGGCAATATGCTTGGGAAAGAAATCAAAGTCTGTCTTGCCTAAGACTTCAGCCTCATCCTGCACCCCGTTATTATCCAAGTCCACTCTGTTGGCCAGTATTTTTCTGCCCTGCGCGTCCTTGGCGTAAATAGCCATGGGCAGGTTGTCAATAATGGTGCGGAGCAGGCGGGTCTGTGCCGCCAGTTTCTCCTCAAGCTCTTCGATTCTCGCTTCAGCCCCCTGCAGTTCACTTACTTCAAAGTCCATCCCTGACAACCCCTTTTCTGCAATTTTACAAAACCATATCAATATCTTCGCCCCGAAACCTCCGATTCCCTGTTAGCGCGAAACTTAAAAGCTTTCCCTCTCCCAGACAAGCTTCCCTTCGATATAGGTCTGGAGAACCGCCCCTTTATAGCTGAAGGGTTCACCGCCGAGGACAGCAAAATCCGCGTCCTTGCCCGGTTCCAGGGATCCGACCCTATCTGCTATGCCTAACACTTCGGCAGGGTTGATGGTGATTGCCCTGAGTGTTTCATCGAAGGGCAGACCGTACTTATGGGCTATAGCCGCGTAGTGCAGGAAATAGCGGCAGTTCAGGAAGGGGTGGTCAGTCATCAGGCAGACCTTCACCCCGTGCTTGGCCAGGATGGCAGGGTTCTCATCAGTGAAAGCGGCGGTTTCCACTTTCGTTGCCGGCGACAGTCCCGGGCCCACCACTGCAACCGCTTGCTTCTTCCCGAGGTACTCAGCGATCAAATACCCGTCTGTGCAGTGCTCGATGGTGTAATCGATGCCGAACTCCTCACAGATGCGAATCGCGGTGACAATGTCATCGTGGCGATGGGCATGGACCCTGAAGGGTATCCTTTTCTCCAGCACCATCAGGCCGGACTCCAAATTGAGGTCTGTCGCAAAGGGTTTCCCCTCTGCCAACGCCTTCCTTTTCTTTTCGCCGTACACCTGCGCGTCTTTGAAGTAGGCTCTGATCATAGAGGCTGTCGCCATGCGGGTTGCCGGCGACTGCTTCTGGGCCTGTCCATGGGCGCGCTTGGGGTTTTCACCCATGGCACCCTTCAGTCCGGTCGGACTTTTCACCACCATTTCATCTATAACAGTGCCTGCAGTTTTGCAGGCAAAGCCCAGGCCGCCGATGGGATTGCCCGACCCGGGGAGAATCTGAACTGTGGTGATGCCTCCTTCCCTGGCCCCGGCAAAACTGATCTGCCTGGGATTCACCGCATCCAGGGCTCTTACTTCGCCTGTCACCGGCCTTACGGACTCATTTCCGTCATAGCCCGGCCTGCCTTCTCCGTCTCCCCACATGCCCACATGGGTATGGACATCAATCAGGCCGGGTATAATCACCTTGCCTGTCAAATCTAAAACCTGATCTCCCTCTTCCACCAGAAGGCTGCGGCCTATGGCGCTGATCTTGCCCTCTGCATTAATCTTGATCATTCCATCTTCTATTACTGCACCTGTAACCGGATAGATTTTGGCTCCCTTAATAACCAGCATAATCAGGCCTCGCCCCTTTCGTAAACGATTTCTCCGCCGATGATGGTCATGTCTGCAAAAGTGGTCAGCTCCAAGGGATTGCCGGACCACAGAACCAGGTCTGCATCTTTCCCCGCCTCTATGGAACCCACCCGCCCCTCAATGCCCAAATGCTC
>MTKW01036529.1_pt1 | contig 15781 bp, 5 predicted proteins | sample 1042761 | NCBI WGS metagenome assembly MTKW01 (sample SAMN06205366, study PRJNA360243) | anaerobic digester metagenome | biome: Wastewater treatment plant; feature: Anaerobic digester sludge; material: sludge; isolation source: anaerobic digester fed with sludge from wastewater treatment plant ... | reverse complement strand
GCCGGGAGTTGTCAAAATCGGTTTTGATAACGGCGTGAAGGTAGTCATTGAGGGTCCCGGTGAGTTTGAAGTGCTCAGTTATGATGAAATTGTTTTGCATTCAGGACGGCTTTATGCGTCTGTGCCGCGCCGGTCGGTGGGTTTTATCGTCAGCACCTCCAACACTAAAATTATTGATCTGGGGACGGAGTTTGGGGTCTTTTCGAAACCAAGCGGAGATACGGAGTTGCATGTCACCAAAGGCAAAGTGTCTTTGGTATCCGGTTTGAATGCTTCTTCCCGTCGTTCCCTGGTAATTTCTGAATTTCAGGCACGTCGAATCAGGGAGGATTCGGAGGTTATTGAGCCGATTGCGTTTGATGGGGATGCCTTCGTGCAGGATATCAATTCCAAGACGCAATTAATCTGGCGGGGTCAGTCGCTGGATCTGGCGGACATAGCAGGGGGCGGCAACGGCCTGGGGACCGGCAGGCGAAATGTGTGCATCGATTTGACAGGCACATTGAGAGACGGTGTATCGCGTGAACGTCTGCGGCGAACGAGGTCTTATGTTCCCGTTAGGGAATCTGCGTTTATTGATGGCGTTTTTATTCCAGACGGCAGCGACGGGCCGATTCCGGTTTCTTCGGCGGGTCATCTCTATGAGGCCCCCGCTACCCTGGGCGAAAGTTATTATGGAGTCTTTAATGGCTCTATACTGCCGCTGAAAACCGGCGATATCTACGTCAATCATACGATTCGGTCCCGAGGGGTTGCGTACGGCACACCGGAGCATCCTGCCTTGATGCTGCGTACTAATTTGGGAGTTACCTTTGATCTGGATGCGATTCGGAAAATACTTCCTCCCGGCAAGAAGATACGCCGTTTTACCGCTCAGTGCGGCATCGGCGAAGCCCCCTCTTCGTCCCAACGTGAGGACGATTATTCGGATTTTTATGTGCTGGTCGATGGAGTGGAACGATTCCGAGCGGTGGATATGAATTATCTGTCGGTGATGAAACAGGTGGATGTGGCGTTGACCGACAGGGACCGGTTTTTGACGTTGATGACGACGGAAGGCAAAGACGGGACACTTCATTTGGGGTGGTCATTCTTTGCCGAGCCGCAATTGATTATCGATGGCGAACAAGAATAAACGCAGGCAAGAAATTGATTCTGAACCGGGTCTGATGATGGCGATTGGGATCGGGGGGGTGTGTTGGGTGAAGGAGAGTGTTATTGAGATAGGATAAAACCCCTAAATTTGTTTCGGAGGATGTTGTATGAGAGAGATAAGAATCATTTTCATGTCCATTGCTGCGGCTCTGATAGTCAGCGGCGCGGGGTCTTTTGTTCACGGGGAACTGGTGGTGCACTACCCCTTTGATGACGGGACTGCGATGGATATCTCCGGCAATGGCAATCACGGTAATATTGTTGGGAATGTCGCCATGGCATTCGATTCTGAACGCGGGAACGTGATGTATTTTCCGGGAGGAAACAACCACTATATTCGCGTGCCGGCAAGTCCCAGTCTGAACGCCGTAGCGGCGTCTTATACCATGGCGGTATGGCTGAAGCGGCCTGCCGATACAATGGGGCAGCTTCTCGAAAAAGGCGGTACCGGCGGCAGCGCGTGGTATGAGCCGCCGTGGGGCGTCCGTCTGGAGAGCGACGGTCTGCTGCGTTTGAACTGGGGCAATACCGCCTGGTACACGAATTCGTCGATTCCGCTTCAAACCTGGACCCATGTGGCAATAGTCTTTGACGCTTCTCTTCCGTCGAACCAGCGAAAGGTGTACATTGACGGCGTGTTGGATGCAGAAAGTGACTGGGCTGCCGCAAGTACGAACACCTATGATCTGTTCATTGGTACGGACTGGTATAACGGTGTTTCGCGATGGGGTCTCAACGCGTATTTGAGTGATCTTCGGATTTTCAATACAGCCCTCTCTGAAACCGATATTATCACACTGATGACCGGCATGGGCGTTACCGATATTGAACCGCCTAACGGTGCGATTCGTGTACCGGTGGATCAGGTGCTTTCGTGGAATCCGCCGGCTGTTGAGGATCCGAATTTCGTGATAACGGGGTATGATGTTTATTTTGATCCGAATCGGGTCAAAGTGGCCGAAGGAGACAGCACTGTGAAAGTGGCCTCCAACCAACCCGAAACGACGTATGATCCGGGGGTGCTGGACTATGTCAAAACCTATTACTGGCGCGTGGATGTGATCGGTCAATATGATTATTTGCCCGATCCGAATATCTTCCCGGGTGCGGTGTTTTCTTTTACGACAATGTCGTTGGCGCCGGAAATTATCAGTCAGCCGGTCGATCAGGTGCGCGGCCCGGCCAACGGCAAGCCGGATGCGGTGCTGGCCGTTGAGGCGCTGAATGCAACCCATTATCAATGGTACAAGGACGACGCACCGATTGCCGGCGCAACGGAGCCGACGCTGACGATTATCGGCGTTCAGCCCAGCGACGAGGGGCAATACTACTGCGTTGTGTCCAATATCGACAGCCCTACCGAAATCCGATCTAATACGGTTTGGATTGAATATGCCCGTTTAACCAGCCGGTGGGATTTTGAACAGACCCTGACGGACTCGATAGGCGGCTATGACGGGCTTTATTTTGATCCGAACGAGTCGCCGGGCGTGTTTTCGACCGACAGCTGGTCGGGCGATTATGCCGTTCAGTTTGAGGGTGATAACGAGTGGGTGGAGCTGCCTGCAGCAGCGCTGCCGAGAGCCGGCACCGAGATGACATTTGCCTTCTGGGCCAAGAACTTTACCCCGTCGGTGGGTACGACGACGCTGTACGCCAGTGCCGATGCCGCCCCGGGGGACCGTCTGATCAACATCCATACTCCCTGGAGCAACAACAACGCGTATCTGGATGTGTCCAATCCAGACGCGGGGGGAAGTTATGATCGGGTTTCCGCCGGCAGTGCGGTCGATCTTGCCGCCGAGCCTTACTGGATTTACTGGGTCTTCACCAAAGACACAGAAACCGGCGTGATGCGGATTTACCGGAATGGCCAGCGGGTCGGTCAGTCCACCGGCCAGTTACGACGTTACTATGGGGCCGACCGATTCTTCCTGGGTGCCAATCGTAATGCCGATAATGAGTTCGGTCAGTTCTTCAACGGGCTGATTGATGACCTGAGGATCTATAACTACGCGATGAATGAGCTTGAAACAGCGTATTTGTATTATGATATGACCGGTGAAAAAGTATGCGTCGATCCGGCCGATCCTGTATTGGCGGCCTATGATTTCAATGGCAACTGCAAGATTGATCTGGGGGATGTTGCCGAACTTGCCGGCCAGTGGCTGACTTGCCAGCGGGTACCGGATTGTATCGAACGTCCCTGAGACGTTTCAGATTGCATCGTTCAAAAATAAAAGACGTTTAACGTTTGTTCGAAAGGGGATCATGATGAAACGAGTAACAGGTAACATCTGGATACTGATAATGGTTCTGGTGACGGGAATTGCCGATGTACAAGCGGGCCTTTCTTTTATCGATGATTTTGAGAATCGTACCGACCATATTCACAATACGCCTACGGCCGCCGGCGGCGGAGTATGGAGTACGACCAGCGGAGCAAGCGGCAACGTGCTTCTTGAAACGAACAGCGGCAGTACGGTGGTGCGTTTTATGGCCACCACTGCCGGAGACGGTCGCGGCTTTGGATTTGCCGACATCGACAATCCGATTGAGAACACGGAAAAAGGGATTCTGTTCTTCCGATTCTCGGTCCGTTCCGAGGGTAACGCGGCAGACACGTATTTGGGGATTCACGCCTTGAGCGGAACGACGCCGTTCGGAGCCTCCGCTCACCGGGCGAGTCCGCAAAATTATATCGTCGCCGGATTTCGCCTTATCAATGGCGAAGGAAGCCTGGTCAATGTGGTGAACACAAGAGACTCCGATTCGGTTTTTTTGGCCGGTTTGACACGGGGGCGGTGGTATAATTGCTGGATAGAAGCGGACAATACAGCCGATACGTTTAATCTGTTTATCAGCGAAGCGGATGGTCCGGCCGGGCCGGCGACCCTTCCGACATCTGCCGACAAAGTGGGCGATACCATCCCCTTTGGTGTTGCGACGGATGATCCGCTGACCGGTGCGTTTTTCTGTTCTCCCAGCATCGGATCGACCAGCAGGTCAACGACGCAGTCGGCACGCGTGTTCATTGATGAGGTGTATTGGGATGGCGACAGGGGACTCAGTTCGCTTATCGCACAGAATCCTGATCCGGCGAACAATGCCGTTGGTGTGGCGCCGGAAGCGATCCTGTCGTGGGAAGCGCCGGACGATGAAAGCATCGGGCAGATACTGTGGTATGATGTGTATATGGATCCCAATAAGACAAAAGTGGCGACGGCGGATCCGGCCGCTTTACGAAGCGCTGCTCAGACCGAAACCGCTTATGATCCGGTGCCGGATATGCTGTTTGACAGCCGGTACTTCTGGCGGGTGGATACGATGGTGATTTTTGCGGCCGATCCCAACCAGGATAGGGTGGTCTGTGAAGGTGATGTCTGGTCGTTTACCACCAAGACGCCAGCCCCTGAAATTGTCGGCCAGCCTGAGGATGTGTTTGTCAGGCCGGGGGAAACGGTGGTCTTTGTGGTGGACGTCAGCAGCCCTTATGCGCCGGCATCTTATCAATGGTATGCGTCAACCGACCGCGCCAACAATACGCCGGCCGATGATGTGCTGCTTGCCGGGGCCACGTCGGAGACGCTGATGCTTTTGGATGTGTCGGCCGCTGACGAGCAGTTTTATTACTGCGAAGTTTCCAATGTGTATAATGGCAAGACCTATACGGTCTATTCCGATGCGGCGGCGCTGGGCGTCAAACGTAAAGTCGCCCATTGGACACTCGATGAACTCGTCGATGGGAAATATGCCGACAGCAGCGGCCAGGGCCATCATGCCGATCCGAACGGCGTGCCGGTCTTTATTCCCGGCGTCAATCCGGCGTTGACCGGCAGCGGGGTCGTTGTCGATCCGTCCAACGGCTGGGCACATGCCTGCACGTGGGATCCATCGCTGTTTTCCGGCCAGTTGACGATTTCGCTGTGGGTCAAATAGGCCGGCCAGACCACCCCCTACAGTTACCAGGGATTGATCGGCAAGCGCAATGGCTATGCCAGTGATATGCGGTGGCAGTTGGAGATCGGAAACAACGAAGCCAGTCTGCTGACTTTCAAGAGCAATATCAACGGCATCACCGGCCCGATTTTGCCGGTCGATGAATGGGAGCAGGTGGTTGTTACCTATGACGGTCTTACCGCGACGATGTACCGTAACGGCACGCCGGCAGTCAGCGGCCCGGTTACGCTCAATGACGGGTTTAACGCCACTATGATGCTTGGGGCCGTCGGTTGGGATCCGGCATTGCCGACGCCGACGGCAATTCTCAACGGCGCGTTGGATGACATTGCGATTTTCAACTATGCTCTGGATCCGATAACAGTGGCCTATTCTTATACGGACATCACCGGCGGAACGGCTTGTGTAAATCCGGATGATCCTGTCTTGCAGCGGTATGATCTGGACGGTGATTGTCAGGTGGGCCTTGGGGATCTGGTGATGTTAGTTGAGCACTGGCTGACCGGGCAATTGGTGCCGGACGTGATTGAACGGCCGTAAAATGATCGTGTTGTACAGAGGAGATATCACTGAGGCGATGTGCTTCGGTTGTGTGAAATGGAGAGAGTGCTATGCGAAATAAAATCAAATACACAGGATATGGGCTGTTTTTTTTGGCAATGATGGCGGTCAGTGTGGCTGAGTTTTTGCCGGTCGAGGATTTCAGTGACAAACAAGAGGCGGCCACCATTGATGGAACAATTCCAAACGGGATGCTGGGCGGCTTTTGGGATACCGAATACGAAAATACCGGAAACATTACCACCAGGACCGAGGACGGCAGCATGACACTTCGGCTCATGGCACACAGTTCAGGCACTCTGTATCGGGGAGGCGGCATATCGAATTTGAGCAATCCGATCGAGAACATGGAAACAGGCGTTTTGTTTTTCCGGTTCAAGGTTGCCTCCGGAACTGCTCCGCTGCGGGATTATATGGGGATGCACGTGTGGACCAATGCCGATTTTCTGACGACGGCGACGTGTCGTGCCGCCTATGTCAATGCCGGATTCGGCCTGTTCTGCCCCGAAGGGAGCCCGACCTTTGAGGTTACAACGACGGACGGGGCAATGGTTTTGAAGTCGGGTCTTGAGCGGAATCAGTGGTATAATGTCTGGATAGTTGCCGACAATGCGATAGATGCGTTTTCTCTTTTTATCCATCCGGCTGCAGGACCCGGTCTTGATGTACAATTGCCGGAGCCTTCTGATGCAGCCGGAGAAGGGATCCCATTCGGTACACCGACCGATCAGCCGCTTGTCGGCGCGCTATTTCTCAAACCCGCTGATGTGCCTGGGATTGTCTCGGCGACCGTGTTTATTGATGATATTTACTGGGACGGTGATGATGGGCTTGAACTCAAAACAAAAGCCGCTCGAAATCCCGTTCCTGCGCATCGACAAACGCAGGTTCCGCTGGACCAGGTGCTGTCGTGGGAGGCGCCGAATGACCCGAATATCGCTGCGGTTCTCGGCTATGACGTGTATCTGGACCCCAATGAGCAAAATGTTGCAATCGGCGAACCGTCTGCTCTGGTCAGTGCCGGGCGGACGGTTACCTATTATAAGCCGCTTAATTTTGCCTTTGATACCGAATACTTCTGGCGTGTCGAAACGACCGTTCAGATGGATGATCCAAATCAGACGATATGGGTATCGCCGGGTGCAGTGTGGAGTTTTACGACGATGACGGCCTTGCCGGTCATTACCCAACAACCTGTGAATGTGATCGCCGCGATTGGCCAAAGTGCAACGTTTTCGGTGAAGGTTGAAAGTGTCAAGCCGGTCTCTTATCAGTGGTACAAATCCGCCGATCGCGCCAATGATACCTATGAGGACGATGCGGCGGTGCCGGGTGCTGATGGGCCGACTCTGAGTCTGACCGAGGTGTCGGTTGATGACGAAGGATTTTATTATTGCAAGGTGTCCAATCCCTCTGCGGCATATTCTGAGGTTGCGTCACTGGGGATTAAGCGCAAACTGGCACACTGGACACTGAACAAGAGCGACTATGATGCCGTTAATGAGCTTTATCTCGACACAGCGGGCGGGTATCACGCTGCTGTTGCGGTTGCCGGTAGTGTACCGGTATTTGTAGAGGGAGCGGCCGCTGCGGTTTCTGAAGGGGCGGTTGCTTTTGATCCGAATACCCGCGGCGTAGTCAGCGTGCTGAATCCATCGGAGTTTACCGAGCAGATGACGCTCAGTGCCTGGGTCAAGTGGGACGGCAGCCCGCTGGGCGAATTCGGCAATATTATTCTGCAAAAAGGCCCTGCCTGGGAGACCCTGATGTGGACGTGGAAACTGCGTCAAACCGGCGACGGTCGGGCCGGCGTGAGGTTTTATAACAATTTCGGGTATTCCGCTCAAACGGACAATTTGATTGAAAAAGACGTATGGTCCCATGTCTGCGTAACATGGGACGGTCTTGCCGCTCGCGTGTACATTAACGGGATATTGGCTGCGGCCGATATGACCGGCGAACTGGGGCCTGATACACGGGGCGATCTGTTGATTACAGGTGCCGACGATTTCCCCGGGGCGCTTGATGAAGTGCGAATTTACAATACGGCCTTTGATCCGGTGGAAGTGGCGTATTTGTATGTTGATGTCAGCGGTGTGTCGGTGTGTCTGAATCCGAACGACCCGGTTCTTCAGGTTTATGACTTCAATAATGACTGTGTGGTAAATTTGTCGGACGTTGCGGAAATGGCATCGCACTGGATGGAGTGTTATCAGGTGCCTGACTGCATTGAACGACCGACTTTGTAATGGTATCGGAATGGTGTAAGTCTGCGCGGGGCGGCTGTTGATTGTTGAGGCCGTCCCGCGACTTGTAATGGGCTGCGAACGAAAACAGGGTCCAGCAATCGTACTCTAATGAAAATTCAACGATGGGGGTATCATGGGTTACCTGTCGGCATACAGACGGAAACACCGTTACTTTTTTCAAGAAAGCCTGTTCTTGAGTGGTATGTTGTATTTGGTCAGTGGCACGCTTGCTTTTGGCGTTCAGAGCCGATTGGCTTATCTCGGTGATGACGGGATCCTGACGTACGGTCTTTACGCCAATGAGGGCGAAACAGCAGTTGTCAATCGGCTTGCGGAATTTTCTGTGTGCGGCTACAGAGGCGGCGGTGTTGCCATTGCGGATGTACCGGTAAGCGTAACCGTCCGGCCGCAGTCCGGCGACGATACCAAGCAGATTCAAAACGCCATCGATACTGTCTCGTCCTATCCGCCCGACGCCGACGGCTTTCGGGGGGCGGTGCTGCTTAAGGCAGGACGCTATCAGGTTTCCTCATCGCTGCGCATTGGGTCGAGCGGAGTGGTGCTGCGCGGCGAAGGACAGGATAGTCTGGGGACGGTGCTGGAGGCCGTTACGCCGTCAGACTATGATGTTATTGTTCTCGGCAGCGGAAGCGGCAGTTACGGCGTGCAAAGCGGTACAATACGTGCCATTACCACGGCGTATGTCCCTGCCGGGGCGATTCAATTCGAGGTGGACAATGCGGCCGGTTACTCGGTGGGCGAATTCATTATTGTTCAGCGCACACCCAATCAATTCTGGATTGATGACCTGGCGATGGGACAGTGGGGCTGGACGCCGAGCGGATATAACGTGGAGTATGAGCGGCATATTGCAGCAATTTTGGGCAATACGGTCACGGTCGATGCACCGCTGGTTGACGTCATTCAGGACAAGTACGGGGGCGGACGGATTTACAAGCCGACAATGATTTCTCGTATCCGTCAAAGTGGTGTCGAAAATCTGCGTATTGAGTCGTGTTACAATGGACAGACCGACGAGGAGCATCCCTGGAACGCGGTGCGGGTGCGTTATGCCGAGGATTGCTGGGTGCGCGGCATAACGGCCCAGTATTTTGCTTATTCCTGCGTCAACGTGTCCGCTTATGCAAGACGTGTTACCATTGAGGATTGTGCCTTCCTCGATCCGAAGTCTCTTATTACCGGCGGTCGCCGCTATTCGTTTAACCTTGAAAGCACGGCCACACGCATTCTTTTTCAGCGTTGCTATTCGCAGGAGTCTCGCCATGATTTTGTGCTGGGCTCCAAGACACGCGGTCCCAACACCTTTGTGGATTGTTATGCAGATCGGTCTTTTGCCGACAGTGGACCGCATCATCGATGGTCCACCGGAGCCTTGTTTGATAATGTCTATTCGAGTAATACGCTGGCGGTGGAAAACCGCCAAAGCAGCGGTTCCGGGCATGGGTGGTCGGGCGCTCAAATAGTATTCTGGAACTGTCAGGCGACGAATCAGAAGTGTGATGCTCCCAAAGGGGCGATGAATTTTGCCATTGGTTCTCGCGCGAATAAACGTGAAGGCTCGTGGGCGCCCGAGGAACCGTTTGGCTGGTGGGAACATCAATGGCAGGTGGTTACCCCCCGCAGTCTCTATTTTCAGCAGTTGGCCGATCGGCGAGGGGAGGCGGCGGTCGATGCGGTTGCCTTGCCCGCACAGAGAGAAGGACGTATTTGGGATGCCTTGTCGGCCTGGAAGGGGGAAGATCGCTTTCAGCCTTGTCCGCTAAGAGACGAGCCCAAAGATCAGCCGCTGGTTATCGGGGCATCCGTCATCTTTGAAGTTGTTCCGCAGCCGAACGCTGCTATCGTCGAATACCAATGGTATGAGGTATTCGACTCGGACTACATCAGGATCGGGGACAATGGTCCGCTGCTGATTTTGTCGAATGCCCAGGCCTCTGACTTCGGACGGACGTTTTTCTGTCGTGTGGTAACCGACAAAGGGCCCTACTGGTCGGAGAGGGCGAAAATCGTGAATGCGGCCGGTCCAACCAATATCGCGTTGGGCCAGCCTGCACGTACCAGCAGTGTGTACGGCAGCAGTTATACCGCCGACAAGGCCGTGGATGGACAGGCCGCTACCTTTTGGAATTCTGCGGCGTCGGATGATTATCCCTGGTGGGTGGTTGATACTCAGCAGCCGTATTCTATTGCTGTCGTACGTTTTATCAATAGGGCAACAGCGACGGCGTCGCTGCTGGCGCGGTTGAGCGATCTGCAGGTTGAAGTGCTGGACGGGCCATGGCCGGAATGCGAGGTGATTTTTACGTCTGCCTTGATCAATCCGGGCAATGTGATGAACATCCAGAACGAAGGCCCCAACGGACAGTTGACCTGTCCTCTGCCCCCATTGACAACCGGCCGTTATGTACGCGTGTCCAAGCTGACAGGGCCGGGGCAAAGTTACTCGGATACCCAGACCAATATCGCCGAGATTCAGGTTTTCGCCGCGGCATCTATCCCGCCGGCACCCGAGCAGCTGACGGCTCAGCCGGACGATGGGAAGATCACGCTGAACTGGCAGAATATCGACGATGCAGATATTTGCGGGTATGTAGTCTATCGTTCCACCACACAAGGCGGGGGCTATAGACGTATTGCCGAGGCCCTGACTGAATGTGTTTATAGGGATGAAAGCGAATTGGATATAAACAAGCGTTATTATTATTGCGTTCGAGCAGAAAACACCGCGGGGCAGTTGTCGAATTTTTCCAATGAGGCAGCCGCGCGGCCGCAGTTTTCTCCCGCTGCCCCGAGGGGAATTGGGGCCGCCGGCAGCGACGGCGTTGTATACCTTGTCTGGCAGCCCGCTACCCAGCCGGATTTTTTGCACTACACGGTGTATCGCAGCCGTTTCGCCGATAGCGGTTTTCTTCCGATTGTCGAAGGGGTGACAGGGTGTGAGTACCTGGACGAGAGCGTCGAAAACGGTAAAACGTATTATTATACGCTTACCATTACGAATGAGGAGGGAACCGAATCGGCATTTTGTGAACCGACAGCGGTGATTCCGAGCGTCTGGGCCAATTTCCCGGAAAATGCGGCATTGCACAAGCCGACCACGGCCAGCAGTTATTACGCCGATGCGGTTCCGGGATACGCCGTCGATGGTCTGGTTTTGGATTATCCGTACATCTGGCATTCTGGGCGGTTTGATACGGATTTGCAGCCCTGGATACAGATCGATTTGGAAGCGGCTTTTGCGATAGAGCGGGTTTTGATTTATAACCGTAACCACCCCGGCACCTATTCTCGCAATCGTGATTTTGATTTGGATATTCACGATGATCGAGGTGGGCTTGTCTGGTCGAACTATGATGAAACAACAGGGCAAGGTGAATTGATCAATCCGGGCAACCGGATGAACAGCCCGGCGGTGATTGATTACATCGTGCCTTACAACGCCTTGGGGCGTTTTGTCAAATTGACCAAACGAAGTGGTTTAGTGGGGGATGCGGCCACGGCCAATATTTCGGAAATTGAGGTTTGTCCGAGGCTTTTGGTAGCGCCGGTAACCGGTCTGACGGTTCAGGGTGGTAAACAATCGGTGCTGTTGAGATGGGACATCCACCCCGATCCTGCGGCGGATTTTTGTATCTATCGACGCAGCCAGACCGACAGCGACTATTTTCGGCTGGCCTATAGCGGAGGGACAACTGCCTTTACAGACACAACGGCGATGCGGGGGACGTGGTATTATTATAGTGTAACGGCGGTGGACGACCGAGGTCATGAGTCCGGCTATTGCCCAGAGCAGCCGGCGGCACTCATTTTGTCGGCCGATCTGGACAACGATAACAAGGTGGATTGGACGGATTTTTCCGTTCTGAGCCGCCAATGGCTGACGGATGGTTTTATGATACCTTCGGCGGATATAGCTCCGGAGGGAGGCGATGGCATCGTGAATATTGACGATTTACTTGTCGTGATCGAACAATGGCTGATAAATAATTTTATGGAAAGGACAGATTCATGAGGATGTTACACAGGTCGAGACGTTTATTTCTTCCCTTTCTGCTTATTTTGCTCACGGCCGCAGGCCTCAATTCTGCAGCAGATTATTCGGTGGCCTCGCCGGACGGAAACATTGCCGTTACGGTGACGGTCGATGAGGAGAACGGGACATTATTCTATCGCATTGAAAGTCGAGGCAGCGAGATTGTTTCGGCCAGTCCTGTCGGCATCCATACCAGCCGGGGTGATTTTCGCACCGGATTGACGTTTGTAAGCCAATCTGTCAATGAAATCAATGAGACCTATATCCTGCCGCATGGGAAAGTTTCGACCTACAAAAATCACGCCAACGAACAGACTCTGCGTCTGAGCAAAAACGGGCAATCCATTGAAATACTGTTTCGTGCTTACAATGACGGAGTCGCCTTTTGCTTTGTCATCCCCGGCAGCGGCGAAATCGAGTTTTTTGAGGAAACCAGTGCCATCCATTTGGCCGGACGGGACGTTACCTATTGGGGGCAGCAGCATCCCAATCGATATGGCTATGAGGGTTCCCTCGGGCCGGTCACCGCAGACCGTTTATCCGTTCCGGTTCTGGCCTGCCTCAAAGACAGCGGCCATTATGTATTGATGGGTCAAGCGGCTACCTATGGACATTATATTCAGCCGCATTTTGAACGCTCAGGGTCGGCCTTTCGGTATTGTTTTCCGCTGGATCAATCGCGAATCGGTCCGGTTCGCAGCACGCTTCCGTTCCAATCACCGTGGCGAATGATTATTATTTCGCCGAGTACACCGGCTCGGATCGTCGAGTCGTATTTGGTGGAAAATCTCAACCCGTCCACCGATTCAAGACTGCTGAATCCCGATGGTACAGTCCGGCAATGGGTTCGTTCCGGACGGGCGATGTGGGATTATATAGCCGGCGACCGGGACAATCCGATAATGTGGGTGGATTTAGTCGCAGCGATGGGGTGGGAGTATTATCTGGCGGATGCGGGATTTGCCGATCGCTGGGGTGGTGAGCAAGCCGTTCGCAAAGCAATCCGCTATGCCGCTTCGAAAAATGTCGGTATTATCGGCTGGGCGCATACGCGCGACTATGACACCTACGAAAAAGCCGCCGCCGCGATGCGCCGTTATGCTCGCTGGGGACTAAAGGGCGCCAAGATTGATTTCTTTGACCATAACACCCATGATGAAAATCCGACGCAGTGGCGCGATTATGAGGATACGCAGCGGAGTCTTCAGATGCGCGACTGGATATTCGAGCTGGGTATTGAGAACCGTTTCGTGCTGGAGCTGCACGGCAATACGATGCCGAGCGGCGAACGACGGCGCTATCCCCATTTGATGACGCTTGAAGGGGTTGACGGAATGGAACGAAAAACCAAACCTGCCGCCAATGACCTGACGATTCCCTATATGCGGAACGTCATGGGGCCGGTTAGTTATACGGTTATCCATTTTGACAGATCACCCGGGTCCGATGCCTATCAACTGGCGATGCCCATTGTGTATGAAGCCGGCATCATGATTTACGCCGAACATGGACAGAAGCTGCTTGCCTGGACCGGCAAAGAGATGATTCAGAAGATTCCTTCGGCCTGGGACGAAACTCGATTTATCGAAGGCAAGCCTGCCGAATACATTCTCCTTGCCCGACGAAAAGGACAGGACTGGTTCGTTGCCGGTATGACCGACCAGGCGCGCACGGCTGTGTTTGAGCTGGACTTTCTGGATGAAAATTGTAGCTATGCCGCGCTTATCTTTAGAGATCAGACACAGGACGCGATGGACAGAGAAATACGAACCGTTACGCGTGCAAGCATGCTGTCGATTCCCATGCTGCAGCGGGGCGGCTTTGCGATGCACCTTAGCCCCGTTGCCCCGGTTGCTCCTTAAAGAATCGGTCAGCCTAAGGACGTTTTTGAGGCAAGTACCCCTGTACAGGAAAGAAGAGAGATGTTCAATTGTTTTTGTCGGTGTGCGGTATATGGCATTGCGGCGGTATATTTTGTGGGTGCGGCACAAGCTGCACCGGTTGAGGCGGATTCCATTGCTGCACTTCAACAGCGGATCAATAGCGCTATGCCGGGCGATCGGATCATCGTTGTCGATGGCAGTTACCTCACAACCGCTCCGATTACGGTCAATCAAGCCGGCACAGCAGCCCAGCCGATTATTATTGAAGCTCAGTCCATCAGCGGCGTTGAGATTTCGGGAACGCACGGTTTCAGCCTCGACAGTCCGGCCGCTTACATTCTTATCCGCGGGTTTAAGTTTACACATCCGGCCGGCGGCAACACCATTCACAGCGGAGCGGCTCACTGCCGTTTCACGCGGAACATTTTTGAATGTTCCGGTGCGGGTAATTTTTTGCTTGTGGCCGGTCATGATACTGAAATCGACCATAACGAGTTTCTCCACAAAGGCACCGACGGCAATATGATTGACGTGCGCGGCTCAGGCGGTCAGATTGCCCGTCGGGTTTGGATTCATCACAACTATTTTCATGATTTTTTCCCTTCCGGTTCGGGCGATGCCGAAACGATTCGCTTTGGGCTGAGCGGGTTGAGTATGTCCACCGGTGAGGGACGGATCGAATACAATTTGTTTGTCAACTGCCGCGGGGAGAATGAACTGATTTCAAACAAATCCAGCGGCAATACCTACCGCTACAATACTTTTCTGAATTCGGCGGGTGCCCAGCTGACGCTGCGACACGGCAACGACTGTCTGGTCTACGGCAATTACTTTCGCGGCACTGACGGTCTTCGCGTTTTCGGCGACCGCCACCTGATCTTTTCCAATTATTTTGAAGGCAACACGCAAGGTGTTCAGATGGGCAACGGCGGCGGTGAGGTGGCCGAGGGTGCTGCTCTGACGAGCCATGACCGTCCCGATGATGGGGTTGTCGCATTTAATACGTTTCTCAATAACAACACGCATTACCGCATGGCCGGCCGTACCCATGGCCTGGGCGCTGTACGTATTACGGTTGCTAACAATATTTTTCAGGGCGGCGGAACCATTGCCGATCTTAACGGTCCATATACCGGATCGTGGCTGGGCAATATTTGCTGGAACACCGGCAGTGCCGGCGATATGCCGTCCAGCGGTTATCAAATACGCAATCCGCTTCTGTCTGCCGATGCGAATGGCATCGTCCGTCTTCAGGCGGCCAGCCCCCTCATCGATGCAGCTGCCGGTTCGTTTCCCTTTGTCACGGTCGATATGGACGGCCAGCCGCGGGATGCCAACCCCGACATCGGGGCGGACGAGTTTTCTGATGCCCCTGTGGTCGCCCGGATTCTGACCGTTGCCGATGTGGGGCCCTTTTCCAAAGGGCTTGACCCTGTCTCCCATACGCTGAGCCATGAATCAGCGTCTGCCGGGACCGGCCTTCGGTCTGAAAGTTCTGTTTGTGATTGGTTAGAGAGATATCTGAAAGAGAAGAAAATAGCGGATTGGCCGACGGGGCTTTTGCAAGCCGGCGACAATCCAACGGACATGTCATTGAAAAAGACATCACGGACAGATCTGGCCTTGGCGGTGGCACGGATAGACTGCGAACGTATCCTCAAATTGGCCCGGTCCTGCCTGTCCATCGAACCGATATCTCTTCGCGATTATCCGGCCCCTGCGGATTATGTCGGGCCCGGCGACTTTTATTCCATGGGAGACTACTGGTGGCCCAATCCCGATACCGAAGATGGTTTGCCTTATGTGCAGCGGGACGGTCAGTCCAATCCGAATAATTTTACGGATCATCGGATGGCTGTTCGGCGGCTCCGTGACGCGGTCGCGGCGTTGACGGCAGCGTATGCATTGGAGGGCAACGA
>MTKW01007243.1_pt1 | contig 15805 bp, 11 predicted proteins | sample 1042761 | NCBI WGS metagenome assembly MTKW01 (sample SAMN06205366, study PRJNA360243) | anaerobic digester metagenome | biome: Wastewater treatment plant; feature: Anaerobic digester sludge; material: sludge; isolation source: anaerobic digester fed with sludge from wastewater treatment plant ... | reverse complement strand
TTAAGCAAAGGGCGCAGACCGATATCCGAGAGATGCGCCGTATTTTAGGCATTGGTATTCCCGCCGCTTTCGAGCAATTGTTCTGGCAGGCTGCCACTATTATCATGATGGGGCTAATCGTTACCTTTGGCACCAACGCTTTAGCGGCCCACCAGCTAGGCCTAAATGCCGAGTCACTGTCCTATATGCCCAGTGCGGGATTCGGTATTGCCGCTACCGCCTTCGTGGGGCAAAGTTTGGGGGCTGGTCGGTTGGATCTGGCCCGTCGCTATGTGCGGGAAATTAACAGATGGGGTATTGCGCTTACCGTCTTCACCGGCGGTCTGCTGCTGGTGATTCCTGCCCAAATTATGTCCCTGCTTACCAACGAGAAGGAAGTCATTGAGCTAGGGGCCATCTATTTGCGTTTGATGGGGTCGGTACAGATTCCCCAGCTTATTGCCGGAATATTAAATGGTGCCATGAGAGGTGGAGGCGACACTAAGGCGCCTATGTACATCGGGGGCCTTGGGCTCTGGGGTATTCGTATCCCCTTTTCCTTCATCTTCGGCCGCTACTTTGGTCTGGGAATCACCGGTGTTTGGCTGGCAATGACTCTCGATCTGCTGGTTCGCTTTGTACTCACTACCCTGCGCTATCGTAGTGGCAGGTGGAAAAGCGCGCTGGTTAACGAAGTTCGGCCCGTGACTGAGGCCTGTTAAGACCCGATAAGGGTCTACTGGTACCATAGAAAAACAAAGGAGCTGTCGCAAGTTTCTGCGACAGCTCCTTTGTTTTTCCAGCCTCTATTCGAAGGTTCCTTTGACAACGGCACTGCCCTCTTTCACCATGAGGCGACCGCGGGCCCAAACCCGGTTGACTTCTAAGTCATCGGTCAGTTCCACCAGGTCCGCATCGGCTCCAACGGCGATACAACCTTTTTTGCCCTGTAAATTCAGGTTTCCTGCCACGTTGGTGGTCAGTAATTTTAATGCTTCTTCCATGGGCACATGGCCCTTAACCATCACGTCACGCCAGGTTTCTAGATTTGTCCGCACCGAACCTACACCCAGTCCGATCAAATTGCCGCCCGCATCAAACTTGGGCAGACTACCATTGCCGTCGGAGCTGATGGTGATGTGGTTAATGGAGACGTTGAACTCATTAAGTAGACGCATAATGCCCTTATAGGCCTCGGGACCAGCGGTGATATCCACCTTCCCGCCGGCTTTCGCGAAGCGGGCTCCCTGAGCCAACAGTTCAGGATTGCGGTTCATATGGGTGGGAGTAAACATGGTAATAGGTAGTTCCGAGGTTTCTAAGATATCGAAGATAGGCTGAATGCCGCGAGGGCCGCCACCCACGTGGAAGTGAACCAGGCCCGGCTTGCCTCCCAGCATGCCGCCCACTCTTGCCTCGGCGGCCAGCTTTCTGATGTCGCCTAAGTCGGGTTGGGCCGAGCGGTGATCGGAAATGGCAATCTCGCCCACACCGATGACCTTATCAATGAGAATCAGGTCGTTGCGCACATTCTCGGTTATGGTGCGAGTGGGGACCTCGTAGGCTCCTGTATAAATGAAGGTGGTTATGCCCTCGATCTCCAAGGCTCGGGCTTTCGCCAGCAGACTGTACATATGACGGGTAGTACCATCGGTTCCTAGGCATCCCACCACCGTGGTTACTCCATTGGTGGTAATCTGTGATAGTTGAATTTCTGGGGTGCGGGTTGCCGGTCCTCCCTCGCCACCGCCACCGATGATGTGTACGTGCTGGTCAATGAAGCCGGGGATAACGGTGGCGCCCTTTACATCGACTACTTCCACTTCCCCCAAGCCGGTGGGGGCTTTGATATTGGCATCCAGGTGGGCTATGCGATCGCCTAGAATAAGGATGTCACACTTGCCGATTGGTTCGGGACTATAGACATTGGCGTTTTTTATGATCTTGATCAAACCAATCCCTCCTTAGAAGTACTCTCTCCTATTTTGGACATCAAAATCGTCATTCCTGCCCCTGAGCAAAATATCGCCGGTGCATAGGCTTTGCAGCTATAGCATGCTAAAATGGGAAGGACAAGGAGGATGACTATGCAGGTAGGGAAGTTAACACCTGCTGCGTTGCAGCAGTTGATCTTTGACCGTCTGGGTCAACGTAGAGGGGAAGTTGTGTTGCGGGGCTCGCTGGGCGAAGACTCGGCAGCGCTAGATTTGGCCGGGGATTTGTGCGTCATTTCTACCGACCCCATTACCGGAGCATCTAAGAATGCGGGTTGGTTCGCTGTCCATGTTTCGTGTAATGATGTGGCTACCAATGGGGCTGAGCCGGTGGCAGTGCTTTTGACCCTTTTGTTACCGGCGGGTTCGGATCTTAGTCTAGTGCAGGAAATTATGGCCGATGCGGAGAGGGCGGCCCAGGAAGTTTCAGTAGAAATCGTCGGTGGTCACACCGAACTGACAGCGGCTGTAAACCAACCGATTATCTCTACCACTGTTATCGGACGAGCGACCCGACAGGGTTTGGCTACCAGCGCCAGCATTCATCCTGGTGACGCCCTAGTGGCCACCAAATATGTGGGCTTGGAAGGAACGGCAATTTTGGCCTGGGACTACCCCGGCGTTACGCGGCCCCTTTTGGGAGAAGAATTATGGGAAGCGGCTAAGGAGCTGCAGAGACTGATCAGTGTGGTGCCGGAAGCCCGGATTGCCGCTGACCTGGGAGTAAAGGCCATGCATGACGTTACCGAGGGGGGCGTCTTAGGAGCTGCTTATGAAATGGCGGGAGCCGCTGGTCTGGGCTTTGAACTGGAAGAAGCCAACCTTTTGTTACATCCGGCTACTAAACGGCTAGCGGAGCATTTGCAGTTCGATCCATTGCGGCTCATTTCTAGTGGCACTTTGCTTTTGGCTACTCCAGAGCCGGAGCAGCTGATTGCCGCTTTAAAGGCCCGGGAAATCCCCGCTAGCGTTATCGGGCATTTTCATAGGGATGAAACGATGCGGCTAATCAGGAGGGACGGGGTTATTGCAGACGTTAAGCCACCGGAAAGCGACGAGTTGTGGCGTCTGCAAAGCAAGCTGCAGGCGCAAGAGGGCGATGCCTGCTAATCTTGCTGCCCCTCCGCATGTATGGTACAATAAGGCAATAGGTAGGTGGTCTGGGCGTGAGTTACACTCCTATCGTTGACGCGCTACAGGAGCTGGCTGCTAAAGAAAACCTCTCCCTGCATATGCCGGGGCATAAGCGAGGGCTAACGGCCGGCCTCCTCTCCGATTGGTTAGGAGCCACTCTGCAGTACGATCAGACTGAAGTGGGCCTTTTGGATAGCATTCATGCCCCCGATGGCCCTATTAGACATTCGGAACAGCTAGTGGCTGCCCTTTACGGCACGAAGGCCACTTATTTTACTACTAACGGTTCTAGTGCTGGCTTGATTGCCAGCCTTTTGGCATCCACCGATTCGGGGGCTGAGGTAATTGTGCCCCGCAACATGCACAAGTCGGTCTTAGCCGGGATTATCTTAGCTGATTTGTGGCCCCACTTTATAGAACCCGTATCTAAAGAGGGGTATGAGCTGGGGATTACACCAGCTAGCCTACAAACCGCACTGGAGGAACATCCGGAGGTACAGGCAGTTCTGCTGCTAAACCCTACCTTTGAAGGAGTAACTTGTGATTTGGAGCAGTTGGTCGACTTGGCTAAGGCGGCCAACTGTAGAGTAATAGTAGATGAAGCCCATGGTGCTCACTTTCCTTTTCATCCGGCTTTGCCTAAGTCGGCTGTAAGTGGCCGGGCCGACTGGGTGGTACAAAGTGCTCATAAGACATTACCTGCCCTTACTGGAGCAGCATGGATACATCGCTTGACCGACGAGTATACCGATGACCATTTTCGTAGTCGCCTCAATCTAGTACAATCTACCAGCCCATCTTGGCTGTTATTAGGCTCCTTAGACCTGGCCCAGCGCGAGCTGTGCCTGCACGGCTATTCGTGGCTGGAGCAAGCGATAGCTAAAGCTAATGATTTGGTGACGGCTATTGAGCGACATACGCCTTTAGTGCAGTGGTTGCCTCCTAAGACGGGGCACTACCAACAAGATCCCTTGAAAATTAACCTGCTTACTGCAGCTAGCGGACACAGTGGTTATGGAGTGGCTCGCTATTTGGAGGAGCATGGTTATCATGTGGAGATGGCTAAGCCCCATGGGGTGCTACTAATGCTCACCATGGCCGACGCGGCCCTGCCGATTGAGCCACTGGTGGACTGCTTGGCTAAGCTACCCCGTAGGGTTGGCGGATATGTTCCGCACCCGCCAGCGGTGCCACCGCTACCGCAACTTTGTCTCTCTCCTCGTCGAGCATATTTTGCACCTACCGAAACGGTGGTACCGGCTCAAGCGTTAGGGCGCATTGCTGCCCGGCCGGTATATGCCTATCCGCCTGGAATACCATTAATCTATCCGGGCGAGCTGGTTGACGAAAATTTGCTGGCCTATGTGGAAGAGCTCACCTCCCGAGGAGGTTATCTAACCGGCCTACAACAGGGGGCGTGGGTTGTTGTAGCCGAGACATAAGGAATGATATTATGGCCTTTATTACTTTTGAAGGTGTGGATGGAGCCGGTAAAACCACTCATATTCGGCTGTTGGCCTCCCGGTTACAGGAGATGGGCTATTCGCTCCTGCTAACTCGTGAACCGGGGGGAACCAGACTGGGCAACCAGATTAGAGACATGGTGTTAGGGAGCCATGATACATCCATCAGTCCGATGGCAGAAATGGCGCTAATAGCGGCAGCCCGGGCTCAGCATGTGGACGAAGTTCTGCTGCCGGCTTTAGATGCGGGTAAAGTTATATTGTGTGACCGTTATATAGACTCCAGTTTGGTTTATCAAGGTATGGCCCTCGGCTTGGGGCTGGAGCTTGTAGCCGAAGTTAATGAGAAAATTGTCCGGGGCCTATTGCCTGAGCTCACAGTGCTTTTAGATGTGCCTCCGGCGGTTGCTTTTGAACGTAGTATTGTCGGTCGGCAACGCGCCGATCGTATTGAGAGTCGAGGCTTAGCTTATTATACGCAAGTCTGTCACGGGTATCGTTTCCTAGCCGAGAAATGGCCCGAGCGAATAAGAATAGTAGATGCGCAGCGACCTATAGAATTGGTACAACGCGATATCCTCGCTATTGTGAAAAGCATATTGTAATAGGTAAGAAAAAGGGGGTAGGGTTGATGAAACTTATCGTGGCGGTTGTGCAGGATAAGGATAGTGTGCGCCTAGTTGAGGCATTGGTGGAAAGAGGTTATCGATCCACCAAATTGGCTAGTACGGGTGGCTTTTTGAAGTCAGGCAACACGACCTTGCTGATTGGTGTGGATGAAAAGAACGTGCAGCCTGTTATCGACATTATTAAGGAAATTTGCCATTCCCGTGAACAACTAATTACACCTATGGCCCCAGTCGGTAGCAATTCTGTGGAAAGCTATATGCCGTACCCGATCGAAGTTCTGGTGGGTGGCGCCACCGTATTTGTGCTAGATGTGGAGAAGTTTGTGCGCGTATGAAGGTGCGGAGAACACGGGAGAGTCGTAGCCGGGCTACTGCTCCTACTGCGCGTTGGCAGTCGGGCAGGGCTCCGGCTACTGCCTTTTCTGCAGCTTTAAGAAACAGCGAGCTTATCGCTCACCAAGAATTACTGAACCAGTTGTATCGGGAATTGGAACAGGCGGCTGACCGGTTGTCGGCAACCAGTTCCTTGTTGGAATGGGAGGATTTTCGTGCCCAGGTTGTTAACTATCTTAATGAAGTGAAGGCCGGATTTCGCCTGCGCAAGCAGGCGGCTTGGGATAGGCAGGGGAATCAGCGTCTGCTGGTCCTTATAGATGCAGCCAATCAAGAGTTAATTGAATTGGGAATGGCTTTCCTGGAGCGGCAAACCGACCACTTAGCCTTCTTGGCGCGGGTTAAGCGCCTTAAGGGTCTCTTATTGGATATGAAATCATAGGAGTGGCAAATAATGAGCAAGGGGCAGGAGATCGCTAAACGTATACTGCAGAATCAACTGTGTAAGGGCCAGCTGAGCCATGCCTATTTGTTTAACAGCCCTTCGCCCGTTGTCAGCCAGCAGGCCGCCCTCTTCTTGGCTCAGGCGGTGAACTGTGAGGCCGAATCAAAACCCTGCGGTGTTTGCCTTTCCTGTCGCCAGATTGAGGCAGGGGTTCATGCCGATGTGCGTCAGGTGGGGCCTGACGGAGCCAGTATCAAACTACATCAAGTAAAGGCTGTTTTGGCGGAAGCAGTTTTGACCCCTAATGTGGGACCCTACCGGGTGTTTATTATCGAAGGGGCCGAATTACTAACACGGGAAGCGGCCAATGCTCTGCTCTTAATATTGGAGGAGCCGCCTGGCTTTGATCTCTTTATCCTTACTGCTGCTGGGCCAGTACTCCCCACCATCGAATCCCGCTGTCAGTTGTTGCGTTTCCCATCTACTGGGGATACTAGGGCTGATGCCAGGCAAGAGGAGAGCCGCATCCAAGCGGAGCAGCTTCTCCAGGAAATCAGCCAAACGCCTCTCAGTGAGCGCACTAAGCTGGTGGACAAGTTAGAAAAAGAAGAGGTTGACCTGGTAGGTATTCTAGCCGAATTGTTGCTCTTGTACCGGGACTTTGCTGTGTGGCAGGTAACTAGGGATCCGCGGCTAGTGAAGGATGTCGCTAGGGTTGAGCTTTTCTACCCGGCGGTGAGCCAGAGGCAACCCGACTTAATGGCAGCTACGCAAGCCATTCTTGATGTGCAGCGCCGTCTGCAAAACCATGTCAATAGGCGTTTGGCTCTCGAGTATCTGATATACAATCTTTAAGAGGTAGGAGTTGATAATGTGCCCAATGTAGTCGGTGTCAGATTCAAACGTGCCGGTAAGGTTTACTATTTTGACCCGCTTGAGATAGATTTACAGAAAGGCGACCATGTGATTGTGGAGACGGCTCGGGGGCTTGAATATGGGGAAGTTGTGACTCCCATCCGGGAGGTGTCTCCGGAGGATGTGGTAGCCCCGTTGAAGGCTGTTATTCGCAAGGCCACATCGGAAGATTCGCTGCAATTGGCCGATAATAAGCGCAAAGAAACAGAGGCCTTCGGTATTGCGGTTGACCGTATCGCTGCCCATGGTTTGGAGATGAAGCTGGTGGATGTGGAACACACCTTTGATGGCAGCAAGATTATTTTCTATTTCACCGCCGATGGTAGGGTCGACTTTCGTGAGTTGGTGAAGGACCTGGCTTCCATCTTCCGTACCCGCATCGAGCTGCGACAGATCGGTGTGCGGGATGAGGCTAAAATGCTTGGTGGTTTAGGGACCTGTGGACGGGCCCTATGTTGTAGCACTTTCCTAGGCGATTTTGCTCCCGTTTCCATAAAAATGGCCAAGGAGCAGAACCTATCGCTGAACCCAGGTAAGATTTCCGGCTTATGCGGACGCCTGATGTGTTGCTTGCGCTACGAATCGGAACTGGCAACAGCGGAACGGAGCCGGAACTGCAATTGCCCTCTGGAGGAGGACGAGCCCGGCGAAAGATAGGCTGGACTTACCTAGGGCATCTAAGTACAAGCTAATGGGGTAGGGGCTTGGCAGACCCAGTTGCCTATTGCGGCCGCTGGCTACACCCGAAGCTCCCGCCGTTGGTTTCCGGTGGCTGCCCTTTGTTGGGCAGCCCTAAATTTACCTGGGGAGGAGGCGGTGCCATGAGTGGTGGGCTTTTGCGTCCAGGAGAAAGACTAGACGATCTCTTGGTGAGCAATCTACATATCATCCAGGATACAAAGGCCTTCTGTTTTTCTATGGACGCGGTGCTATTGGCCCATTTTGCGACCATAAAACCGGGAGATAAGGTGGTTGATCTAGGGACGGGGACAGGTATTATCCCCCTTCTACTAACCACTCGCGTTGCCCGGCTGAGCGTGTTGGGGATAGAGCTTCAGTCCGATGTGGCCGAGCGGGCGGAGCGCAGTGTGCTATTTAATAACCTACAGGATAAAATCCGGATTCAGGTGGGAGATCTGCGCCTGATCGAGGAGCTCTTGCCCGGCTACCGGGCCAACTTGATCACCTGCAACCCGCCCTACCTCCCCTTAGGCGAGGGCATGGTTTCGCTGAGTCAACAGCAGGCCATCGCCCGGCACGAAATCTGTTGTCAATTGCCCGATGTGGCTAGGGCCGCTGCTTATCTTCTGGGAACCGGCGGACGTTTCGCCTTAGTCCATCGGCCGCAGCGGTTAGCTGAGATTTTCTATTGGCTCAACTACTACCGGTTGGAGCCGAAACGGATGCGTTTGGTTCACCCACGGGCGGGCACCGAGCCTAATATGGTGCTGGTAGAGAGTATCCGGGACGGTCGGCCGGGGCTAAAAATCTTGCCGCCCCTGTTTGTCTATGAAGGGGAATCCTATACTCCGGAAGTGAAGGCCCTTTATTTTAGGGAGGGAGTGTAATCCAATGGCAGGCAAATTGTGTTTTTGTGCCACACCCATCGGCAATTTGGGAGACATCACCCTACGGGTATTGGAAACACTGCGGGAAGCCGATCTAATTGTGGCTGAGGATACCCGCCATACTCGCAAGCTCTTGAACCACTATGACATTCACAAACCTCTACTTAGCTGTCATGAACATAACGAGGCTGCTCGCACAGAGGAGATTTTGCAGCGGGTGGCTGACGGCGAATTGGTGGCCGTAGTCAGCGATGCGGGTATGCCGGGCATCTCCGATCCGGGAGCCCAGTTAATCGCCGGCGCCATAGCCCGGCAGCTTCCCTGGACCGTTCTGCCGGGTGCGTCAGCCGTACTTACCGGGTTGTTGCTTAGTGGCTTGCCGGCCGGACAGTTTGCCTTCTTAGGTTTTCCCCCGCGACGTAAGAAGGAGCGCCGCCATTGGTTAGAGAGCTTTAAAGCGGTGCCCCTCACCCTAGTCTTCTACGAAGCCCCCCATCGCCTCGCCGACTTTTTGCTCGATCTATTTGCCGTATATGGGGCTCGTCCAGCCGCTCTAGTCAGGGAAATTAGTAAGCAGTATGAAGAGGTAGAGCGGGGTACGCTGGAGGAGTTGAGCCAACTTTATGCTAGCAAAATGCCGCGCGGCGAGTATGTGGTGGTAGTGGAAGGAGGGAAGGCGGAGCAACAAGGCGGTCTATCCTTGACCGATGCGGTTGCTCAGGTCAGACAGCTGGTGGCCACGGGCCAAGAGCCCAGCATGGCTATTAAGAAGGTGAGCAAAGAGTTTGGCCTTTCTCGCCGGGAAGTGTATAATAGCTACCACCAGTCGGTCGGCAAGGACGATATGGGACTAAGAGGGTAGGAGGGGTTGGGCTTTCCGCCAAACAAATTTCTTTGACCGCCCTCCCCTGTCCTTGACGGCCTATTGAGTATATGTTAATATTGTATCTTGCACGAGTAGGGAATTTAGACATGCCTTTCCCGATAAAACCTATAGATGTTGCCCTTTTGGGCAATAATCGGTTGTTAGGGAGAATAGCGTTGATAACAGTCGGCAACGCTATTTAGGGATGTCTTATCCCTTTTTTGGCTTTTACTAACAATGCTTGGGCGTTGCTAGTAAGAAAACTGTCAGTAGCTGCGATTAACTAGGGTTAAGGGGTGAAGAAGTCAATGTATAAACCCATCCCAGCGGGCCTCCGCACTCGCAATTCATTCGGTCATATTGAAGAAGTTCTTCCTATGCCCGACCTCATCCAGATTCAGCTGGAGTCGATGCGGTGGTTCTTGGAGGAAGGGCTTGCTGAGACCTTCCGTGACATTTCTCCTATCACAGATTTCACTGGTAATTTGGTGCTTGAGTTCTTGGATTATCAGTTTGGTGAGCCCAAATATCCGGTGGAAGAGGCAAAAGAGCGGGACGTTACTTATGCTGCCCCACTACGTGTTAAGGCGCGATTAGTCAACAAGGAAACAGGTGAGGTAAAGGAGCAGGAGGTCTTTATGGGCGATTTCCCGCTCATGACTGACCAGGGTACCTTTATCTACAACGGGGCCGAGCGGGTAGTTGTCAGTCAGCTGGTGCGTTCTCCGGGTGCCTACTATACAGAAGATATTGACAGTAACGGACATAAAATTTTCGGTGCGACGCTCATACCTAACCGTGGTGCGTGGTTAGAAATGGAGACCGACTCTAACGACGTAGTTTATGTGCGCGTTGACCGTACGCGCAAAATACCGGCTACCGTTTTGCTACGGGCGTTAGGTTTTGGTACGGACGCAGAAATAATAAGGGTTTTCGGTGAGGATGCGCCTCTGCAGCCCACCTTGGATAAAGATGCAACCGACAGTGAAAGTGAAGGATTATTGGAGATCTACAAGCGTCTACGGCCGGGTGAGCCGCCGACCGTCGATAGTGCCAAGTCTTTGTTACATTCCTTATTCTTCGATTCTCGGCGCTACGATCTGGCCCATGTGGGACGCTATAAACTTTATAAGAAGCTTTCTTTGAAACGTCGTGTGCTTAACCGCATTTCGGCGCAAACAATTATTGCTACCGAGACCTTACTACAGCCAGCCGTTAAGCCTACTGACCCCCGCCCACCGGTGGCGCCGGGGGAAGTTTTGGTGGCAAAAGGTGAGGTCATTGTGGAGGCGGGCCAACGCATTACAAGGCGCATCGCTGAGCGTTTGGAAGCGGCTGGCGTTAACGAGCTGGAAGTGCAAGTCGATAGAGACACCCGGGTCCGTATTATTGGTAATGGCCTCTATCATACGACCTGGCAAGAGTCTATTGCTGGTCGCCAGACGGCTGCCGATATACTTGGACCCGATGGAAAGATACTGCTGCCAGCCGGTAGCGAATTGCATGAAGAGAACATTGCTGTTTTGCAGGCCGCCTATGATGAATTACCGGATAAACGCATTCTCCTTAAGGTCAGGCGGGGAGTGGAAGAGTTCGTCTTGACCGACCGCTATTTGCCTAGCCAAAATAAGCATATTTCTCGCGACGATATCGTGGCAGCTGTCAACTATATCCTGTGCCTAATGCAAGGTGTGGGTAGCCCCGATGATATCGATCATCTGGGCAATCGTCGCTTACGCTCCATCGGTGAACTTCTGCAGAACCAGTTCCGCATCGGGCTTGCTCGTATGGAACGGGTTGTCAAGGAGCGTATGACCATCCAGGATGTGGACGTAATTACCCCACAGGCCTTGATAAATATTCGGCCAGTGGTAGCCGCTATTAAGGAGTTCTTTGGGAGCTCTCAGCTCTCTCAATTTATGGATCAGACCAACCCCTTGGCCGAGCTGGCCCATAAGCGGCGCTTAAGTGCCCTGGGCCCGGGAGGTTTGAGCCGCGACCGGGCGGGTGTGGAGGTCCGCGACGTTCACCACTCCCACTACGGCCGTATTTGTCCTATTGAGACTCCGGAAGGTCCCAACGTGGGCCTAATCGGTAATCTCAGTACCTATGCTCGCATTAATACCTATGGTTTTATTGAGACACCCTATCGGGTGGTCGACAAGGAAGCAGGGCGGGTTACCGATGAAATCGAGTATTTAACTGCCGATGAAGAGGACGAATACGTAATTGCGCAGGCCAACGCGGAGCTGGATGAAGAATCCCGCTTTGTGGAGCCGCGGGTTACTGTTCGTTATAAGGATCAGGTGAAGCTGGTTCCTGCCCAAGAGGTAGACTATATGGACGTCTCACCGAAGCAGGTATTCAGTATCTCTACTACCTTGATTCCTTTCCTAGAGCATGATGACGCCAGCCGAGCTCTGATGGGAGCCAACATGATGAAGCAGGCCGTGCCTCTATTGCGTCCTCAGGCCCCTCTGGTGGGGACAGGGATGGAAGAGAAGGCCGCCTTCGATTCCGGCAGTTTGGTGGTAGCTGCTCGTAGCGGCGTGGTCACGCGGGTTACTGCGCGGGAGATTGTGGTTCGTAACGACGAAGGTACCGTCGATACGTATAAGTTGCTTAAGTTCAGGCGCTCAAACCAAGGCACCTGTATTAATCAACGGGCCATTGTCAGCCAAGGAGAGCGGGTGGAAAAAGGCCAGATTCTGGCCGACGGCCCCAGCACCGATCAGGGCGAATTGGCCTTAGGGCGGAACGTGCTATGTGCCTTTATGCCTTGGGGTGGCTACAACTATGAAGACGCCATTCTTTTGAGTGAGCGTTTGGTTATGGATGATACGTTTACTTCTATTCATATAGAGGAGTACGAATCGGATGCCCGGGACACCAAGTTAGGTCCGGAAGAGATTACACGCGATATTCCTAATGTGGGCGAAGAAATGCTCAAAGATCTGGATGATCGCGGCATCATCCGCATTGGTGCGGAAGTCCGGGCTGGAGATATCCTGGTGGGTAAGGTTACCCCTAAAGGCGAGACGGAACTGACGGCGGAAGAACGCCTGCTGCGCGCTATCTTTGGTGAAAAGGCACGGGAGGTTCGTGATACTTCTCTGCGGGTACCCCATGGTGAGGCCGGTATAGTGGTTGATGTGCGCGTGTTCACGCGTGAAGCCGGCGACGAATTACCCCCAGGCGTTAATATGCTGGTTCGCGTCTATATCGCGCAAAAGCGCAAGATCTCGGAAGGCGACAAGATGGCCGGGCGTCATGGTAATAAGGGTGTGGTAGCCCGTATTCTGCCGGTTGAAGATATGCCTTTCCTAGAAGACGGTACACCCATTGAGATTGTACTCAACCCCTTAGGAGTACCTTCCCGAATGAACGTGGGTCAGATCATGGAGACCCATCTGGGGTGGGCCGCGAAGGCACTAGGCATTCATATTGCCACCCCTGTTTTTGACGGTGCTACCGGTGAAGATATCGAGAAAATTCTTGAGCAAACAGGTGCATCGCCTACTGGCAAATGTACCGTTTATGATGGCCTTACAGGTAAGCCCTTCGATAATGAAGTTACCGTTGGTTACATTTATATGCTGAAGCTCTTCCACTTAGTTGACGATAAGATTCATGCCCGTTCTACCGGTCCTTACTCCTTGGTTACACAACAACCTCTAGGTGGTAAGGCCCAGTTCGGCGGTCAGCGTTTTGGTGAGATGGAGGTCTGGGCATTAGAGGCCTACGGTGCTGCTTACACCTTGCAGGAGATTCTCACGGTGAAGTCTGACGACGTGGTTGGTCGTGTGCGGACTTACGAAGCTATTGTTAAGGGCGATAATATACCGGAACCGGGAGTGCCCGAATCCTTCAAGGTATTGATTAAAGAGCTGCAAAGTCTGGGCATGAACATCAAGGTGTTGACGGAAGACCAGGAGGAAATTGAGATCCGCGAATATGAAGAAGACATTAGCGATACGGTTCGTGAACTCAATTTGAATATGGAGGGTCTGGAAAAGGACGATGAAGTGCAGCCAGAACCGCCAGCAAAGGACGACACCGAGGACGAACCAGAAGAGATACCGGAACTTGGCGCAGAGCTGGATGATGTGGATGAAGATGCAGAGGAAGCGGACACAGAAATAGATAGGGATCAGCTGGCCAAGGTTCTGAGTGAGCGGTTTGCCGGTCTAGCGGAAGAGCAGTCCTCGCAAGAGGAAGAGGAGGAAGCTCCTACACCGGAACCGGAGGCAACGGAGGAACTGACTCTTGAAGAAAAACTGGCACAACTCAGCCGTATTATCGGAACTCGTCTGAAATCTGACAGTGACACTAAAGAAAAGGATGAAGGAGAAGAGTCCTAGCGGCAATCATTGAGTAGTGTCTAGAGCCTTATGCTTAGTTGCGTGCTTGTCAGGAGTTTAGTTAAATGCGGCTTAAGACTAACGGGCACCAAGGTGCAACGTTAGTCTTAAGTGCCTGCTATTTTACTATTGAAGGGAGAGTCAGCCATTGTTAGATCTCAACGAGTTCGGTTCTATAAGAATTAGCCTGGCATCCCCTGATTTGATTCGCGAATGGTCTAAGGGCGAGGTTAAGAAACCGGAGACGATCAACTATCGCACCCTTAAGCCGGAAAAAGAAGGGCTATTCTGCGAGAGGATTTTTGGGCCCACTAAAGACTGGGAATGTAATTGTGGGAAATATAAACGGGTTAGGTACAAAGGTATTGTTTGCGATAAATGCGGTGTAGAGGTTACCCGCGCTAAGGTGCGTCGTGAGCGGATGGGCCATATTGAGTTGGCCGCACCGGTTTCTCATATTTGGTACTTCAAAGGCATCCCGAGCCGCATGGGCCTAATCTTAGATATGTCACCCCGCCTGTTGGAGCGAGTCCTGTACTTCGCTTCCTATGTGGTTCTAGACCCCGGTGACACCAGCCTTTCTACAAAACAGATACTGACGGAGACCGAATATCGCGAAGCTCGTGAGAAATATGGTAATCAGTTTAGGGCTGGTATGGGCGCCGAAGCGGTCAGGGAACTATTGCGCCAGATTGATATAGACGCTTTAAGTAAGGAGTTAAGAGAAGAGGTAGAAAACACTACCGGTCAGCGTCGCATCCGGGCCATACGGCGTTTAGAAGTGGTGGAGGCTTTCCGGAAATCGGGGAATCGCCCTGAGTGGATGATTCTTGATGTAATTCCGGTTATCCCTCCCGATTTGCGGCCCATGGTTCAGTTGGATGGCGGCCGTTTTGCTACTTCCGATCTCAATGATCTTTATAGAAGAGTAATTAATCGTAACAACAGGCTGAAACGCTTGTTGGAGCTGGGTGCTCCCGACATTATCGTTCGTAATGAAAAGCGAATGCTGCAGGAAGCGGTGGATGCGCTGATCGATAATGGCCGGCGAGGTCGCCCAGTTACGGGCCCCGGCAATCGTCCCCTAAAGTCCTTGAGCGATATGCTCAAGGGTAAGCAAGGGCGCTTCCGCCAAAACCTCTTGGGTAAGCGGGTAGACTACTCGGGTCGTTCGGTAATCGTGGTTGGTCCCGAACTTAAGCTCTATCAATGTGGTTTGCCGAAAGAGATGGCTTTGGAGCTGTTTAAGCCCTTTGTCATGAAGAAGTTGGTCAAAGACGGCCATGCCCACAATATCAAGAGTGCCAAGAAGATGGTGGAGCGGGTGCGGGATGAAGTCTGGGACGTGCTAGAAGAGGTCATTCAGGAGCATCCAGTGTTGCTCAACCGGGCGCCCACACTACATCGCCTTGGTATACAGGCCTTCGAGCCAGTCTTGGTTGAAGGGCGAGCCATTAAGATTCATCCGCTGGTTTGTACCGCCTATAACGCCGACTTTGACGGAGACCAGATGGCGGTACACGTTCCCCTTTCGGCTGAGGCCCAGGCAGAAGCTCGTTTGCTCATGCTGTCGGCCCATAACCTGCTGAATCCTAAGGATGGTCGTCCAGTAGTAACGCCCACCAAGGATATGGTCTTGGGTATCTACTATTTGACCAGTGAAAAAGAGGATGCGTTAGGGGCTAATCGCGTGTTTGCCAGCCGGGAAGAAGCCATAATGGCCCATGATGAAGGAAGCCTGGCCATTAACGCTCCTATCTGGGTGCGTTTGGCTCCCGGCACTAAGCCGGAGAAAACAACCCTAGGTCGCATCATTCTCAACGAGAATATTCCTCAGGATCTGGGTTTTGTCGACCGTAGTCAGCCGGGCAACGCCCATAAGCTGGAGGTTAATGCCCAAGTAGAGCGGAAGCTGTTGGGCAAAATCGTGGAACGTTGCTACAACAAACACGGTTCTACCCGTACCACGGAGATCCTTGACAATATTAAGCACCTGGGCTTTAAGTATGCCACCCTTTCAGGTATCAGTATCTCTATGAGCGATATCTCGGTGCCGGAAGCGAAGCACGAAATCCTGGCTAGCGCTGATAAACAGGTGGCGGAGATCGAGCGCGCCTTT
>MTKW01001544.1_pt1 | contig 15808 bp, 11 predicted proteins | sample 1042761 | NCBI WGS metagenome assembly MTKW01 (sample SAMN06205366, study PRJNA360243) | anaerobic digester metagenome | biome: Wastewater treatment plant; feature: Anaerobic digester sludge; material: sludge; isolation source: anaerobic digester fed with sludge from wastewater treatment plant ... | reverse complement strand
GGTCTTGGAGGCGGTTGGAAGCGGCGAAAAAGTTTGAAAATGGGCTTGCAATTCGTTGGCGGTGCAATAGAGTGCGCGCAGTTTTGCACCTCGTGACGGGGCGCAGGTGAGAGATTGGAAATTGTTCCGGAGCCACCCCGGAAAAGGAGTATGATGATGACAACCACAAAAAAGACGACGACCAAGAAAGCGGCCGCCAAACCGGTTGCCGCGAAAAAAGCGCCTGCCAAAGCGGCTGCTAAAGCGCCGGCCAAGGTTGCGGCCAAACCCAAAGCGGCGGCCAAACCCAAAGCGGCCAGCAAGCCGGTTGTGACGCCGGAACAGCGCTACTGCATGATTCAGGAAGCGGCTTATTACATTGCCGAGCGCCACGGGTTCAATGGCGACAGCGCCTATTTCTGGTCGCTGGCGGAAGCCGAAATTGACGCGAAATTGAAATAAATTATTTTTCAAACGCGACAAGCGAAACGCCGTGGATGTCCACGGCGTTTTTTTATTCCGCCGTGTTTTTAAGCCGCCCAGCCGTCGTCAATAAAATATTCGGCTGGATTCGTTTGTGTGGAATGCGCATAATACCACATCAGTGAAATCAACTCCTGTAAAGATTGTGCCCAGCTTGGATGTCCGTCACGGGCATCTTACCAAAGGGATGAACTTTGCGGGCGCCATTGATTTGGGGGATCCGGCGGAGTATGCGGCGCGGTATCAAGCGGATGGCGCGGATGAGTTGGCGTTTTTTGATGTGGCGGCTGGCCCGGAAGGCCGCTCGCTTGATTTGGAGACGCTGCGGCGGGTGGTTGGGGCGGTGGAGATTCCCGTGGCGGCCGGCGGAGGCTTGCGTTCGGTGGCGGATGTGGAAGCGGTGCTGGCGGCGGGCGCCAAGAAAGCGACGCTCGCAACGGTTGCGTTTCAGAACCCGGACGTGGTCAAGGAGGCGGTGGCGCGCTTTGGCAGCGAGTCCATCGCGGTGGCGCTGGATGCCAATCGCAATGTGAAGATGCATTCGCAGCGCGAGGTCTTTTTGATGGGGGGGCGCAAGGCGACGGGGGTGGATGCCGTGGAGTTTGCCAAGCGCATGGCCGATTTGGGGGTGGGCAGTTTGCTGCCGACCAGTATTGTGGCGGATGGCACCAGCCGCGGGTTTGACTTGGATTTGATATTTCGCATTGCCACGGCGACGGGGGTGCCGACCACGGCCAGCGGTGGCGCGGGCAAGCTGGTTCATTTTCTGGAAGCGGTTCGGGAAGCACACGCCAGCGCACTGCTGGCCGCGAGCGCTTTTCATTTCCATACCTTCACGGTTCGACAGGTTAAGCTTTATCTGACGAATCAGGGTGTGGCCGTCTTCCATGCGCCGAAACCGGTGATTTAACGAGCAGCCACCGTTTGGCGCGCGTTAGGCCTGGTCAAGGATGGCGCGAATTTTCCGTGCGATTTCTGAACGCGTGAAAGGTTTGGCGATAAAGTTCGGGGTGTCTTCGGGTACACCCTCTTTGGCGATCAGGTCGGCGGGAAAGCCTGACATATACAGATATTTTAATTTGGGGTTTTGAGCCAACGCTTCAGCGACGAGCTTGGGGCCGCTCATTTCCGGCATCACGACGTCGCTCAGCAGAAAGGAAATATGGCTGCCTTGGTCTTTTAACCATTGAAGGGCCTCGATAGCGGATGTTGTTGCCAGCACCTGGTAATTCAATGTTTCCAGCATTCGGCGCGTGGTGTCGAGCAGGCTTCCCACATCTTCGACGACCAGGATGGTCTCTTGATTGGAGTTGGCCAGAATTACTTCGGAGGAGGTGTTGCGGGGTGTCGGCTGATTTTCCTCGCACGGATAGCTGGGCAGATACACTTCAATGGTTGTGCCCTGATTGACTTGGCTCTGAATTTGGATCATGCCATGACTTTGCCGCACAATGCCATACACTGTGGCGAGGCCGAGGCCCACGCCGTATCCGGCTCTTTTGGTTGTGAAGAACGGCTCAAAAATATGTTCCAACACTTCGGGTGTCATGCCGCTGCCGGTGTCGGCAACGGAAAAAACCACGTAGTCCCCCGGCGTGATATCGCCGTGGATATTTCGGATGGTGGTCTGGACGGAGACAGGGCGGGTTTCCATGACGATCAGTCCGGCTTCTGAAATGGCATCGCGCGCGTTGACGAACAGGTTGGTCACGAGCTGATCCAATTGGCTGGAATCCATGCGCACCAGAGGCAATTTTTGGTGGGGGCGCCAGATGACTTCGATGTCGCGTCGGCTCAGGTAGTGCAACATGGGCAATAATTCATCGATGGTTGTGTTGAGACACAGCATGTCTTTTGCGACAGATTGGCGGCGCGCGAAAAGTTGCAATTGCCGCGTCAGGGCGGCTGAGCGTTGGGCTACCTTTTGAATTTCTTCCAAATCGCCATACACCGGCTCGGCTGGCGCGACTTGTTCGAGGGCGAGTTCGGTGTAGCCCAGGATGGCTTGCAGCATGTTGTTAAAATCGTGGGCGACGCCGCCGGCCAAGCGGCCGATGGACTCCATTTTCTGTGCCTGCTGGAGCTGGGCTTGCAGGCTTTCGCGAGCTTTGGCTTCTTCCAGCTCTTTGGTGATGTCGCGGCTGACGGAAACAAAATTCGTGATGCGGTCGGCTTCATCCACGACCGGCGAAATGGACACCCTTTCGGTTATGATGCGGCCATCTTTGACGCGAGTGGTGAGGATGCCATTCCACGGAATTCCATTTTTTAATTGCTGCCATATGGCCTCGAAGGCTTTGCCATCCGGCTGTTTGCTTCGCAGCACAGGAGTCAGATGACCAATTAATTCCTCGCGTGTGTGGCCCGTGACGTGGGTGAAGGCCGAATTGAGATACAGGACGGATCCCTGTTCATCGGTCATCAACACGGCATCTTGCGTTTGTTCGATGGCGGTCATGAGCCGTTCGCGTTCCACGCGAGCCTCTTTGAGGCTTGTGATGTCGGTGATGAAGCCCTCCTGCGCGATGATGTTGCCGTCGTCGTCATGGATTGCCTCGCCGAGTTCCCAGACCCATTTGCGCTCGCCCTGGCGAGAGATAATCTCGTACTCCATGGAGAATTGACGCTTTTCCTGAATGGCGGCTTGCCATTTCGCCCAGACGGTTTCGCGATAATTGGGATGAATGATGTCATCGAAGGAAACCACCCGGTCTTTTATCAAATCTTCGGGCTCATAGCCGGTCAGGGCGCGGCAGCCTTCGCTGACAAATTCCATGGTCCGCTGGCGAACATTGGGGCAGCGATAAACCATGCCGGGCAAGTTGCCGATCAAAGCGGCATATTGACGGCGGCTTTCGCGTAAATCCATTTCCGCAAGCTTGCGTTCGGTGACGTCGTTTAGAACAACGGCCACTTGGGCAGGATCGGGACGGAACGCGCCGATTTCCAAGTGCTTATCCCGCAAGGGAGAATATCTTTCAAAAAACGCAGGCTCGCCACTCCGGGCCACTTGGGCATAGATGAGAATCCGGTCCGGCCCCAAGTCGGGCACAACTTCGAGAGCGGTTCGGCCAATGACGTCAGCCGCCTTCACGCCGATGATTCGCTCGAACGCCGGGTTGATGGCGAGAAAACGGCCATCCAGGGGTTGGCCCTTTTCATCCCGGATGACTTCAAACAGGGCAACGCCTTCGCGCATGCCTTCAAAGAGTGTGCGATAGCGCTGCTCGCTGGCGCGCAGAGCCTTTTCCGCCTGGACGCGCGCATTGATGTCCACGGTGCTTCCCCAATAGCCGATGACTTCGCCTGTCTCGTTGTACACGGGGATACCGTTGGTGGTCACCCAAATGGTTTGGCCGGATTTCTTAGTGACCGGGTAGTTCAAGTTGGTAAAGGGAAGGCCCTGCAGGCCGATGTTTATAAAACGATCCAATATGGCCTGGCGGTGCGAGGTCGGGATAAGCTCAACGAACTGAAGGACGCCTTCGAGTTCGTCCGACCGGTACCCCAGAAGTTCTTCGGAAAAGTCGCCGATATTCAAGAAAAGGCCGGTGATATCTACTTCCCATGTCATGGCCCGGGTTTCTCGGGCGAGTGTTCGATGGCGGCGCATGGTTTCCGTCAGTTCTTGATATTGCTCTTCCACCAGCTGAGTGAGTTTTTCGCGGCGGTGAACCAGCAGGCTTACGATGGAAGCCGTCAAGCCGGTTAATGCCAGACCGCAGGCCATGATGAAGAAGATCAGACGACGTGGATACAGTTGGGAAAAAGCGGGCGTGGGCGCGGCGGCAATGGCGTAGGTTTTGCCAAAGACAAGGATGGGGCGCATGGCCTGCAGGTTCGACTGGGCGGGTCTGGCCCAGGGCCATGTCGGCTTCAAAGCTGTTTGATGGGCAGGGGTGGTGTTCAGCCATTGGGGTTCGCGCCCGACTTGCAGGCTCCACAAGTTCAAGTCGGCCATAGGGTGCTGATCCAGTTTGAGGCTCTGACTGTCGAAGAGCCAGTCGGCGAGCTTGATGCCGGCGGAAATGAATCCCTGTGGTTGATGTGGAGCGTTAGGGTGGTGAACCGCCCGAACAATCAGAATGCCGGGTTCCGTGTCGGACAAAAGGGCGATCGGGTCGGATGCGGTGATAAAACCGCTGGCGTATGCTTCATGAATGGCCGCCAGGCGATTCGATTCTGAGCCCAAGTCAAACCCAAGAACGTGATCCTGATAACGATTGGGCGCCATATAGACAATGGGATAGTAACGGTCCCGCTGGGGAACGGGGACGCGATTCCTTTCCTCGTCGTATTCCCAGATGCTGTACGGGTCCAGACCGGAACGTGCGGCGGCTTGCTCGACAAAGGCCTGTTGATTGGTGGCCGCGATTTCTTCGGACCATGACCAGCACAGCCGCCCGGAGGCTTGGGTCAATGGCTGGGAATAGCTGGCGAATTCCTCCTTGTTCACGTAATCGCAACTCGCAAAAAAGGCGGCAAAGCCGACGATTTCGCGACGGCAAAAATTAGAAATCCAGTCTACACTGGGCTGGGATTCGGCTTCGGCGAAGTGGGAGAAGGCCACTTTGCGGGCACGAGCCATGGCACTGCAAACCGACCAGGAAACGATGAGGGTCACCAGAAGGCCGACGGCTATGGTCACCAACACTTTCCAATGAATAGAGAAAAGAATGATGGCCTTTCGGTTGCGCCGTCGTCGCGCCCAAATGACAAAGCCAGCGATCCAGCCACCCAGCACGATCAGGCTGAAGAGAAGCGGGGGACGGGCGGCAGTCCAGAGATGTTGTCGCCAGTGCTGGGCGCAGAATTCCAAGCAAAGGACCGCGGTGTCCGGGGACGACGGTATTTGTACGGGAACAAAGATTCGGGAGCGCACTCCGCGCGGGGTGTTGCACGGGCCGCAAATGGTGATGACGCGGCTGTCAAATGCCTCGCGTAGCGGCGCGGGGGCATCCGGGAATAGGTCGCCGCGCTGAGCGCCTTCCCGCTCCGAGGGGTCCGGGGCGTCCAAGTAGTAAAAGATGTCTCCATCCTTGTTTTGCCCGAAAAGGGCGATTCGCCGCCAGTCGGGGTTGATTTGGAGGGCGGCGGTAAGTTGCCTGCACAGTCGAGGGTTGGCATGGCAGGCTTCTTCGAGCGAGTGGGTGGTCAGTTGTCGGAAGCAATCTCCATAAATGGTTTGTGCGAGCAGGCGCGCTTCATGCTCCATATCTTCGCGCATCCAGCGCTCCTGACGGTGCATAGCCCATAAGACAAAGACGCAACCTAGAGTCGCCAGCAGCAAGGCGCCCAGCACTCCGATGAGCTTGATGCGGAAGACGGCGGGTGGGGTGTAACGGTATTTCATGGAAGGCGTTTCTTTACGTGAGGGGCCAGGTGAGGTTTAAGTTGAGGCCTTTGTTGGTGGGGAATGAGTGGGTTTGGCCGGCGAAATCGAGCGTGGCGGCTGGGCCGACGGCTTGAATGGTGAAGGGGGCGTCCGGCTCGCGCGCGTGCAGGATGGTGGCAAGGGTGACGGCCTTTTCAAAGCCGTCGCCGTGGCGGGTGTTCCAGACTTCATCGGGTTGGGCCACGCGGGTGGAATCGAAGATGGATTCGTTGGCCATTTCTCGCAGGCAGGCCACGATCATGGGCGTTTCCATGGTGCGGGTGCCTTCGATGCATACGGGGGAGCGTTCGATGGCGGCCTTGAGGTAGGGGCGGGGGTCCACGCGCGCCAAGTCGCGGAAGACGTGGAAGGCCAGCTCGGCGGCGGGATGGGTTTCGCGCGCGGCTTCGAGCGCGGCGATGATGTTTTCGCGGCTCATGCCGGGGGTCAGGGGGATGGACGGCGTGCGCACAAAGTTGCGCGGCTTGTCGGCATCGGGCCAGCGGGGTTCGAGGCGGGCGAAGGCTTGGAGTTCTTTGATGATTTCGCAGGCTTCGGTGTGGTAGCAGTCCACTTCGCGCGCGAGGCGCTGGCGGTGTTCTTCGTTGTCCAAATCAATCGCGCCGGACTTGAAAAAATCGTCGAATTTATTCAATGGGATGCGGTCGGGGAGGGGGGCGGCGAAGAGGTCGTCCTCGTCAATTTCCGCCAGAAGTTTGTCCCGGGTGGCATCGGAGACTTTGTAGGAGCAGGAGTTTTCGAAGGCGTAGGCGCGTTCGGCGGTGACCCAGCGGCGCTTGCCGGAACGCATCAGCTCAATTTGAAAACACGCCTGGCGCTTGGGGCTTTGTCGCAGGAAGTTGAAAAGAATTTCCGAGGTGATGGGCGTTTGCAGGAAGGCCGTGAGCTTTTTCTTGAAGCGCTGATAGGCTTTGGGGTCTATGCTGGCGTCGGGGTACACGGTGTGCATCCAGCCGCTGTGGTGGGCCACGATGGTGACTTGTTCGTTTTCCAGCGCGCGGCGGGCTTTGGTGGAGAGCACCGTGCCGTTGAACCACATGGCTTTGGTGACGAGCCGCCGGTTGTTGGTGAGGATGCCCTCTTTGATATCCACGTAATTTTGCGAGTGCAGCGGTGTGGCGACCAAAAAGATGTCGTCAAGGGAAATGCCGCAAAGGATGAACAGGGCGGCGGCGTAGAGGGTCGAGAGCGACACGCATTCGCCCGCGCCGACCGAATAGCCGGGCATGTGGCGGAAGCCGTTCATGGCTTCGACGGTTTCCGTTTTCCAATAGGGGATGACGTTGGCGGTGTATTTATCCAGACCGAAATGGCGGCGGATATCTATGTCGAAGTAGAAGCGGTCGCCTTCATAGCCGAACAGCGCATTGCTTTTGGCGATGGTTTCCGGCGAAATGAAAGGCGCGAAGCGCGCCAGTTCGCGCTCTTGCGTGGTCAGCCCCCAGGTTTCCAGGTCCAGATTGAACACGTAGTTGTCCATGATGAACTGCTTGAGGCGCTGAATCCGGCGATAGGGGGAGAGCTTCTCGAAGTTCGCAAACCACGGGTCGTCGCGCCAGGCCCAGATGACGGGCGACATGATATTGGCATAGACCAGGGGATAAAAGAGCGATGGGAAAACGAAGATTTCCATGTCGGACAGGGTATAGGCGGAGGAGACTTCTTCGAGGCGCTCCGCGGGGACGGGGGGAATATGATTCTCTGTCATGGGGAGCAGAATACGATTGATGGAGGATTCCATCAACTATTTTGGGATTGCGGCAGGCGTTCGATTTGGGGACACTGACCCGTCAAGATGGCTGAAACAAGTACAAACGAAACCCCGTGCCCGCGTCCGTGGCGCTGGGGGCATTTGATTCTTCTGCTGGCGGTGGCGCTCAGTTGGCTGGGCCTGACTGCGCTGAATGCGTGGTTCGGTGAGCTGAATCAGGACGAGGGCTGGTATCTCAATGCCGCCAAGCTGCTGACGGAGGGGCGCGTGCCGTATCGCGATTTTGCCTTTACCCAGGCGCCGATGCTGCCGCTGGTCTATTCGTGGATGTTTAATTGGGTGGGCCATTATGGCCTGTTGGGCGGGCGGGTGGTGACCGCGTTGCTGGGCGCTTTGGGCACGTTGCTGGCCGTTTGGCTGGCCATGCGGACCGGCCCGCGCCAAGTTCAGCGGCTGACCGGCGGCCTGTGCTTGATTCTCATTGCCCTGAATGTCTATCAGTCCTATTTCACCACGGTGGTTAAAACATACGCTCTCGGCGGCATGTTTTTAGCGGGCGGGTTGGCCATGCTGTCGTTTGTCGGGCGGACCAAAGGGTTGCGCGCATCCATGGCCAGCGGATTCCTGCTGGCTTGCGCCACCGCCACGCGAATTTCGCTGGGCGCGGCTTTGGCGTTGGGCGGGATGTATTTGCTGTTGTGTCAGCGTCGCCTCAAGGCTTGGGTGTGGCTGGACTATGCCATTGGCGGTGCGCTTGGTCTGGCCCTGACGCTCCTTCCGTTCTGGATGCTCGGGCGCGATGGGTTCATTTTCGGCGTTGTGCAGTATCACACCTTGCGCGAAGTCGGTCCACTGGCAATGCAAGTTGCCTTCAAGCTGGGGTGTCTGGCGCGTCTGGCCCAAGCCTATTTCCCGGCCGCCATTCTTGGCGTGTTCCTGCTCATCATGGCGGGGCGGCGTGTGGTTCGGTGGTGCCGCCCGGCGGCGACCGAAACAGCGCCCGCCGCCGTGGAGCCGGAGCCAGCGCCAGAGGACATTCCGCCCTGCTTCGCGTCATTTCTTTGGGTGACGGTTCTCGTGTTGGCTCTCGTCCATTTGGCGGCGCCCTTCCCCTACGACGACTATCAAACGCCCGTTTATCCCATTTATTGCGCGGTTTTGGCCGCCACCGGCGCGCGCTGGTGGTTGCGCGTCGAAACCCGCTGGTTTAACAATGGCTCCGTGGAGATGCGCAGCGCCCGCCGTCTGGGTATTTTGACGGTGATTTGGCTCATCTGTGGCTTGCATTCCTTTGCCTCGCCCGTGGCGCAGAACTGGTTTGTCGCCGGACGCGACCGCATCTGGTGGCGCTTGCGCGAACAAAGCCCCGTGGCGCAACTCCGCGATATGGCCAAATGGGTGAATGACTTGACCGAAGCCGCGCAAGGCACGGAACTGCTCACGCAGGACGTCTATCTCGCGGTCGAGGCCAACCTGCCCGTTCCGCACGGCCTGGAAATGGGTCCCTTCAGCTATTATCCTGATTGGCCGCGCGAGCGAGCCGAGCGAATCGGGGTGATGAACCGCGACATGCTGCGCGAGCTGCTTGCCACCACCACCGAGGCTCCGATTGCCGCGCTGAGCGGCTACAGCCTCGCCATCCGCTCGCCCCAGGTGGACGCCATCAGCCGCGAGGATGATTTGGCGTTTCAGCGGATTCTTCGCGAACGCTTTGAACCGGTGGACTCCGTGCCGAACTTTGGACAGGCCGCGACCACCTTGGAAATCTGGCGTTTGAAGCAACCGGAATTGGAAGAGGGGGCCCTGTCTCCCGCCGCCGAAGAGGAATGAAACTTTCGATTATCGTGCCCGCCTACAACGAGGCTGAGCGAATCGGCCCGATGCTCGACGCCTATCTTCCGTATTTTGCCGCCCGCTACGGCGACACCTTCGAAATGATTGTGGCCGTGAATGGCTCCCGCGACGATACTGCTGCCGTGGCTCAGGCGCGCACGGCGCACTATCCGCAACTGCACGTGCTGGTGGAGCCGCGCCCCATCGGCAAAGGCGGAGCCATCATGTTCGGCGGCGCTCATGCGCGCGGCGAATGGATTGGCTTTGTGGATGCCGACGGTGCCACTCCGCCGGAAGCTTTTGACGACTTGCTCAAGAATATCGGCGACGCCGGGCTGATTATCGCCTCCCGCCGCCTGCCCGGCGCGGTGGTCCAGCCGCGCCAGCCCTGGCAGCGTCGCGCGGCGTCGCGCGTGTTCAATTTTTTGGTGCGCAAACTGTTTAAGCTGTCCATCACCGACACCCAATGCGGGGCGAAGCTGATGTCCGCCGAAGCCTGGCAAGCCATTGTGCCAAAGATTGGCCTCACCAAATGGGCGTTTGATGTGGATATGCTCTTCAAGACCCGGCGCGCGGGCTATCCCATCCGCGAAATCCCCACGACATGGCGCGATATTGGCGGCTCCAAGTTGCGTATTGGCCGCGTCTCGTTCCAAATGCTGCTGGCCATCGTCCGCCTGCGCCTGCTGTATTCGCCGTTCAGTTGGATTGTGACCCTCTACGACCGTCTGCTCGGGCGCGTCATTATTCTGGAGCCGTCCCCCCGGTGAACAACCGCTTACACGACGACTCCGGGCTGCTCCGCCAGAGCATTCTGATGATGGCCGGAACGCTGATTGGCGCCCTGTGCAACGCCGCCTTCCACATGGCCGTCGGGCGCATTCTTCCCAACGCCGAATACGGCGCTTTGGCCGCCATGCTCGGTCTGATTCTGGTGGTCGGCACCCCGATGCTGGCCGTGCAGAACACGCTGGCCCATTACATCGCCATTCTCCAGCGCGAAAACCGCGCGGCGGAAATCCGCCCCCTCTGCCTGCGTTGGCTGCGCTTTTTTGTGGCGCTGGCAATTATCATGGTCGCGGCCGCCATCTTCTTCCGCCATCAGCTGGCGGCTTTTTGGCATGTGTCGCCCGCGCTCATTGTGACCACGTTTGCGGTGCTGGCCATCACCCTTTGGCTCAGCCTGCTCTACGGCCTGTTGCAGGGCATGCAGGCCTTTGTGTGGCTGGCCATCGCCCCGCAGGCGTGGGGCGCTTTGCGATTGCTGCTGGGCTGGGCATTCACCGCTTTCGTGGCCGCGCAGGCCCTTCTGGCGGTTGTCGCGCAAGGCATCGGCGTCATCGCCGTTCTGCTGCTGGGCGCGATAGCCATTCGCCAGATGCAACTGCCGCGGGGCAGGGCGGGGACGCCTCCCCCCGACACCTTGCGCTACCTCGGCGCATCGCTCGTGGCCCTCGTTGGCTACGCCATGTTGATGAATCTCGACGTCACCCTTGCCAAGCACTACTTCGACTCCGAAACCGCCGGCCTTTTCGCAAGAGCCGCCGTGATTGCCCGCACCGCCGTATTTTTGCCGACGCCCATCGCCACCGTCCTGTTCCCCAAAGTGACCACCCGCGGCGAGCAAACCGCCGAAAGCTGGCGGCTGCTCCGCCGGGCGCTCGCCCTGGCCGGTCTGCTGGTTGCCGCCGCCGCTGGTGTCTGCGTCCTCTGGCCGCAACTGCCCTGGACCATTTTGTACGGCCGCTGGACCCCGGACATCGCCACCCACGCCGCGCAATGGACCCGCGCCATGGCGCTGGCCATGAGTCCGCTCGCGATGGCCTCTGTCTTGCTCAATTTCAATCTCGCCCAGCGGCGTTTCGTCTGGTGCTACAGCCTGATTCCCTGCGCCCTCGGCTACATCGGCGGCGTCGCGATCTGGCACGACAGCCCGTGGCAACTCGCCGCCGTTCTCGGCGTCATGAACCTGCTCGCCGCCATCCTCCTATGGGCCGCCTCCTGCAAGGACCATCGCGCGACTCTCCACCCGCCGCGCGAGCAGGAATAGACAAAAAGAAAGCCACCTCCCCTTACGACAACGCGCCCGAAATCGCCCAACCCGCGCGCCTTCACCAGCCTTTCCCCCTTTACTTTCCGGCGACGTTTTGCCAGTCTGATTTCATTACGCGGACGGCGGTTGGCGCCTGACGCCATAAGGAGTTTTACACGGCATGGGCCATCGGTGGATGGACATCTTTTCCCGGCGCGAGCTGGTCTGGATTCTCATCGAGCGGAATCTCAAAATTCGCTATAAAAGCTCTTTTTTGGGCTTTTTTTGGTCGTTGCTGGCTCCGCTTTCCTTGATTGTGGTCTATAGCGTCTTCCTGGGCCTCATCCGGTTTCCCATGTCCTTGCCGGTACTGGTGACAAGCATCATCATTTGGCAATTTCTGGCCATGTGCATGGGCGACGCGCTCCAAAGCATTCTGGGCAACGCCAATCTGGTCACCAAAGCCGCCTTCCCGCGCGTGATTCTGCCGCTTTCGATGGTGGGGGCCAATGCCATCAATTTTCTGTTCTCCTTCGCGGTGCTCTCGGTCTATCTGCTGATTGCCCGCGTGGAATTTGGCGCGCTGATTTATCTGCCGGGCATCATGCTGACGCAAGCAGCGCTATGCCTGGGAATGTCCCTTATCATCGGCACCGCCAACGTGTTTTTCCGCGACACGGAACACGTGCTTTCCGTCGTCATGCTGGCCTGGTTTTTCCTGACGCCGGTCATTTACGGGCCGGAGCTGGTGTTGGATAACTTTCCGCGCTGGGTGCAGGTTCTCTTTTTCGCCAATCCCATGACGGGCATTCTCGTGGCCTACCGCGAAGTCCTGTTGTCTGCGCACGTCGGGGAGGGCGGGCTGGTCGCGCTGTCCTTTTCCGTGGCGTGGGGAATCTTTTTTCTGGGCTGGGGGATTTTCCATGCCGCGGAACCTCGTTTTGGAGATGAGCTGTGAGCGGGGCGTCCAACCAGTCGCCGCCCATTGTGGTGGAGCAGGTCGGCAAGCGCTTCCGCTTGCGTCGCTCCGGCACCCGCTCGCTCAAGTCCGCGTTTCTGGACATTCTGCGCTCTCCGCGCGGCGCGCGGCGCGAAACCTTTTGGGCCTTGCAGGACATCAATTTCACCGTGAACCGGGGCGAAACCCTCGGCATTGTCGGTGCGAACGGCGCGGGCAAAAGCACCCTGCTTTCCCTGCTGGCCGGCACCAAAGTGCCCACCACCGGCCGGATTCAAACCACGGGCACGGTTTCCTCGCTGCTGGAATTGGGCGCGGGCTTTCATCCCGACCTGTCCGGTCGCGAAAATGTATTTCTGGCGGGCGCCATCATGGGTTTGAGCCGCCGCCAGATGCGCGCGCGCTTCGATGCCATCGTCGAGTTCGCGGGCCTGCACGACTTCATTGACCAGCCCGTCAAACATTACTCCTCCGGCATGTATGTGCGCCTGGGATTTGCCGTCGCCGTCGAGGTGGACCCCGACATCCTGCTCATTGACGAAGTCCTTGCCGTGGGTGACGAAAACTTCCAGAAAAAATGCCTGCGCAAAATGGAAGACTTCCGCCGCGCCGGCAAAACCATGCTGATTATTTCGCACGACCTGGGCACCATCCAGTCCATCAGCGATAGGATTTTATTCCTTCAAGATGGCCGCGTGGCCGGTTTGGGCGCGCCGGATGAAGTTGTCGGCCGCTATCGCGCCGCCGCGCGCGCGCGTCAAACCGGCGGGCACGAGCGCGAATGGGGAACCGGCGAAGCCAGCATCCAAACCGTCATCACTGAAGACGCCGACGGCCGCCCCGCGGACACCTTTCAAGCGGGCGACACCCTCCGTTGCCGCATCCGTTATCAGGCGCACCAGCGCATTGAAAATCCGGTGTTTGGCTTTGCCGTGGCCGATGCCAGCGCCCGCGTGGTTTTCGGCAGCAACACGCAAATCGGCGGCGTCAACATCCCCGCCATCGAAGGTGAAGGCGAAATCACGCTGGTGCTTCAGGACATCCCGTTCGGCTCCGGCAACTATCTGCTATCTTTTTCGCTCCACTCCGCCGACCACCGCACCAATTACCACCGTCTGGACCACTATTTTTCCATTTCGGTCGTCAACCCCGATTCTTTTGAAGGCGTCTGCCGCATTCCCACCCGCTGGGAAGTGCCGACGTGATGACCGCGCGGCGGCCTCGCCCGTCGCGAAGCGGCCTTTATTCCTCGCACGTCCAATCCCTGTCCCGCTGCCGCCGCCGTTCCACCTCGGATAAATAATATTTCCGCAGGCGAATGGCTTCGGGCGTGGCCTCCACCAGCTCATCGGCATTGATGTATTCCAACGCCTCTTCGAGAGACAGGCGCGTGGCCGGCGCGTAAAACAATTTGCGGTCCGCGCCCGCCGCGCGGATGTTCGTGAGCTTCTTGGCGCGCTGAATGTTCACCACCAAGTCGGAATCTTTGTTGTGTTCGCCCACAATCTGCCCGGCGTAGCAATGTTCGCCGGGGTCCACGAAAAATCGCCCGCGGTCCTGCAAGCCATCCAGAGCATAGGCATTCGCGCGGCCATCTTCCATGCTGATTAACGCGCCATTGATGCGTTGCGGAATATCGCCGCGCACCGGCTCATAGCGCAAAAAGCGGTGGTGGATAATCGCTTCGCCGCGGCTGGCCGTGACGATGCGCGTGCGCAGACCAATCAGCCCGCGCGTGGGAATCACAAACTCCAGCACGGTGCGCCCCGCCGCCGATTGCATCCGCTGCATCGCGCCCTGTCGCGGCCCAATCAGCTCAATCACCGCGCCCGTCGCAAAATCCGGCGTGTCCACAATCAGAATTTCCACCGGCTCATGGCGCACGCCATTCAGCGTTTTCACAATGACGCGCGGCCGCGAAATGGTCAGCTCGTAGCCCTCGCGGCGCATGTTTTCAATCAGCACCGCCAGATGCAACACGCCGCGCCCATTGACGTTGAACGTGCCCTCGCCGGTTTCGGTGAAGGTCAGCGCCACATCCCGCTGGCTTTCCCGGAAAAGCCGCTCGCGCAGATGTCGGGCGGTCAGGTATTTGCCGGCGCTGCCGAATCCCGGCGAATCATTGATGCGAAACGTCATGGCAATCGTCGGCGCGTCGAGCGTGATGGGCGCGAGCGGCTCCGGGCAGTCCACCGGCGTGAGCGTGTCGCCAATATCCACACCCGTCACGCCATGCACCGCGCACAAATCGCCGCAGGTCACCTGCTCAACCTCCTGCCGGCCCAGCCCTTCAAAGGTGTAAAGCGCGCGAATGTTGCACGGATGAACCGTTCGGTCCTGCTTCACCAGCGCCAGCCGTTGCGTGAGGTTCAGCGTACCCCGCCGGACGCGGCCAATCCCGATGCGGCCGGTAAAATCGGAGTAGCCCAGCGTGGTGATTTGCATTTGCACCGGCCCGGGATTCAGCCGGGGCGGGGGAATGTGCTCCAAAATGACATCCAGCAGCGGCACGATGGACTCGCGCGAATCCCGCGCCAAATCACGCACCGCCCAGCCATCGCGCCCCGCCGCATACAAGACCGGAAAATCCAATTGCGCGTGATTGGCCCCCAGCTCGACAAACAAATCAAAAATTTCATTCAAAACCGCATCGTGGCGCTCCGCCGGCTTGTCTATTTTATTCAGCACCACCACCGGCAACAGCCCCAGCCGCAGAGCCTTGTCCAAAACAAACCGCGTTTGCGGCATCGGCCCCTCCGCCGCGTCCACCAGCAGCAAGACGCCATCCGCCATGTTCAGCACCCGCTCCACCTGACCGCCAAAATCGGCGTGGCCCGGCGTGTCAATCAAGTTGATTTTCACCCCCTTGTGACGAACCGACACATTTTTGGCGAGAATAGTGATGCCCCGCTCGCGCTCAAGGTCGGTATTGTCCAGCAGGCAATCCTGCGCCGCGTCCTCGCCGGACGCCACGCGGAGCTGCCGCAAAATGGCATCCACCAGCGTGGTCTTGCCATGATCCACGTGAGCGATAATGGCGACATTTCGAATCTGGGCAACCGATGACATAAAAGTTCCGTTTCTTGAAAAAATAAACAGGGGAAAGTGCGTGAGAATGGGGGGCTGTTCCGCGAAGCAGGCGCTGAAAACAGCCGCGCCAAAAAACGGGGCGTCAGCCCCGGCGGCCGCCGGATTCGCGGAAAACAAGCTGAGGATTGTTGTGTCGGCTATACATTTCTACGCCCCAAAATATCCGGCAATGCCCGCAAAATAGCAACGAAAAATCATTTTTCCCACGGAAGCGGAAACCCGCACTGCCGCGTCATTTATTATCTCGCCAGCCGTCCGGGGATTTGCGATAAGTTCGGTAGTTCCGATGTTATTCGGACATTGTTTCTTTGAAAATCTAATTTATTG
>MTKW01000913.1_pt1 | contig 15810 bp, 14 predicted proteins | sample 1042761 | NCBI WGS metagenome assembly MTKW01 (sample SAMN06205366, study PRJNA360243) | anaerobic digester metagenome | biome: Wastewater treatment plant; feature: Anaerobic digester sludge; material: sludge; isolation source: anaerobic digester fed with sludge from wastewater treatment plant ... | reverse complement strand
TCCGCGGACTGCAATTGGCAAACCAAAGGTGGTTACAGATCTGGTTGCTCTGTTCGCAACCTAGTTGTTCATTACGCACTATTGGTATTCTCCTTTCAAACCGTAATTCCTTCCCGCATTCGGAAGAATCTTTGCAACACAGTCACAATCTGGCTACGGTGTGTTTGGCAATGAGGAAGTTGAAAGTTCGGTAGCCAAAAGTACATAGGCTAACCATCACGCCCCGGGTCAGATCTTAGGTCCATTTCGGGACAGTTCGTCTCAGCGGAGAATGTCTTGCTGGGGTAGGAAGGGCCGATATCATCAGATGTGTGCAATTGCGAGGGGACATGCCTTATACGGCAGCTCTCGCCTGTGAATGCAAACACATTTCCACAATATCCGCACATGATCCAGTACAGGCCTACGTCTCGCCTTAGCCGTGGGCGGTGACGGATTCCAATCCGCTTGATGAGCGCACTTCGCCGCAGTTCTCCAACACACGTCGGCGCGTCTGGCAATTTCGCCTATAGATGCGTCTTCGTTTGCCAATGCATGCTTGACATAATGCTGTACAGGCATAGCTATCACTCCGCATTACCTCCCCGATTGGTCAGAGCCAAATCTAGGGAAGCATTCTTATGGCGTGGCGGCTATGCCTTCTGGATCCTCGATTCCCCCTGTAACATTTTCACTGCCGTTCTCTGCGTTTCCATTGTGCCGAAAACACTGCGAGGAACGAAGATCCCCGTTCACTCCAATTGCAGGCCTGATAGATAGTGTTGCCCGTAGCACAACATTGTGTATACTAGTATTAAGGCCTGAAACGCTGTGGAAGCGCTCTTTTCAGGCAGACTCTCACCGATCTGATCCCAGGCGCCTTCAGGCAATAGTTGAGTGAATCCGTGAGAGCACTGTCGCTCTTATATCCGTACTTGTTTGGATTGCAGCAACTTTCACATATTCGTCCCTAGCCGGGGTCTGCACAGATAGCATCGGCAAGGACCAGGCTTTGCACATGTTCTCTAGCCGCTGCAGAAATTGACCGGCCGATCTGAAGCAGGTCAGCCACGGACTGGCGGCAGCGACGATGGAATCCCGCCGGTGCGCAAGGCAACGAGCTGGCAAGCTGCGGTAAGACCATGCATGCTGACGGTCGATGGGAGGCGCAATCCAGCCGGGACAATATCATGCTTCTTTGATACTATTATCGCTGTCATGTTGCCTGACACAGTATCGAGCACCCTGGGCGTATCTCCATGGTTCCACGTGCGTCTTTCCCTTGAAGACGGCGCCCTGCGGAACTCGTGATTCTGATACGCGGCTGAGCCGCGAAGATTGGCTGATTCATTATCAGTGTCAGCTGGCATCTATGCAATGAAGGGAGGGAGTATTGGCTTGAACGCTCGTAACGGTGATGCTTCGGGTAATGCATCCAACGGCAAAGCCCGTTATTCAGGAGATGATGAGCTCACGGCCTTGGCTAAACCTGATGATGCCCGTGCACCTCAACGGAATAGGGAGAGCCCGATCATCAGATCAGTTGCTAACGCCTTCGAGGTCCTGGACTATCTGGAAGAGTGCGGTGCTGAGGCCGGGGTGGTTGAAATCGCACAAGTGCTCGGGGTTCACAAGAGCACTGCTTCAAGATTGCTGGCGACAATGGAGTCAATGGGGTACGTTGACAGAAACGCGCAGACCGGCAAGTACTCACTTGGCATACGACTGGTGGCATTGTCCAGGGCCAAACTGGACCAGATTGACCTGCGCGACCACGCCAGGCCTTTTCTGGAGGAGCTCGTGTCTCGCACAGGGGAAACCGCACACCTGGCCATACTAGATAATGGAGCAATCGTATATGTTGATAAGGTGGATACACCTCAGACCCTCATGATGCGCTCGCAAATCGGATACCGCATTGCCGCACACTGTACCGCTCTGGGAAAAGCGATTCTTGCAGAGCTTCCAGGCTCCATACTCGAATCCGTACTTGATAAGCAGAGTTTCTATCGATTCACCCCCAACACCATTACCGATCCGGTAGCCTTAAGGGAGCATCTGAACAGAGTCCGGGAAACAGGGTTCGCCCTTGACGATGAGGAGCATGAGGAAGGCATAAGATGCGTTGCTGCCCCAGTCAAGGATGTTTCCGGGAGGACCATCGCTGCGATAAGTGTGTCAGGTCCGACAATGAGGATCTCCAGGCAGCGGGCTGAGGAAATGGGCGAAGTCGTGCAGGAGGCAGCTCGCCGCCTGTCCAAGTCGCTGGGATATGTGCGGCCTGACAGGACAGAATAGCATCATGGTCCACATCGCTCCATCTCATCTGCCACTATGACCACAGGTCGCAGGAGGCGCTGCCGTGCCTGGCCTGCGACCTGTCTTGCTTGACATCATCATTCCCTATTCCAACTGCAAACCGCCTGCTCCTACTTGAAGAGACCCATCTTCTCCATTTCATCAGCAGCGTAGGAGAGCCCGAGTTTCTCGAGGGTTTCCTTCTTCGGAATCCCCGTCTTCACATCCCATTCATGGAGCTCATAGTACTCGTCCAGCGTCTCCTCGAACTTCTCGGCATCCAGCGGGCCATACTCGTCCCCAAGATCGTCCGTATTCTCATTCATGAATCTCCACGGTATTGTGTCATCCGCTCGGGTCAAACCTTCTCTCATGTTGAAGCATCTCTCCAGAGCGATTATCCTGCGGCCGGCCTCCATTAGATCCTCTTCTGACATTGTCATGCCTGTAGCAGCCTCAAACAGCCTAGCCATTAGCTCCGGGCTCACACCAAAGCATGCAGTGGATGAGAACGCGCAGAACCCAAGGCAATCTGTGGCAGCGTAGGTGTCTTCATGCCACCTCACGATCTCGGCTCGCTTGTCATAGATATCAGGGGTCGCATACTTGGCGTCGCCTGTAATCTTCTCAATGATCTCTACGCTTTCCGGAGTCAAGCCAAACTCCGCGAAGGCCTCGGTATGGAGGTGATCACACCCACGTGGATTGACTGCAAAGGCAAGGGCGTAGCCTTTAGCTCGTCTCAGGTCAACCATTGAGGTTTCCAGTCCTTTGGTCTCAGTAGCCCACTTCCAGGAATCGCCACCGACCTTCTTCGCTGCAGTCCTAACGCCTTGTGCAAGCAAATCTCCTATACCTTCTCTGTACGCAATCTTGCGGACCATCTCTATCATTGCGTCAGGGTTGCCAAAGGATAAATCCATACCGTCTACATCCTCAGATGTGAGCAGACCCCTTTCATAGCACTCCATGGCCCACTGTATGAGCGCTCCTGTGGAGATTGTGTCAAGGCCATATATGTTGCAGAGCTCGTTTCCCTTGATGATGGGCTGAAGATCCCAAATGTCACATCCTGAACCGAGCATCCCAATAGTCTCGAGCTCAGGACCGCCACAGAAGGTTCCAGCATACTCGCCATCAGTAAGCTCAGTGTACCGATGGCATCCGAAGATGCAAGAGAAACAGCCTACACGCCGCTTCAGATATCCTGACTCAACCAGGTAATTTCCGCTGACGCTATAAGCATCCTTGGGGATGGCTTTCTGATAGTTGCGAGTACGCAGGTTGTACATCTCACTCAGCCCCAAGACACTGCCTGACGTCCCGTAGAGCCATGTCCCGCCGCTGGCAGAGTCTTCCTTAAGAGCCACCCTGGTCTCCTCGGCCGCTTCAAGGAAACCGGAAATATCGTGGAACTTCAGTCCCCCGGTGCCTCGCACGGCTATGGCTTTGAGATTCTTCGAGCCCATGACCGCGCCAACACCGCCACGTCCAGCTGCATTGTAGGTGGACATCATGATACTGGAGAACAACACCAGGTTCTCGCCGGCAGGACCGATGGCGGCGGTCTGCAACTCATAATCTCCGAGCTCTTTCCTGATCAGCTTGTTGGTCTCGCGCACATCCTGGCCCCACAGATGGCTGGCATCCCTGAATTCCACTTCGTCATCGCTGATAAATACATATGTTGGGCGTTCAGCTTTGCCCAGAACTACCAGGTTCAAGTACCCCGCATATCTCAGCTCAGCGCCGAATGCGCCTCCCGAATTGGCCTTGAGGTATACATTGGTGGCAGGTCCCTTACATGTCACTGTCGTCCGGCCTGACATTGGCGCATTTGCACCCGTTAGCAGCCCGGAGCCAAATATGAGCGGATTGTCTGGACCAAGTGGATCGATGCCAGGTTTCACCAGCTTCCAGAGAAGGTAAGCGTTAATCCCTCTGGATCCCATATATTGTCTGATGAGTTCGGGCAAAACCGGCTCCGTCCATGACTTCTTCTTCCCAAGGTCAATGTATAGAATCTTCTCGTTGATATCCATCAATATCCCTCCATTCATATCCGACGCCCATCAATGCTCCGCATGTCAGCGATGTTAGGGGTAATGGATACTGACGATCATTCCACATCGTCATCGTTTCGGCATCCCCGGTCATTACTTGGTCATCGCCTCCGTGGCCTCGCGGCGCTTGAGAGCGCTGGCTGACGCTGCATCCATCAGTTTTATGGCACCTACAGGGCATGCCTCTACGCACTTCGGATCCCCATTACACAGGTCACATTTCATCGCCACCTGCTTTTTCGGATGCCACGAAATAGCACCAAGAGGACATGCCTTAATGCATTGCTTACACCCTATGCATTCCGCCTCGTTAACTGACACATACCCTTCCTCTGATACTTCAATGGCTCCTATCGGGCATGCCTCGGCGCACGCCATCTTCGTACAGTTTCCGCATACGACAGGAACATTGAGGACGATGTCTTCGTAACCCACAATCCGTATCCGTGACAGACTAGGTGAAAACACGCCTTCATGTTCTACTGAGCAAGCAAGTTCACAGTGGTGACACCCAATGCATTTCTGAGGGTCGCCATAAATAAACCGTTCTTTCACCGTTCTACTCCCTCCATCTAGCGATCTTGATTCGGCCTTGTCAGACAGAGAAGTCCTCGGCCATCCTGGAATAGTAAATATCAAACAACTCCAGCGCGTCCTTATCAGGCTCATATGTCGGTTGCCTGCAATAATCGGATGAGATTATGCCCCTGCGCTTCAGAATCACCTTCTCCCACTTCACAATCATTTCAATACTTTGGAATATCAGGTTGAGAAATGGCACCAATCGGCAATGCAGCTCAATGGCCTCTCTGAATCGTCCAGCGCTGTAGAGTGCGTAGATCTGGCAGTACACATCGGTAAATGACGAGCCCGGCATGATTCCCACAGCGCCCCTGCGCAGTGCGTCAATCATTTGCAGTCCAGCGTAACCCACTAGAATCTTCAGCGGCTCGTCTGTATTCGCCAGGATGCTCGAGATCATGGGCCCGGGAGGTTTGCATTCCACCTTCAAGCCTTCCAGGTTGCTGCATCTTCGCATCAGCTCAACAAGGGATTTGGCCTCCAAGTGCGTTCCCGTTTCCTGTGGAGAATACTGCACTATCACAGGAATTCGAACTGCCTGGGCGACAGCCACAACGTGGTTGGCAAAACCCGTTGCTCCAGGCAGTATCAGGAATGGAGGCAAGACCATTAGTGCATCTGCTCCATTCTCCTCCATCTCCCTTGCACTCCATACAGCCATGTCTGTCGACTGCTCGGTGACGGATGCAATGAGTGGAATTCTGGAGCGGATAGCATCCTTGGTTACCTTCAGCATCTCTATCTTCTCAGACGCTGATAGTTTGTAGAACTCTGTGGCGAATCCAAATAGGGTCACTCCGCTGGCGCCTGCTTCGATCTGAAACTCTGTGAGGTTCCTCAGACCATCGTAATCTACACCGCCGTTGTCAGTAAACGGAGCCGCCAGTACCGGGAAGACGCCTTCAAATTTGGCCAAGCCCATAATTGGACCTCCTAAATACTGCAGATTGAAGTCTCTTACATGACTTCACGTGGCTTCATCACATAGGTGCCCGTTACCAGATATTTACCTCGGCCAGCTTTCCATCTGGCAATGAGCATGTCATCTGCGAAGCCCGATATGCCTTACTTCTCTACTAGTTCTTCTATGGGAACATAGTCCCCGGCATATCCTAGTTGCTTAAGCACGGATGTGAACAAGCCAATCGCATCGGGTCTTCTCCATTTTGCATGGGCCTTAAATCCCAGGACCGCAGCGTCCAACCCTTCCTTTACGTCAGCATTCGTCAGCGGGCGACCGTCAGCAGTCATCATGCATATGGGGTCAGGCACCATCGCCAGGGGAGTCTTGTCCTTCCAGCAAATCATGTTTTCATTCTTGAAATCTATCTGAATCGGCTTCCCTGAGGAGACATCCTCCACAACCACGACCCCGAAATCGAACCCGCCAACGCTCTTGGTCTCAACAGTCTTGATAAGGCCACGAGCCAACACGTACCCGCCAAGTTCCTGAGCAACCCGGCTCGGCAGATCCTCGCCTTCTCGTCCAGCCGTTCGCATGAGGTGGCCTGTCTCCTGAGCCAGGCTTATGGTGTTGGGGATCACGAGTTCCTTCATTTTCTTGCCGGTCATTGCGTATGTTGCAAACCCGGCCACCATTCCAAACGAAGTGCAAACTGCGCGAGCGACATTCTCACACTGCAGAGCGCTATCGGTATGGACTATCACTGAGACATCTTCTTCGTTTGCAAGTGCAAATGGCGAAATGGGCACCCCGTATATGGCAAAGGTGGTCATCTGAAGCTCCGGCACAGCTCGTCCAGCACCATCCCCATCTATGATCGCCAGGCCCTTCTTCGCGGGAACCGCCATGAGACCTATGCTGTTCCCCGCTCCTATCTCCAATGGGATGACGTATTCTATCCTCTTGCCTATGGCTTTCTCCAATGCCTCAAAGGCTCGAATATGAGCATTGAATATGCCTTTCTCCAAGGCCGCCACAGGAGAACCCATGCCACCCACTACAGCCACGAGCGAGTCGTCATTCACTTCCTCGGGTGAGACTAGATTCACATCGCCGCCGATACTGAGAACATAATCTATAAGCTGCTTGCCTTGTTCCGGAGAACCTCCGCCTCCGGCCCCCAACAGCGCTGCCCCTATGATAATGTCATCCATGTCCGCGCGCGTTAGAGTTCTCATAGAATACCAACTCCTTACACATCGATAATGTGGTGTAGGATTCCAGCCCTGTCACAAATCCATCTGCTGGTCTCTGCGCGATTACGGGATCCGGTCAGTCAGCTCTCTTCCTCCATACCGCTGCCGCAATAGCCAGGATGATTATGAATCCTTTCGCTATGTCCTGATAGTAGTAGGGGATGCCTCCCAGAGTGAAGCCGTTGTTTATGATCGTCATCAACAGAATCCCTATCATGCTGCCGAGAAGATGGGGTTCACCTTCCCTGATCATCGTCATTCCCACATAGACCGCTGCGATCGCTTCCAGTGTGAAGGTCTGCCCGAACATCGGCTGTGCCGACGCAAAAAGCGAGACCCCGATAATGCCTGACACTGCCGACATGAACCCTCCAATGGCAAATGCAAGCGTCTTGTACTTGCCCAGCTCAATTCCGGAAAGGCGGGCCGCAGTGGGATTGCCGCCCACGGCGTAGATATACATACCGACCCGTGTCTTGTCCAGGATTATGCACCCTATCACGAACAGGACCACGAGAATGGCGACGGGAATCGGGATCCCCAGCACAGTGCCTTGTCCAATCTCAAGGAATCCATCACTCATATCAGCAACAACCGCTACGGCGCCTGAGAGAGCGTAGTTTATACCAAGAGCAATTGAGTTGGTTGCAACGGTAGCTATCAGCGACGGTATTCTTATGACAGTCACAAGAAAGGCGTTGATGGCGCCACATCCAAGACCTACAAGAAGCCCAATTCCAATAGCTGCAGCCGTGGAATAGCCAGCTCTGAAAGCTATCGCCGTTGCTACCCCGGCCAGTCCACATACTGAACCGGCCGAAAGATCAAACTCTCCGGAGGCAATACAGAACGTCGTGCCTATGCAGAGTATGGAGACTATTGCTGATTCAGTCAGGACAAGCATCATGTTCCTAACTGTTAAGAAGTTCTCGAATGCGAATGAGAATACAATGGCCATTGCCAGGAAGGCCAAGAGCCCTCCGTATCTTGACAGTGTAGTCTTGTTGAATCTCCTAACATCACTGGTATTCATCTGCGCTAGTACCTCCAAGCAACCACTTAGCAGTGCTGACTATTCCCTGTTGGATGCGAAAGTAGATGAAGCAGCCACCGAAAGCAGGATAATAAGGCCTTTGCCGATATGCTGGTAGTAGAAGGGCGTGCTTAGCAGCGTAAATCCGTTGTTCATCACAGCTATGAACGCTACTCCTACTAGAGTCCCGATGATATTGGCCTTTCCCTTCCTGCCCATTAACCCGATGAATACTGCCGCAAACGCGTCCATGGCAAACATCGCGCCCTGAGCAGGGTGACCCACGGCAACTCTGGCCGTGGCTATGATGCCTGCAAGTGCCGAAGCGAATCCGGAAATCATGAATGCGATCGTCTTGTATCGCGCCACAGGTATTCCCGAGAATCTTGCCGCCACCGGGTTGCCGCCTATTGCGTGCAAATACCTTCCCAGCTTGGTCTTGTATAGCACCAAATAGCCTACAATAGCCACAACAATCAAAATCACCACAGGATTGGGCATGATACCCACATGCCCCTGACCTATGTTGAGAAACTGAGCACCTGCCGCTCTATCAATATCAATAAGCATTCCTTTGCTATAAGCGTACAGGATTCCACGGATCAAGGAACTCGTGGCCAGGGTTCCGATGAGTGAAGGAATCCCGATATAGGCAACTACCGCCCCGTTTACAAGTCCTACTGCCGTTCCTGCAATCAACGCTGCAATAACAGCAGCCAGTGTCCCGTGTCCAGCTGCAAGAACCCCTGCCGCCAGCATCCCTGCCAAGCTGCAAATGGATCCTGTGGACATGTCGAATTCCCCTGCTACTACACAGAAAGTGAATCCGATAGAGATCATGGCTAGCTCAGTCAGCTGAGCTAAGATGCTCACAATGTTGTCTAGTGTCAGGAACATGTCCGACAGACACGAGAGAACTATGCAGAATACAAGAAAAGCCAGAAACACTCCATAGGATTGAATGAACTGCACAATTCCTCCGCGGTGTCCGGCGCTAGGACCCTTTCCGTTCCTGCCTGCTACCTTGTTGCTCGGTTCAACACGCCCCGTCTGCAGCATTGTTGACTGGCCCTCCTCCCATTACGTAGAACAACACCTTCTCATGTGTGGCTTCTTCCCGAGCAAACTCGGCAGCTACAGCCCCTCGGTACATCACGAGAATGCGATCTGATACACTCAGAATCTCAGGAATCTCAGAGGATATGAAGATAACCGTCTTCCCTTGATCCGCCAGATCGCACGTCATACGATAGATTTCGGCTTTCGTCTGTACGTCAATTCCCTTCGTGGGTTCATCCATTATCAGGATATCAGCATTGCTAAATAGCCACTTGGCAAGCACGACTTTCTGCTGATTCCCACCGCTAAGGTAGTTCACAATCTGCTCTGGACCATCTGCCTTGATAGACAGATTGTCCACGAACCCGCATACATCCGCACGTTCACGAAGGGCATCGATAAAGCCAATCCTACAATACTTGTCTATAACCGATAGCGTCATATTCTCACGAAGCGTCAATGATATGACCAAAGCCTGCGTCCTTCTGTCTTCAGGAACAAGGGCGATCCCATGGTCGATAGCAGACTGTGGCGAGTTCAGCTTGACCTTCTCGCCGTTGAGAAGTATGTCGCCTGAGTATCGGGAATCCAGACCGAACAGTACGTGTGCAAGCTCCGTCTTGCCGGCGCCCACCATGCCGGTTATTCCCAGGACCATGCCCTTCTTCGCCGATATGTTGACGTTGTTCAGCACTCCGGGCTTGCTCAGGTTGCGGACACATAGCACATCATCGCCGCTAGGCACATGAGTACGCGGGATCTGCTCAGTCAGTTCCTTTCCGGCCATCTTGCTGACGAGCGTCTCCGGAGTAAGCTCGGAAATCGGCAGGGTGCACACGCATTTGCCATCCTTGAGCACGGTAACGGTGTCGGATATCTCAAAGATCTCTTCGAGCCTGTGGGATACATAGATTATCGTGGTGCGTTTGTCCTTGAGCCTCTGGATTATTCTGAAGAGATCTTCCTTTTCACGTTGGCTGAGAGAAGCTGTAGGCTCATCCAAAACAATGATTCTGGGCTCGAATGAGAGCGCTTTGGCGATCCCTACGAGTTGCTGCTGAGCGATGGGGAGATTCTGCACAGGAACGCTGCTCAGCTCTTCCGGAAGACCCAGATCTCGCAGTAACTTGCCCGCATTGGCCCGCATTGTCGGCCGATCAACTAACCCAAGTTTGTTCCTGGGTTCACGGCCAAGAAAGATATTCTGGCTCACATCAAAGTAGGGCACAAGGCTTACTTCCTGATGGACAATGGCAATTCCCTGACCTATGGAATCTGATGTTCGCCCTATTTCCACCGGCTTCCCTCTGAGCCTTATATCCCCTGAGTCCTTTCTGTAGTAACCCGCAAGTATCTTGATCAAGGTCGACTTGCCGGCTCCGTTCTCTCCTACTAAGGCATGAACCTCGCCTTCCTCGACCATGAAGTCCACAGCATCAAGCGCGCGGACGCCACCAAAGGCCTTGCTAATGCTCTTCATTTCGAGAATGTAATTACGATCATCACTCATAAAGCCTTCACCTCAAAATATTGCCCTGTCAGGCCTTGAGACGCCGAGGTGCTGCCAGATGATACCTTTCATACGCCTCCGTTGACCCTAACTGCGCATAAGAAGTCGGTCTATTGCGGTACGCCTCTACTCGACCAGCATCACGCCGTTTTCGAGAATAGTCTCTCCGTCAATGGTCAGAGTAGGGCGAAGTATGATCCCATCCAGGTGAATGGGAACATCCACAGGGCCCCCGAAACTTGCATTGTTGCCCAGGGCAATGTGAATCGTCCCCAGCACCTTTTCGTCCTCCAGCGTGAGCCCGGTGATGCTAGCCTGGTGGTTTGTGCCCACTCCCAGCTCTGCAATGTTTCTTGCGGGCCTTCCAAATGGTTCAAGCATCCGTGTAAGAATCTTTGCCTCGGAACCTCCAAGGATCTCAGTTGCGTAGCCATCTTCAACTCTCATGCGTATCGGATTCTTCAACACTCCCAGGCCTGACATGGATCCGTCTATCACAATGACTCCACTGGAGCGGCCTTCAACTGGAGCAATGTACGCTTCTCCGGCCGGAAGGTTGCCGAAATCGCCCGGGTTGCTGTAGATGCCGGTATCTGCAGATGCTTCCTGGCCATCGATGCAAACCGTTATGTCAGTCCCGGAGGGGCTTGTTACCTGTGCGACGTTGCCAGCAGTCAGAATGCCAGCCATCTTTCGGCTCATCTCCGCGATTACCGAATAGTCGGCCGATAGAGTCCTGGCCATCATCTCACGGGTGATCCCAGGTAATGTCGCAACCCGGGCTGCCGCCTTGTTGGCCTCCCTTCTTGCGGCTGTGTGTGACAGCGATTTGCTCGTAGGAGCAAGAATAACATCTGCCGCTTTCATCAGGCTCGCTATCATGGCTGGTGGTTCCTCTCCATGACTCGTCCGCTCGATCATTTCCACAAGAACAGACTCCGCGCCAAGGTCTCTGGCCTCTCTCCACAGCGAATAAGCTATGTCACGGAGCTCCTCATCGGTCAGGATAAGGACTGCCTCTCCAGACGACACGCCCATGCACTGCGTGAGAGCGACATGAGCCGCTCGTTGCAGGTCCTGGTCAGTTGCAGCCATCGCTAATGCCTCCGTTCACAGCAAGCGTTCTGCTTGCCTAAGTCTTGACGCCTAGTCGATTCCTGCCCGATCCGTGGCCGTCTCGAACATCGCCACTATGTTCTTGGGAGGAACATCGGCCTGGATATTATGGACCGCGCTCACAACATAGCCTCCGTCGGATCCAAGCTGTTCGATTCGGGCCTCCACTTCGCGTCTGACATCTTCCGTGTTTCCTCTGCTAAGCGTCTGCTGAGTATCTATTCCACCCCAGAAGACTAGCTGGTCCCCGAATCGTTCTTTCAGTTCGGCTGGGTCCATTCCTATGGCCGAAACCTGCACCGGGTTCATTATGTCAACTCCAATTTCGATGAAATCATCTAGCAGCGGCATAATTGCCCCGCAGGAGTGAAGCTTCAGCTTTGCAGGGGTCCTGGATTTGATGAACTGAAAGTATCTATCATGATACGGTTTGATCATTTCGCGGTACAGCTGCGGTGAAATGAGCAAGCTCGATTGTGTTCCCAGATCGTCGCCTACAGCCACGACGTCGAGAGAATCGCCGACTTCCTCCAGGTAACGCTCAAACCTGTTGCATTGCACTTCCAGAACCTTCTCCAGGAGCGCTTCTGCCAACGGCTTGTTGATGAGCATATCGCCAAAGAACCCTTCCATACCCCGTAGGTACCAGCAAACCTCGAATATGCTGGTGTCACCAGGGTGGCCAACCAGTCCGAAGTCTGTGTTCTCCCTCAATGCCTTAGCCTTGTCCTTCAAGCCTTGATAGGCGTCGGTGTTGCAGGAATCCGGCCACCGATATGATTCGATTTCGTCGATGGAGTCAATGTCGGAAAGAGGGTGCCTCGTGATGCCATAGTAAAGCACATTTCCTTCCTGGTCACGGGCTTCCCTAAACTCAATGCCCCACTCATCAACGAAAACACCTTCTCCTACCCACTCCACATGGTTGCGGGCCGGATCGTCAGGGAATACGGGCCTCGTATCTATTTTGAGCCTGTTGAGAACGTCCTCGCCGACACGGACGGTCTGAAAACCCTGGTCTACTACATCCACACTTTCTTCGGGCAACCCCAGGAAACGTCTTAGCCTTGCGTACGCGATACGCGAAATCGTAGTATTGGGAGTGCTTCCGAGATCAACGGGAGGCCTGTCAACTGCTTCATGTTCAAGCGTTCTTCTCAGTCTCTCACGAGATGTCATATTCCCTTTTTCGCTCCCGACATGAATCGATCCCAACGGAAGATCCCTCCTTAGCGCGTAGTCCCGTCTTGCCCCAACTTTGCATCCAGCCGGTTGATGTATGGAACGTATACTGCATCTTTCTCAAGCATTTCTCTGTTTGCAAGAACTCCGTCCCTGATCACAAAGGCGATCTGGGCTACACGACGACCAAGATCCCGAGAGGCCTTGACAGCAACCTGAGCGTCGAATTCGCCCGTCTCATGCTGTTCCTTCAAGGCATGTCTTCCGTTTTCGTTCAGTGTCCACCCGCCTGCGCCTATGTAGCTCTCCCACATGTCGCCGACAACTGGCACGCACTGCATGATCAAAGCGTGGTTCACCAGATCCGTAATGGTGTGCTCTTGACCAGAGAATATGTGACAACCTTGCGCTATCGATCCCACAGGCTTCAGCTGCTTGGGAAGACAAATTACTCCTTCAGGGAGTTCGTCCAGGTAGAAGCCAAAAAGGCTATTGCCGAGCCTATCCAAGAAGCACTTGAGCTGCCCGGGAATGCTCATGTGGTAGACAGCCACTGAATAGATGATTGCGTCGCTCTCCACCCACTTGTCGCGCAGTTCCTGAAAGTCATCCTCAATCACGCATGCGCCGGCACGCTCAACACATTTTCCACATCCCAGGCACGGCCCAAACTTCTTGCCCATCAGAGTGTAGGTCTCTGTCTCGACGCGACCTGGCGCCGCCTCTTCGGCCGCCTTCAGCGCCTCTTCCAACAGGAATAGGCTGTTTCCACGCCTGGGGCTTCCGGAAATCCCTAATATCTTCAGCTTCTTCATCTAAAAAGACACCTCCGACATTTTGTGTGACTAACTTTGCCATGTTCGTTCCATTCAGGGCTGCTCGCACTCCCGAGGCAATATCCGACTGACTCTTCGGGGAAGGCTCACAATGGAGCATGATCCGCCTCCGGCATCACCCACCGACTAGAGATGGCAGTATGGTGAGGCTATCGCCCGGGCTAAGCACAGTCGTACTCCATTTGTCTACATGGAGGGTCAAACCGTTGTGTATGACTACTCCCCTGCCTGCAAGGAGCAGCTCAAACTCCTCGTCACTCATTTCCTCGTGGATAGTCTCCAGAACAGTTCGATTGGGCGGCACAGTCTTTTCGAGCATGCCACTTCGTTTCGACTGCTCAATATGAATGCCTCTAAACACAACAGGATCCATTCAACCAACCTCCCTCCATAAAAGTCCGGGTGTGACTGAAAGGGAATGCTCTGCATGCGTCTGCCAAAAAGGGGTTGAGAGACTCCGGTCAGAGTGCACCACCAATGTTCGCCCGCCCCTAGGGTGGACGATAACCTGACGCAACAGGGCTCATAGGCCAGTCTCTTATCACAAGCCTTGGCACACAGAGGAGGAATCTGCAAACCCGCCGCACTTGATCGGAGGTACCCGGTCACTGCCGCCTCACGTATTCTGTGCCGCGTCCCTACCCTGTCACTGTGGCAGGCCACAGTGGGTACTGCCTGACACGCCCAGAATCATCTCACTCATCTTGAGCCGCGTCCTCACCAAGCAGGAACACTTCCCCCAGGGAGCTGGATTGCTGAAAAGAATGCGCAAACAGCTGCCTCACTCAGTTTCCCCAATACTGCCTGAGGTGGCCACACTACAATAGTTGTGTGGTCACCCCTGGCACTCGGTGCACAGGCTGCCTTGAGCCATTGCCCCAACATGCTGGCGATGGCAGCCTGTCCGGGCATTGCAGACACAGAAGAACGCTCTGTGCCTGCAATGCCCTGTTGCGCTTCTCCCGTGGGCCAATCGCCGCCTGTAAGCGGCTCTCCGTTGTTACTCGCCGGAGATTCCCAGATCGTCTCTAGACGCAGGAAGATTGCCCTTATGGTATATGAGGTGAGGGAAAACGATCTCTCTCGGCAACGTCCTGTCCTCTGTCACTGCTAGGAACGCCATTTCCATGGCAGTTCTTCCGAATTCCTTTGGACGTTGCGCTACCGTTGCGCCTACTGGCAGCCCATCTCTGATAGCGTTCATGGAAGCCAGCTCGCCGTTGACGCCAACGGAGAATACCTCAGTCCGTCCTGCAGCCTGAGCAGCCTCCGCCGCTCCATAGGCCGGTGCGTCCCAAGCAGCCCATACAGCCTTAAGCTGGCCCTTGGGATATTTCTTCATCAGGGTCTCTGTTATCTTCATGGCATTCAGCCGGTCTCCGGTCCACTCAAGTACCCTGTCTTCAATGACTTTTACCTTGGGATACTTTGCAAGTGCAGCCTGAAGGCCTTCGTATCGCAGCCTCGTGGAGTCCTGAGACGGGTTCTGGAACACTACAATGTTCCCACTGCCTCCTATTTTATGGATCATCCACTCCGCGAGGTCATACCCGATCCGATAGTCATCCGAGAGGATGCTGCAGAGTATGTCTGGGATAGCAGTGCCTCCACCGACGAAGATAGTCTTGATACCTGCTCTTCTCGCTTTTGCAACCATCGGCTTCATTGCCACTTCATCGCCGATGATGAAGATCATTGCGTCTACCCCTTGGGAAATGAGGTTGTCAACGTTGGCCGACTGTCTTACATGGTCAATGTTGGCATCAGTGAAAACGGGCTTAACACCCAATTTGCTGGCGCTTTCAGCGATACCATCCGCCACAAGCTTGTTCCACCAATGCCATGCGGCCCAGTCTACAACTCCGACTTTGATCTCGCCACGTTTCTGGGCAGACCCTGGAACGGTCATGAGGCCAAGAATGAGCAGCGCCGACAATAGCACTGTCATCATCTTTTTGCACATCTGATTTCACCTCTCTGCATTGATCGATT
>MTKW01004322.1_pt2 | contig 15837 bp, 16 predicted proteins | sample 1042761 | NCBI WGS metagenome assembly MTKW01 (sample SAMN06205366, study PRJNA360243) | anaerobic digester metagenome | biome: Wastewater treatment plant; feature: Anaerobic digester sludge; material: sludge; isolation source: anaerobic digester fed with sludge from wastewater treatment plant ... | reverse complement strand
GGCCCCAAACCGCCAATTATTCCTATAGTTTTCATCTTTACTCCAAATTAATTAATCGCTTTGAAATATACTGAATCAGAAATAATCTGATCTCTTTGGCAAAAATAAGCATTTAACCCAGACTACAAAAAGACCTTTTTATTCAATTTCATCCAATTAAAATTAAAAGTTTTCAAAGGTATTGGATGTAACTCCCTCATTTTAATTATGCTTGTTTGTGAAGCATTTCTACATGGTCGTTTCATAAATAGATAATATCACATTCGGATTTAATCTAATTATAAACTCTAAGGGTAAAGTTATTCATTAAAGAGACATGATATTGCTTAAGCGGAATGGTTGCAGGCAACCTGGCAGGATATCCACCGCTTAAAAGTACATACTGTGACTTACAGCAGGGGCATTCTGCAAGTACCCCATCGTTTTTCACAATGCAGGCACGGCTTGCTTCAACGCTACACGAAGCATCAAATGCATACCATTTTCCCGGCTCCTCGCAATAAATAATTACGCCTCCAAATCCCACATTGGGAAAGAAAACAGAATTGCCCGCAGCATTCAGTTCATTCACAATATTCAGGTTTACTGTGAATGAAACATAAACTTCAGGAATTGGATACTCAACCTTATCGCAGGAGAGAATCCCTAACATAAGGAATAAAATCCAAAATAGACTTCTGTTATATATTATTAAAATTTGTCGCATTTTTTTATTTTCACAAATATCCGTAATTTTGAAAAGAAAATAAAGTAAAACAAATAAAATGAAAGATATATTCATATTGATAGTGGTCGTGATTTTCATAATTGTTAGCTTGTTGGAGCAGATGAAAAAAAAGCAAATACCGCAACCACCGGCTCCTCAAGGCGATGCAGATGACGATTGGGGTGAAGCAGTAACTACGGTTAATGTCGGGGCACCAGAATGGTTATTCGACGAAAATGTAGAAAAACCGGAAACCGAGTACTCTTTTTCGCCCGAGCATGAAGGTGAAAGAACAATTTTTGAAAAGAGCGAACAAACTCAAAAAAAGCCAATTCAAGAGGAAATTCTTTTTACAAAACAATTTTCATTGAAGCAGGCAGTAATTTATAGCGAAATTCTCAACAGAAAATACACTTAACCACTAATACTCAATTCCCTGAAAATATTTCTGTGGAAAGTTATTTTGATTTGAGATAAATTATCTACATTTGCCGAAAAGGAAGAGTTTCGGAAGAACCGGAATTCTTTCTATTTTTTTATAGCTAAAGTAAATCAGGAGGATTTAAAATGTCACGGATAGTATATTTAACAAAAGAGGGCTTAGACAATTTAAAAAAGGAGCTTGACAGAATGCTCAATGTCGAAAGGCCGGCTATTTCAAAAATGATTGGAGAAGCCATTGATAAAGGAGATATTTCTGAAAACGCAGAATATGATGCCGCCAAGGATGCACAAGGCATGCTTGAGGCTAAAATTGTTGAAATACAATCTAAAATAGCAAAAGCACGCATATTGGACAAAACCAAAATCGGAACTTCTCGTGTTTCAATTCTGAATAAAGTGAAGATTAAAAACAAAAATAATAACACCGTGATGCAATACATGATAGTGCCTGAAGGGGAAGCCAATCTTAAAGAGGGAAAAATTTCCGCAGCTACCCCTATTGCCAAAGGACTAATGGGAAAAAAGGTTGGCGAAATTGTGGAAATAAAAGTTCCTTCAGGAATTATTCCGTTTGAAATTATTGAAATCTCAATTTAATAGAGCTATGCCAAGTATTTTTACAAAAATTGTCAATGGGGAAATCCCGGCATATAAAGTTGCCGAAGATGAACACTTTCTTGCCTTCCTCGACATTTCACCACTAACCAGAGGACACACTCTGGTTATCCCCAAAAAGGAAGTGGACTATTTATATGAAATGGATGATGAGTTATACACCGGGCTCCATCTTTTCGCAAAAAAAGTTGCAGCAGCCCTAAAAAAAGCAATTCCATGCGTAAAAATTGGCTCGCTTGTATTAGGACTTGATGTTCCCCATGCACATATCCACCTGGTTCCTATGCAAAGTGAAGCCGACATTCTGAATTTCTCGAAAAAATTGAAATTAAGTGCCGATGAATTTGAAGATATCAGGAAAAAAATAGCTTCGGAATTTTAAAAAATAGCAGAATAGATAAAACAAATCCGGCAACCAAACCGGATTTTTTTTGTTAGGGAGTTATCAACAATCCCTTTTAACCCCTCAAAAAACTGTAACTTTATGCAGCTTTTTTAGCCACTTTACAAAAAAGATTATAGAAAATGATTCCATTTACACACTTACATGTTCACTCCCAATACTCTATTTTAGATGGTGCCGCCAGTATTGACGATCTGGTAAACAAAGCAAAAAGCAGCAGCATGCCTGCTTTGGCACTTACTGACCACGGAACCATGTTTGGTGTTAAAGAATTTCATGAAAAATGCTTAAAAGCAAAAATAAAACCCATAATCGGTTGTGAAACCTATGTTGCCGAGCGCAGCTTATCTGAAAAAACTGATGTGGTTGACCGCTACGGGCACCATCTGATTCTTCTTGCAAAAAACAAGATTGGTTATCAAAATCTGGTGAAGTTAATCTCCATTGCCAGCACTGAAGGTTTTTACTATAAACCAAGGATCGACAAAGAGATTTTAGAAAAACACAGTGAGGGACTGATTGTCTCCTCTGCATGTCTTGGTGGTGAAATTCCGCAGCTTCTAATGAAAAACCGGTTTGAAGAAGCAGATGAAGCAATTTTGTGGTACAAAAAGATTTTTGGTGACGACTATTATCTTGAGTTGATGCGCCATCCGGCTGAAGAGCCGGCTCAGCGCGAAGATGTTTATGAAAAGCAAGTTGAAGTGAACAAACTACTGATTGAACTTGCAAAAAAACATAACGTCAAACTTATTGCAACCAACGATGTGCACTTCACCAATGCCGAGGATGCTGATGCACACGACTTACTCATCTGCCTGAACACCGGGAAAGATGTGGATGACCCAACCCGCATGCGCTACACTAAGCAGGAGTGGTTTAAAACTCAGGAGGAGATGAATGAACTGTTTTCCGATATACCTGAAGCAATTGAAAACACAGCTGAAATTGTTGATAAAGTTGAAAACTATCAACTGAACTCGGAGCCCATTATGCCATTTTTTCCAATACCCGAATCATTTGGCTCAATGGAAAATTTCAAAAAGGACTACCCGGAAGCAAAACTGGTTCAGGAGTTTGGCGAAATAAACTTCAAGCGCATGGGAGGTTATGAAAAAGTTTTGCGTGTAAAGCAGGAGTCCGAATATCTTCGGCATCTGACCTATAAAGGGGTAAAAGAGCGATATGGCAGTCCGGTGCCCGAAGAGGTTGTCAGCCGCATAGATTTTGAGCTGGACACCATTAAGCAAATGGGTTATCCCGGATATTTCCTGATTGTTCAGGATTTTATAAATGCTGCCCGCAAAATGGGTGTTCTTGTTGGTCCGGGGCGAGGCTCAGCGGCAGGCTCCGTTGTCTCCTACTGCACCGGAATAACAAATATAGACCCCATAAAACACAACCTGCTTTTTGAGCGTTTCCTCAATCCCGACCGGATTTCACTGCCCGACGTGGACATCGATTTTGATGATGACGGACGGCAGCTGGTATTGGAATATGTAACAAACAAATACGGGCAGGATAAAGTAGCACACATCTGCACATTTGGCACTATGGCGCCCAAAATGGCTATCCGCGATGTTGCGCGTGTGCTTAGGCTTCCGCTGCCTGAGGCAGACCGACTGGCAAAGCTGGTTCCGGAAACGCCCAAAATGACCTTTAAAAAGGCATTTAAGGAGAGCCCCGATTTGAGAAAAGAAAAATCCTCGGAAAATCCGCTCATCGCAAAAACTATAAAATTTGCAGAGACCCTTGAGGGGTCAGTCCGGCAGACAGGCGTTCACGCCTGTGGCATAATTATCAGCCGCGATCCGCTTACCGATCATCTGCCATTAATGCCCACCAAAGATGAAGAGAGATTGCTCACCACACAGTTTGACGGGAGATTTGTGGAGCAAATAGGTCTTTTAAAAATGGATTTTTTAGGCTTAAAAACGCTTTCTATCATTAGGGAGACCCTCGAAAACATAAAACTCTCCAAAGACATAGAAATAGACATAGATAAAATCCCGTGGAACGACCCCAAAACCTTTGAGTTGTTTAGCAGGGGTGAAACTACTGCCGTTTTTCAGTTTGAATCGGAAGGAATGAGAAAACACCTGAGAGAGCTTAAACCCAACCGGTTTGAAGACCTAGTTGCCATGAATGCCCTCTATCGTCCCGGACCCATGGACTATATCCCGGCTTATATTGCCCGGAAACATGGACGCCAAAAAGTGGAATATGACCTGCCCATGATGGAGAAATACCTGAGTGAAACCTACGGGATTACCGTTTTTCAAGAACAGGTTATGCTACTTTCGCGACTACTTGCAAATTTCACCCGCGGCGACTCCGACACACTCCGTAAGGCAATGGGCAAAAAAGATACTGTTTTGATGGAGCAGCTGAAAGTGAAATTCGTAAGCGGGTGTAAAGCAAATTTTAACTTTTTAGATGAATGCAAACTGGTAAGTAAAAGTGCAGATGATGTGATTGAAAAAATATGGAAAGACTGGACTGCCTTTGCTTCTTATGCATTCAACAAATCCCATTCAGTGTGTTATGCTCACATAGCTTATCAGACCGGTTATCTTAAGGCGCATTTCCCGGGTGAATTTATGGCAGCTAACCTCAGCCGCAACCTCAACAACATCACAGAAATCACCAAACTGATGACAGAGTGCAGCAGTATGAAGCTTAGCGTTCTTGGACCAGACGTAAATGAAAGTTTCTCAAAATTCATAACCAACAAGAATGGAGATATCCGTTTTGGAATGGCAGCCATCAAGGGAGTTGGCGGCGGAGCAGCAAATGACATCATTGAAGCGAGGAAAAAGAGTGGAAATTTCACATCAATTTACGATTTTGTTGAAAAAGTTAATCTTCAGAGCGTAAACAAAAAGAACATGGAAGCCCTTGCAACGGCAGGCGCATTTGACAGCCTGGGAGAATTGAAGCGAAGCAGTTTTTTTGCCGGAGAAAATGAAAAAGACAGCACTACATTTATTGAGAAACTGATTCGCTACGGGAATAAAGTTCAAACCGAAAGCCAAAGCATGCAGCAGACATTGTTTGGCGACATGGGAGGAAGCGCCGCAATTCAAAAGCCTGCTGTCCCGGATGTTGAAGAGTGGCCAAAACTGCATCTGCTTGAGAAGGAAAAAAATCTTATCGGGATTTACCTTACTGCACATCCGTTAGACGACTATAAATTTGAAATCGAAAATTTCTGCTCACAAAACATCTCCCTTAAAGATCTAAAAAACAACATGGTAAGCTACAAAGACCGCGAATTAACTTTTGGCGGCATGGTTACTGCCTCACGCGAAGGAACCTCAAGAACGGGGAAACCATACAGTACCCTGACACTTTCCGACTATACGGATGCGATGGAGTTTTTCTTTTTTGGGCAAGACTTCGTTAATTTTCACAAATACTGCAAAACCGGTCTATTCATTCTTATCAAAGGAGCTGTCAAGCCAAGATATAANNATGTATGTTAAACTTTTTTCCCGAAACTTCAGGATTGAACTGACAAACAGTTTTCTCAAGTATATTGGGGATAAGCCGGATATCGGGTTTAAAATTAATTAGCTATTTTTGCAAAACAAGAGAGTATAAGTAAAATAAATAAATCTCATGCTTGAAGGAAGTGAGTAACCTCACAAAATTTTATGGCAAATAATTATTAAATATAATATTAACAATACGAAACAATGGCAGTAGAAATAACCGATGCCAATTTTGAAGAATTGGTTATCCAATCAGATAAACCGGTAATGATTGACTTTTGGGCTGTATGGTGTGGCCCGTGTCGCTTGATTGCCCCGATTGTGGAAGAGATGTCCAAAGAATATGATGGAAAAGCAGTGATTGGCAAAGTGGATGTGGATTCCAATCCGGGTGTCTCAGTCAAGTTTGGAATACGAAATATCCCCACCGTTCTTTTTGTGAAGAACGGCGAAGTAGTTGACAGGCAAATTGGTGCAGCTCCGAAGAAAATTTTCACTGCAAAACTGGACGCCTTATTATAAACTCTATCCAAAGATATTAATTTAACGAGGTAGCATCTGAATTTCTGAAGCCACTTTCGTTTTTAAACAATCCTATTTTGAGGGATATTTTTGACATTGAACAGCTTCATCAGTTTGATAATCTTGGACTGATTGCACGTGAGGTGGTGGAAGGTTTCATCACAGGCTTGCACCAAAGTCCTTTCCATGGATTCTCTGTGGAATTTGCCGAGCATCGCCAATATAATCAAGGGGAATCAACCAAGCATATTGACTGGAAGCTTTATGCCCGGACGGATAAGCTTTTCGTCAAACAATTTGAAGAAGAGACTAACCTGCGTTGCCAGATAGTGATTGACACCTCTTCCTCCATGTTATTTCCATACCATAAAGGAAGCCGGCGACTGCAAAACAAACTGGCTTTTTCGGTTTACACCGCAGCAGCGCTTATCCACCTGCTCCGCAAGCAACGCGATGCTGTCGGTCTCACCCTTTTCTCCGAAGATATCGAATTTCACACTGCTCCGCGACTCTCATCAATTAATGCTGAAATGATGTACGGGAAACTTGCAGAATTGATTAAGCCCGAAAATGCGCATCTGAGAAAAAAGACAAATACAACCGATGCACTTCATTTAATTGCAGAGAGTATATACAAGCGCTCTCTGGTCATCATATTCAGCGACATGATTGACCACAGACAAACCGACGAGCTATTTTCGGCTTTGCAGCATCTGAGATATAACAAACACGAAGTCCTGCTGTTTCATGTTACCGACCACAAACATGAACGGGAATTTCAATACAGCAACCGTCCCCACAAATTTGTTGATATGGAAAGTGGAGAGGTGATAAAATTTAACCCCTGGGAGGTTAAAAATCACTACGTGTCCACTGTAAACTCGTATTTCAACGACCTGAAAGTTAAATGTGGTCAATACCAGATTGATCTTGCTGAAGCAGACATAAACAAAGAGTTTAAGGAGGTTTTGCTCACCTATCTGGTAAAAAGGAAAAGACTGTTTTAATACTTTTGTGCATGAATTTATAATTCTTTGAAAAAAATTTTTTCTTTCCCGAAAAGCTGTTATTTTTGCAACGCCTTTAAAAATAAGAACGTTCTTAATAGATTGATATTCCCTAGTAGCTCAGTCGGTTAGAGCGGCGGACTGTTAATCCGTAGGTCGTAGGTTCAAGTCCTACCTGGGGAGCTTTACTACTAAATAACTCGCTGATTATCAGCGAGTTATTTTTGTTTTAATGCACGCATCATTCGTTTATAAAGCAGGATGTCTGCAAGCGTTTTATTGTAGTTCCTCCTGAAAACTGGTTGAGAAAACCGACCGGAATGAGAAGATTTGAGGAAAGTGATTGAAAAAATTAAAACAAATCGGAGTAAGTGCCGGTACGTACCAACCAAATTTCATTTGTCTGGTCATCAATATTCCATATTAGCAGCCAGTCTGGCTCTATGTGGCACTCCCAATTATCTTTATATTGACCACTAAGTTTGTGAGGTAAAAATTTTTTGGGCAAAGTTCCGGTTTCTGCCAGCCGTCGGATAACATCTTTCAAAAGCTCAATCCGGTAACCCCTGCGGGTAATGGTTTTATAATCCTTTTTGAATTAAGTTGTATAGTGAATTTAAAACATTCGGATTATTTGTCGAGTTGAGCAAACAGGTCGTCAACATTTTTGGCTTTCATTCCTTTTTTTGCCCTGGCATCATTAATTGCCTCAATGGTTTCATCATTCGGGATATTTTCAAATTCAATGTCCCGGCCGGTTTTTGCCATTTCGCGCAATAATCCCAAAAGGTATTTTCCTCTTTTTGTATTGGTGCGTATTTTTAGGTGAACTGTTCCCATTGTATCTTTTTATTGTGGTAAAATTACAATTATTTGATAAATTAGCACCCACATTTTGTTTTTTAAATTTCTAATCATCTGTAATATTTTTATATCATGAAATTAAAATCGGGTATTGATCGCCGCAACTTTATCACAACCACAGCTTTAGGCTCCCTGGGTGTTGCAGGAATTTTATCTTCCTGTGCAGGACCATCAACAAAAAAGGAAGAAATTCTGCTTCCTGAATTACTTGATCAGGCGCCTGACGGAAAAGTAATTAAAGCCGGGCTTATTGGATGCGGAGGCAGGGGAACCGGAGCTGCCATTAACTTTTTGGATGCCGGCCCAAATCTACAAATCACCGCTTTAGGTGATGTTTTTCAAGATAAAATTGATAATTGTCGTGCAAAACTGAAGCAGGAGCGCAATGTAGAAATTGCTGACGAAAACTGTTTTATCGGGTTCGATAGCTATGAGAAAGTCATCGACTCCGGTGTTGATGTAGTTTTGCTGTGCACACCTCCACATTTTCGGCCGGCACATGTAGAAGCAGCTGTGAACGCCAGAAAGCACATTTTCATGGAAAAACCAATTGCTGTGGACCCGGTTGGGGCAAGGTCGGTAATGGCCTCTGCCAAAAAAGCTGAAGCTGCCGGACTGAGCATGGTGAGCGGCACAATCAGAAGGGTTCAGAAAGACTATATGGAAACCCATCGAAGGGTTGCCAATGGTGAAATCGGGGAAATCACCGGGGCAAACATAATCCGCAATGGAGGTGCCCTTTGGTACAGAACCCGTCAGCCGGAATGGACAGACCTGGAATATATGTTGCGCAACTGGGTTAACTTTTGCTGGCTTTCCGGCGACCACATCACCGAGCAATTCATCCATGAAATTGATGTGATGAACTGGCATGTGGGGAAGAATCCTGTCCGTGCAACGGGCTGGGGAGGCCGCCAGCGCAGAGTTACCGGCGACCAGTATGACTTTTTCAGTATTGAATACGTTTATGACAACGGAATGCGTACCCACTGTGCTGCCAGACAAATTAACGGCTGCACCAACGGAAAAGTGGAACAAATTAACGGAACCAAAGGATATGCAAATGCCGCCGGTAAAATTTACGATTTGAATGGTAATTTATTGTGGGAATACCCGCATCCCGAAGAAGGAGATACCGATTCCAAATGGAAAGTAACCAATCCTTTTGTTCAGGAGCACATAAATCTGGTTACAGCAATCCGCACCGGCAAGCCCATCAGCGATGCCGAAGCTCAGGTGAATTCCACTCTAATAACGATAATGGGTAGAATTTCAGCATATACAGGTAAGGACGTTACCTGGGAAGAAATGCTCAATTCCGACTTATATCTGGGCCCCAAAACTTACGTTTTTGGTCCTGTGCCCAATATTCCTGAAGAAATTCCAATAGCCGGTGTTCCAAACATAGCCTGAAACATGGATTATTAGAAAAATTAGTTGCAAATTATAATTAAAATTATGCGTAATATTCTGCTCACAACAGGCGTTATTTTATGTTTTCTTTCTCTAAAGCTGAATGCGCAGGAGGTAGTTGCTACATTTGGCCAGGAAGTTCAATGGCAGGATGTCATTGATGGTAAGAAAGCTACCGGAAAACCAATTCAGTGGATTCAGGTAAATACAGAACCCGACACATGGAGAGTTGAAGGCGATATCCTTATTGACACAGGTTTGCCCATTGGCGTTATCCGAAGCGAAAAAGAGTATGAGAACTTTATCATGCACATCGAATGGCGACACATGGAAGCCGGCGGAAACTCCGGGACATTTGTATGGAGCAAAGCTGAACCCGGCAGTAATCGGCTTCCGGACGGAGTGGAGGTTCAGATGTTAGAGCTTGACTGGGTCAACCAAAATATCCGGGATGGAGTAAAACCACCAATTGCTTACGTTCACGGTGAACTCTTCGGGGTTGGGGGAGTTGAAATTGAACCTGACAATCCACGCGGAAAACGAAGTAAATCCATAGAGAACAGATGCAAAGGGAAAGGCGAGTGGAATACTTACGATGTAGTTTGTGTTGACGGAACAATCAAACTGTCAGTGAACGGAAAATTTGTAAATGGAATCAGTAAGTCTTCCCAAAAGAAGGGATACATTTGTCTTGAGGCAGAAGGGGCAGAAATTCATTTCAGAAATCTGAAAATAATTGAACTGCCTTAGGGTTTGTCACGAAACAACTTAAAAAAAATCCTTCCCGGTAATTATTAGCCGGGGAGGATTTTTTTTAACGCAAATTGGAACTTGCTAAACGCTAAGGACTCACTACTCTACCGGCTCAGGATGGACTGTTGAAACAAAACCAAATTCTCTGAATATTATCGTCTCAACCTTTGTGCAAATCTCGTGGGCTTCATGTAGGGACAAATCAGGAGATAGCTTTATATGGCAAATCAGCTCTGTGTGCTCTCCATATTTGTGAATGTGAATGTGATGCAGATAGAGTGGCTTGTCAAACTCNNAGTGACTTAAATTCAGTGGCAAGAATCTTATAGCTTGCCCAGCCAATCATAAGGGCAACGATGAAGCTCAAAACAGCGTCAGTCCACCAGAGTGAGCCCCCTAAAGAGATTCCAATCAATATTACCACTGAAGAGAGGGCATCGCTGCGATGGTGCCATCCATCAGCTGCCAAGACAGAAGAGTCACTCTTTTTTGCCGCCCAAAAGGCATATTGTGCCAACGCTTCCTTTACAACAATTGATAAAATAACTGCTACCCATGCTATTGTACCAAAAACTGTCTGCTCGTGTTTACTGAATTTTCCTATTGCGTTTACAATAAATTCAAAAGCAATGATTGCAAGCAGAACTCCGATAATGATTGCTGCAATATGCTCTGCACGTCCATGCCCAAACGGATGTTCCTCATCTGCAGGCTTGCGTGAAACTTTTCCGCCAATTAATACAACAATCGAAGAAACGGAGTCGGAAAGAGTATGCCAGGCATCGGCTACCAAAGCAAGTGAGCCGGTGACAATTCCTGCCCAGTACTTGAATCCAAACAGCAGTAAATTCGCGATAATTGAAATCCAGCCCTCACGGTTTATATATTTTTTTTTATCAGACATTTATTAAAGATTAATACAAGGTCGGCAAATTAAAGCAGGAATGACAATTCATCTGCAAAGATGGAAATTACCTGAAGATGTAACAAAATATTATTTCATCTTTTCTGAAATATTTTTGATGAGTTTATGGACAACAGGAATTTTGTCAATTTTTGAGAAGATGCTTTGTCTTCCGGCATGAAGTAAAATATTGCGGACATATACAAAAATTCCAATGCTGTGAGCAGCAAACAGAACCGGGTCAAGCCGGTAAATTGCATAGGAAAAAATCATAAGCGAGCCAACTGTGCTTATTATCCAAAAGCCAAGGGGCAAAAATGAATCACTTCGTTTTTCCGAGTAAATCCATTGATAGATAAACCGAAAGGTGAAAATTATCTGCCCTGCCGAACCCCAGATCATAATAAACAAAGGAACATCTTCATTTTTAATAATGGATTTTAAATTATGCATATCTCCAAAAAACAGCCACCCTATGCACAATAATGGAATTACCATTGCAAGCAGCCGGGTAGCCAAATGCATTTTCCCCCAAACTCTTTTCAGCTGAAGATTTCGAATGTATATGGCATATACGATCATCTGCCCCAACACAATGGCAAAATCGTTGCGAAGCACTCCGTAAATAAACATGAGAACCGAGGCAGCCAGGCTAATTTGCCAATAGATGGCAGGCGAAATAACTTTGCCCTCTTTCTCCGATAAAAACCACTGGGCAATGTTTCTTGCAAAAAAAAGTATCTGGGATAAAAAACCCAATCCATATATTAAAAAAACATTCATCTGGAATTTTCGGATGTAAATATAGCAATTATGGATGTGCCTGAATGGATGAGGTAATTATGTATCCAGTTTTTTCAAAGATTCGCGGGCAGCATTTTGCTGCGCTTCTTTCTTTGATGTGCCGCTGCCACTGCCCAATCCCCTTCCATCGAGGATGACTTTAGAAATAAAACGAGGCTGTTTCTGCTTATCTGAGACAGGCTCCTCAGTGGTTTCAAACAAAATCTCTTTTTTGTTTTTTTGACTCCATTCAATGAGCTTACTTTTAAAGTTTGTATCCTTTCGCTCAATCTCGTTCAGGTTAACAAACTGAGAAAGTATCCTTTTAGTAACAAAATATTTAGTTGTCTGGTAGTCGGTATCAAGATAAATGGCACCGATCAGCGCTTCAACCGCATCGCCGTATATGTGGCTTGAGTCAATATTTTTTGTGGTATTGGATCTGATATACATATCAAGCTTCATGTGAAAAGCAAGCCGGGTAAGAAAAGTGCGGTTTACCAGTTTTGACCGGGTTTTTGTAAGAAATCCCTCATCCTGTTTTGGGAAACGGTTGTATAGGAATTCTGTTATTATCGCTCCCAGAATTGCATCTCCCAAAAACTCAAGCCTTTCATTATTTACCTGATTCCCCTGGGAATCGAAAATTGACGATGATTTATGAATAAATGCCAGATCGTAAAGCTTCAGATTTGTCGGATAAAAACCTAATAGTTTTCTCAAAAACAAATAAAACTCTTTCCGGGGAGATGAAAAGAGCTCTATTCTTTGTTTTATTTTTTTTATCACTGATTACTAAATTTTTCTGAAAACCACAGTTGCGTTATGTCCGCCAAAGCCAAAAGTATTGCTTATGGCAACATTGACTTCTCTTTCTCTTGCCACATTAAAAGTGAAGTCGAGGTTGTTGTCAATTTCAGGGTCGTCTGTAAAATGGTTGATTGTTGGCGGGATAATGCTGTGGTTAATCGCTAAAATTGTGGCAAGCCCTTCCACTGCTCCGGCAGCACCTAACAAATGCCCGGTCATTGACTTTGTTGCACTGATGCTTGTTTTATAAGCATGACTTCCAAAGGTTTTGAGAATGGCGTTGGATTCGGCAATATCACCAAGCGGGGTTGAAGTACCATGAACATTTATATAGTCCACATCTTCAGGCTTTATACCGCTGTCTTCAATTGCCGACTTCATCACCAGAATTGCTCCTCTGCTTTCAGGATCGGGGGCTGTCATGTGGTATGCATCGGCAGACATGCCTCCGCCCGCTATTTCAGCATAAATTTTAGCTCCCCGCTTTTTTGCCATTTCATATTCTTCGAAAATAAAAGCCGCCGAGCCTTCTCCTATCACAAAGCCATCCCGGTCTTTGTCAAAAGGTCTGGATGCTGTTTTAGGATCGTCATTCCTTGTAGAAATAGCCCGCATGGAATTGAATCCTGCAACTCCTGCTTCATTAATCGCCGCCTCCGAGCCGCCCGTAATCATAATATCTGCTTTTCCGAGACGAATCATATTCATGGCTTCAATCATTGCATGAGAAGCTGATGCACAAGCTGTAACAGTAGTAAAATTCGGCCCCCTGAATCTATATTTAATAGAAATAAGACCACCCGCTATGTTGGCTATCATTTTGGGAATAAAAAAAGGTGAAAACCGGGGATTCTCGGGCTGATAGCTGCGCGCCTCATCAAAAAAAGTTTGCAAACCGCCGATGCCGGCACCCCAAATTACACCTGCCCTGTCATGGTCAACTTCATCAAGGTCAAGTTTTGAATCAGCCATAGCCTGGGATGAAGTAGCCAGCGCAAACTGAGTATATAAATCATATTTGCGTGCTTCTTTCCGCTCTATGTACTCTTCAACATCAAAATTCCTGACTTCACAGGCAAATTGAGTTTTTTGCTTTGAAGCATCGAATTTGGTGATGGGTGCGGCACCACTAACCCCCTTTTTCAGATTACTCCAAAAATCACTAACCGTATTCCCAAGAGGGTTAACAGTGCCGACTCCGGTAATTACTACCCTTCTGAAATTCATAAATGAATCTTCTGTTTACTTGCTTACCGCTTCTTCAATATGAGAAATGGCCTCGCCAACAGTTGAAATTTTCTCAGCCTGATCATCCGGGATTGCCAAATCGAACTCTTTTTCAAATTCCATAATCAGTTCAACTGTATCAAGTGAGTCAGCTCCCAAATCATTGGTAAACGATGCTTCGTTGGTAACTTCACTCTCATCAACTCCCAGTTTATCAACAATAATTGCTTTTACTTTTGCTGCAATGTCAGACATAATGCTAAAATTTGAGTTAATAATAATTTTGAGTTTAAATAATTCGGCGCAAAGTAATACATTTAAGCGTTATATTTCAAATTTAAAATACAAAAAGATGTTTCTGATAAGATATACTATACGTCTAATACTCTAAATTTGAACATATTATTCAATAATTCCAACGAATAGAACCAATTTGAAATGAATGTTAAGAAAATAGCTTTATTTGCCTCGGGCTCAGGAACAAATGCTCAAAACATAATGGAGTATTTCTCTGACAGCAAGCACATTATGATTGACTCCGTGTGGAGTAACAAAGCAGATGCATATGTATTGACCCGTGCCAGGGAAATGGCGGTTAACACATTTACATTTAGTCGCCATCAGTTTTATGAAACGCAGGAAATAGCTGATATGTTGACAGAGAGAAATATTGACTTAATTGTGCTTGCCGGTTTTTTATGGCTTGTTCCTGAAAATCTGATTGAAAAATTTAAAATTATCAATATCCATCCTTCGCTCCTTCCAAAATATGGAGGGAAAGGTATGTATGGCATGAAAGTCCATCAGGCAGTTTTAGAGAATAATGAAACAGAAACCGGCATTTCCATTCATGTGGTTAATCCACATTATGATGAAGGCAAGCTTTTATTTCAGGCAAAATGCCCCGTGCTCCCGGAAGATTCACCGCAAGATATTGCAAAAAGGGTTCATCAGTTAGAGTATATTCATTTTCCTGAAGTCATCGAAAAGTTCTTACTTGAAAAAATATGACTCTGCCTATTGTCATAGTCTTATTTTTCATTCTCTTTCACCACTGATTACTCAGAGGTACACAGATTAATTTCTTAACTCTGTTATAATCTGCGCTATCTGTGGTTAATTATTACATGATTATTCGTTTTATTCCTTTTTTCATGTCAACTACGTTAAAAATCATTAGTAACCAAGTTTACGTTCTGATAATTCTTAAAAGACATTTTACTACCTTAATCAGGCAAAATAATTACAACAAAATGTCGTATTTTTGCTGTTGAATTTCAATTCCATTCAATAATGACAAAACATAACGAAAAAACCGACACAAAAACTGCGAAAAGACAAAGGCGGGAGATGATTCAGTATGTCAATATACAGCTGGCTTCGTTAGGACAGCCGCTTTTTATTGATGAAACTGAAGAAGGCGCCAAACTTGCCGGTGCGCGGTTCATGTCGCTAACCGAAGGGCTGATAAGCAGTTTCAGGGAAAAATCGAGGTTGCTCACCGGGCATCTTTCCCCGGTAGATACACGCATTCAAAATTTTATTGACGACAATTTAAAAGACCTTCATTTTGACAAACCCTGCCGTTTACCCGATGCGACCCTGGTGCTTAATCAACCGGGAATGGCGCGGGAGGTGAGCTTGCCGGCGAACGGAGACATTTTCAAAAGTAAGCTCTTGACTTCCTACCGGCTGGAGCAGGGCATTCTGAACAATCCGGCTTCCGACAAAAGAACCACCGAAGGAACCTTCCACATTGTGGATGGCGGGCTTCCGGTTGCCATAGACAAAAAGGAGGTTCCAAAAATTGCTTTTGCACACATGCTCCACGAAGCGCTGCACCCTTCCGATGAGCTAAATATTCTTCCGTTTACCGCAAATCAAAAGGAGAA
>MTKW01012203.1_pt1 | contig 15866 bp, 17 predicted proteins | sample 1042761 | NCBI WGS metagenome assembly MTKW01 (sample SAMN06205366, study PRJNA360243) | anaerobic digester metagenome | biome: Wastewater treatment plant; feature: Anaerobic digester sludge; material: sludge; isolation source: anaerobic digester fed with sludge from wastewater treatment plant ... | reverse complement strand
CTAGTCATCACCGGAATTGACAGGCAATAAAAAATATGATATTTAAAAAGAGGACTTAGCACTCATTACATCAGAGTGCTAATATTTATTCCAGAATTTATTATCTTACAGAAAGGGGAAGATATTATGGCCAAAAAACAATTTAAGACTGAATCCAAAAGGCTGTTGGATTTGATGATTAATTCAATCTACACTCATAAGGAGATTTTTCTCCGGGAATTAATCTCTAACGCCAGTGACGCTATTGATAAGATCTATTATAAATCCCTAACTGATGAGAATTTAACCTTTAATAGGGATAATTTTTATATAAAAATCACGCTGGACAAACCTAACAGAGTCCTGAAAATATCTGATACTGGGATCGGAATGACCAAAGAGGAACTGGATAATAACCTTGGAGTTATCGCTAAAAGTGGCTCTTTGGCTTTCAAAAATGAAAATGAATTGCAGGATGATGTTGATATTATCGGTCAATTTGGCGTAGGCTTTTATTCGGCCTTTATGGTAGCCTCAAAGGTTACTGTGATCAGTAAAGCCTTAGGCAGTGACGAGGCTTACATATGGGAATCCTCAGGGGTTGATGGCTATACTATTAAGCCTTGCCATAAGGACACAGTAGGCACAGATATTATCTTAAATATTAAAGAAAATACTGCTGAAGAGAATTATGACGAATTCTTGGAGGAGTATCGGATTCGTTCCATTGTAAAAAAGTACTCTGATTTTATTCGCTATCCTATTAAGATGGATATTAGCAGTAAAAGGCTCAAAGAAGGCAGCAAAGATGAATATGAGGATGTTGTTGAGGAACAAATCATCAACAGTATGGTGCCTATCTGGAGAAAGAATAAGAATGAACTGACTGAGGCTGATTATGAAAACTTCTATGCCGAGAAGCATTACGGTTTCGACAAGCCATTAAAGTATGTCCATATTAATGTGGAGGGAGCTTTTAGTTATCGTGCCATCCTCTACATTCCTGAAAAACCACCCTTTGATTTCTATACTAAGGAATACGAAAAAGGCTTGGAGTTATACGCTAACGGGGTTTTAATTATGAATAAATGTCCCGAACTATTGCCGGATTACTTCAGCTTTGTCAAAGGGATGGTTGATTCAGATGATTTATCTTTGAATATCTCTAGAGAAATCTTGCAGCATGACCGGCAGCTACAATTAATTGCTAAAAATATCAGAACAAAAATCAAGAATGAATTAGAAAACCTTTTAAAGACCGACCGCGAAAAATATGAGAAGTTTTATAATTCCTTTGGACGCCAGTTAAAATACGGAGTATATAGTGAATTTGGTAGTAATAGAGAAATCCTGCAAGATTTATTGATGTTCTATTCTTCCACAGAGAAAAAGCTTGTTACTCTGGCTGAATATGTATCCAGGATGCCGGAAGAGCAGAAATATATCTACTATGCTTCCGGTGAATCCATTGAGAGAATTGCTAAACTTCCCCAAACTGAATTAGTAGCAGACAAAGGCTATGAGATTTTATATTTTACCGATGATGTAGATGAATTTGCGATAAAAATGATTCCTGAGTATCAAGGTAAGGAGTTTAAATCTGTTTCCAGTGACGACCTTGACCTTACAGATGAGCAGGAAGACATCTCCGAAGAGGAGAAGAAGGAAAACGAGGAGTTATTTGCGGCCCTAAAAGAAACCTTAAACAATAAAGTAAAAGAAGTCAGAGCCTCAAAAAGATTAAAGAGTCATCCGGTTTATATCACTAATGAGGGCGAAATCTCCATAGAGATGGAGAAAATTCTCAACAATATGCCTACAGAACAAAAATTCAAGGCTGAAAAAATATTAGAGATTAATACTAATCACCAGGTTATCGGAGCCTTGAAGAATGCTTTGACTAATGACAAGGAAAAGTTCCGCTTATACGCTAACATCCTTTATGATCAAGCTCTATTGATAGAAGGATTAAGCATTGAGGATCCTGTTGAGTTTACCAATAATATCTGTAAATTGATGAGTTAGTACTTTACTCACATTGACACATATCAATAACTCCGCTAGACTAATATTGATAATTATAAATGTTATCGAAGATTGTCGATATTAGGGGGTTGGAGAAATGAGTCAAACCTACGCTGAATTTGCCATGATTTTCAAGGCTATCTCTGATGCGACACGCCTAAAGATTGTAGATATGTTATCTTGGGGCGAGATGTGTGCCCGAGATATTCTAGAAGAATTCAGCATATCTCAATCAACCCTAAGCTATCATATGAAAATTCTTTGTGATAGCGGTTTGGTTAATGCAGAGCGCAACGGAGCCTGGATGAATTATTCTCTAAATCAACATAAAGCCAGGACAGTCCTGGCTTTTCTTTCGCATATTACTACAACTAAAACAATTAGTTTACAACAGGATTAGAGGATAAACTCGGTGTTTATTCTAGATATGTGCTATAATCTTCTTGTTACTTAAAAAGGGGGTTATGCTTTGACCCTAACTGGGAATACAGCTAACATAAGAAAAGACTTACTAAAACAACTGGAAAATCTGGCCGAGATTGATACTCCGCGCCATCAATTAATTAATCCTGAGCTAGCTGAAAAGCTAGCCTATTATACTGGCCAAATTCAACGCGAGATTGCTGTGATAATTGATCGGAAAGGCCATATTCGCAACATAAGTATCGGAGATGATAGTACTGCTCCAATTGTAGGAGAGAATTTACGACGGGGTGATAGTCGTCTCACTGGAGTTAGATGCGTACATACTCATCCTAATGGGGACAGTAATTTAAGCGACATTGATCTTGAGGCACTACTCACAGAACGTTTGGATTGTATGGCCTCCTTGGGTGTTGCTGATGGAAAACTGCGAGGTTTTTCTGTTGCCTTTTTATCTCTAGAAGAAAATCAGAAATTGATTAGCCAAACATACGGTCCTTATAAAGGGTCTGAGCTTGCGAAATTCCCTTTTGACGAGATCTTGCAAGCTACTGATCGGCTAATCCAGACACCTCAACATCAAATGGTTACTGAAGCCAGTGAACGGACTTTTCTTGTTGGCTTTAGGGAAAGAAAAGGAGAGCTTTTGAGTGGTGAGGATTCTTTAGCGGAACTAGAAGAATTAGCTAGGACTGCAAAAGCAGAAATAGTAGGCAGTACTATTATCAGACTGGATAAAATTGATCCCGGGCTTTTTATTGGTAAAGGTAAAGCAAGGGAATTGTCTTTATTAAGACAACAAGAAGCTCTGGATTTAATAATTTTTGACGATGAATTATCACCACGTCAACAAAGTAATTTACAGGATATAATTGGCTGCAGAGTTATTGATCGTTCGGCCTTGATTTTGCAAATATTTGCTGATCGGGCGCAGACAAGGGAAGGGCAGCTTCAGGTTGAGCTGGCTCAGCTTAATTATATGTTGCCACGCCTAACTGGTATGGGGACAAGCCTTTCACGTTTAGGAGGCGGAATCGGCACTAGAGGCCCAGGTGAAACCAAACTAGAGACAGATCGCCGCCATATTCGCAAAAGAATTAGTGATTTAGAGGCCGAATTAGAAGTAGTAAAGAAACAACGGAAGGTTATGCGTCAACAACGTGAGACTAATCAGATACCAGTAGTGTCTTTGGTAGGATATACTAACGCGGGAAAATCCACCTTGATGAATGCACTTACTACAGCAGGCGTATTAGCTGAGGATATGTTATTTGCTACCTTGGATCCAACTACCCGTAAAGTTCCCTTGGGCAGAGGTGATATTCTCTTAACAGATACGGTAGGATTTATCAATAAACTGCCTCATCAGTTAATTGCAGCTTTTAGGGCTACCCTGGAGGAAATCCGGTACAGTGATTTATTACTTCATATTGTTGATGCCTCCCAAGAGAATTACCTGGCTCAGCTCAATACGGTAGAACAGGTATTGCAGGAGTTGGATATTGGCGATAAACCACGTATCGTTGTTTTTAATAAAGTTGACCAGGTTAATGATCCACTGGAGCTAAGCAATAGATTAAGCCTCTATAAACCGGCTATTGCCATCTCCGCAAAGGAAGGCACAAATTTGCCAGAGTTACTTAATCTAATTGCTGAAGAACTCCCTAATCAGCCTCAGGAAATGGATTTACTCATCCCTTACAGCGAAAGTGGATTATTAAATCAGATTTATGAGCAGGGAGAAGTATTGGAAACCGAATATCTGGAGGAAGGAATTAGTTGTAGAGTATTGGTCAGACAGCCCTTGTTAGGAAGGCTGGAATCTTATCTTGCATTAAAGGAGTAAACCATGACGTCTTTTTTTAGTCAATTACAACAGGAATATCAGATAAGCAATAAGGTTATAGAATTATTACAGGAAGCTAGTTCTGCTTGTGATCCTGTATTTCGGGCCATCAATGCCAAGGCTGAGTTTAATCAACTTAAAGTATTACGAGCTTTTCAAGAGAACGGGGTTAGTGACTTTCATCTGCATGGTTCTACTGGTTACGGTTACGGAGACTGCGGTCGTGATACTTTAGAAGATGTTTATGCTACGACTTTTAAGGCGGAAAAGGCCATTGTCAGGGCGCAGATTGTTTCTGGTACTCATGCTTTAGCTGTGGCATTGCTAGGCAACTTAGAGCCAGGTGATGAGTTAATATTAGCTACAGGAGCCCCCTATGATACAATGCAGAAAGTAATCGGCTATCATCAGGAAAAGGGTTCTTGTGTAAGTTTAGGTGTAGCTTATCGGGAGATTCCTCTTTTAGAACAGCAAATTGATATACCGGCCCTACTTAAGGCAATAACAAGTAAGACGAAGATGGTGTTTTTCCAACGTTCTAAAGGTTATGCTTGGCAACCATCCTTTACTACGAAACAATTAGAGCAAGCTATTAAGGCTGTTAAAGATAAAGATCCGCAAATAATTTGTATGGTTGATAACTGTTATGGAGAATTTGTAGAAACTCAAGAACCTCTCGAAGTAGGCGCAGACTTAATGGCTGGGTCACTTATTAAGAATCCTGGCGGTGGATTGGCCTTAACAGGAGGGTATCTAGCCGGGAAAGAGGAGTATATAGAAAGGGCAGCTAACCGCTTAGCTGCACCTGGTATTGGCCTTGGCGTAGGAGCCAGCCTTAATTTTAATCTACCGGCTTACCAAGGCTTTTTCTTAGCGCCAAATATTGTGGCTGAAGCTCAAAAAGGGGCTGTGCTAGCCGCAAAGTTATTTGAATTGCTAGGTTATCCTGTCTTGCCAACAGCAGAAGAAGAGAGGACTGATATCATTCAGGCTATCAGGCTAGGCAATAAAGAAAAAATGATCGCTTTTTGCCAGGGTATACAAAAAGCCTGTCCGCTCGACGCTCATGTTACTCCTGTGCCAGATCTCTTACCTGGCTATAGGGATGAAGTAATTATGGCCGGTGGCACCTTCATTCAAGGCTCGTCAATTGAATTAAGTAGTGACGGACCCTTGCGCCCACCTTATAATATATATCTCCAAGGAGGTTTATCCTTGGCTCATGTGAAGATTGGTATTGCCTTAGCTGCTGATGAAATTGTAAAGCTCGATAGCTGATTCGTAGATATAATTATTCTTGCTATTTTTGGGATTTTTGCAATACAATAAAGAAGTATTAATCCTACAATATGAAATATGAATAGTTATGAAAGTTTATCATGTATTAGAATGAATGAAAGGTGTGGTTTCCGTGCCTAAAACCCAGGTAGCACTGCTTTTTGGCGGACGTTCCGGTGAACATGAGGTCTCCCGAAACTCTGCTTATTCTGTAGCCAAGGCTTTAAGTTCTACATATAATCTGTTTTCAATTGGTATATCTAAGACTGGAGAATGGTATGGACCTATACCTATTGAGGGCATAAAGGATTTTACCCCGGAAAAATATCTGGATAGAAAGGTGACTATCCTTCCCAATCCAGACAGCAAAGGGAAGATTTACAGCTTGCCGGATCTAGAATTACTGTGGGAGGCTAAGGTTTTTTTCCCGGTTCTTCACGGTACCTTTGGGGAAGACGGTACAATCCAGGGCCTCTTTGAGATGGCTGATATTGCTTATGTAGGGGCAGGGGTATTGGCTTCCGCTACAGGCATGGATAAGGTTATAATGAAGAAACTTTTTGCCCAAGAGGGCTTACCTCAAGTGGATTTTATTGCCGTTTCACGACAAGAGGTGGAACTTAATCCCGATCAGGTAATCCTAAAGATAGAAGAGGATCTTGGTTATCCTTGTTTTATTAAGCCTGCCAATATGGGTTCCAGTGTTGGTGTTTCTAAAGCTACAAGAAGAGTAGAGGTCCTGAAAGCTTTACAAATGGCTGCAAAATACGACCAAAAAATTATTGTGGAACAAGGGGTCCAGGCTCGGGAAATTGAGGTTTCTGTTTTAGGCAACGATGAGCCTGAGGTATCAATTGCCGGTGAGATAATTCCTAGTAATGATTTTTATGATTATCAAGCAAAATACCTGGATGACCGTTCTGGTTTAATTATTCCGGCTCCAATCTCTGCCGAACAGATGGATTTAATACGTAAAATTGCAGTTCAAGCCTATAAATGTCTAGATTGTAGCGGTTTAGCCCGGGTCGATTTCTTCCTGACTAAGGATACCCAGGAAATCTTAATTAATGAGATAAATACGATGCCCGGTTTTACTAATATCAGTATGTATCCTAAGCTCTGGGAACACTCAGGTGTAGCTATGCAGGATTTGGTTGTGCGTTTAATAGAACTGGCTTTAGAAAGACACCATGAACGGGGAAGGAATACCTTTTCATATAATTGATTAAAAGTAATTGACTAGAATAAGAACCCCACCCATCAACACAATCGAAGATTGCTGATGGGTACCCAGGAACCTTGTTATTTTCATAATTAATAATTAAAGCCTCTGGGGGCAAATTATCTGCCTCAGAGGCTTTTTAAGTATCTACTAATTCATAATACTTATTTATAATTTAATCATTTTGTTAATACCTGCGAACTAAACCGATTACTTTGCCGAGAATGCTAACATCACGAGTTATTATTGGTTCGAAATTATCGTTTTCTGGTTGTAGACGGATATAGCCATCCTCTTTAAAAAATCTCTTAACCGTAGCCTCATCCTCAATTAGGGCAACTACAATTTCCCCATTATAGGCTGTATTGGTTTGTTTGACAATAACGAGATCTCCATCCATAATTCCGGCGTTTTGCATACTGTCGCCCTTGATTGTAAGCATAAAGGTGTTTTCTGAACGGACGAAATCCAGGGGGAGGGGGAAGGAGTCTTCATAATTCTCCACAGCCAGAATTGGTTGTCCTGCTGTAACCCGGCCAATTATAGGAATATTGACCATTTCCTTTGTTGGGTAAAAGCTATCGTCGATAATCTCAATCGCCCGGGGCTTAGTAGGATCTCGTCTAATGTAGCCTTTAAGCTCCAGTTGATTCAAATGACTATGGACGGTCGAGCTGGAACTCAAACCAACGGCCTCTCCGATTTCACGTACAGCAGGAGGGTAGCCCTTAGTGATAATTTCCTTCTTTATAAAATCAAGAATACTTTGTTGCCGTTCTGTTAGTTCAGAGGACATAGAAAGCACCTCCATTAGATTTTGTCCTGATTATGTAAATTATAGCATAGCTTTAGACATTTGCAAACATCTGTTCGAATTTTTATGAAATATTTTCAAATAACTATTGACAGCAAACATATGTTCTAATATATTATTATCAGAACGTATGTTTGGGGTGTGATCAGGATGAGAGAAAGACGAAGAATGCTAAGGAAAAGAAGAAGAATTCTGATGCGGCTAGTTGTAGGTGTACTTTGTATGGCAGCCTTTCTTAGTGTAATATGGCCTAATCGAACGGTTGTAGCTGGTGAACCTATAAAAGTAATTACTGTTCAAGTAGAAGCAGGAGATTCATTATGGAAATTAGCGGCCACATATGACTGCAATAATAAAATGGATATCCGTAAATATATCTATTTAATCAAGGAATACAATAATCTAGACAGCTTTACGATTCAACCAGGACAAATTATAGAGTTGCCGATTTACAGTTAACAGATAAGCCTTGACTTAAATCACCGAAAAATAATATTATGGAGAAGTAATACAGATAAGTGAAATAAACTGATTGGTGGTTATAAGTCCTATGAATAATAAATTTTGTATCCTGGACGAAAATGAACTCTGTAACGAATGTCAAGAATGCAAATACTGCGATCTAGACTCGCAAAAGATCTGTGATAATTGTTGCAACTGTCTTGATGAAGCAGATTACCGCGCCATAAAGATTCTGGATATTATCACTGATGAAGAAAAAAGTAAAAAATACCGCTAAAAATTTTATCATGATCAAACAATAAAAAGATACTCAGCTAAAGACAATATTGATATTCACAAATTAAGAAAAAAAAAGATAAGAAGAAGGTCCTGGAAAAAACAGGGCCTTCTAAATTTTATATCACTTCCGATAATGGACATTATGTTAACCTGGATATTTTGATTACAGTACTTTTTTATTACCAAACTATATCCAAGGGATTTTATCTGTATATTCTCCAGTGACATAGGGTTTTATTTTTGTTCTTAAGGGCTCCGGAACATCTTTTAATTTCAGTTCTTCAATTTTTAATATTTTACTAGTATCAATTTTCGCCATCTCAGCTAGTTCTTTGGCTGTAAAACCTTGATCCTTGCGGAGTTTCTTTACAGTCTGATTCATTTTACTCCAAGGCCAAAACATAACCCCTCTCCTTTTTCCTTAAATTCATAGTATATGCAATTATAACTCATTTTATACCTGTCCGAGGAAAATAATAATTAAAAAATTAAAGAGGTAAGTGTTCTCCACTTACCTCTTCTCAAAATCGCCTGTAATCGATTTAAATTATTCGGTTAAGGTATTTATACCTGTGAAATGTGCCTTCTATGAGATAAATTATTTAAACTGTATATTATTTAGAATTTGTTCAAGAACCGTTACGCATTGATTCAAATTTTCAGGATCAGTAGTTAATGAAAATCTATAGAAATTAGAATTTGCCTGAGTTATATATATAACTTGCTTTATTTCAATACCCTCAATTATGCCTTGGCCGTTAATTTTATAATATTGCTTATTGTTGAGCGTAATTATATTATTATCAGTATGAACTTCATAGGAGTCAAACACAGCTGACCATGTGAGATTATAGCTAGCGAGACAAATATTATAATATATTTCAAAGGGCATCGAATCTGCTGGCTCGTTATCAATAGCAATAATACTGGAATTGATCTTGTTAACCAACATTATTGAATCATCGCCAAACTTATTAACTTCACGTTCTACTGACCAGTCAGAAGGATATGTGAATGAAACTAGTCTATTTTCATAGCGCAAATCCTTAGTAATTTTTTGATATGGTCTGATAGTTAAATTGTTGTTACTAGCATTAATAATAGGTTTAATATCATTTATAGGAATTGCAAAGTTAAGATTCTGTCCATATAGATAATATGCAGTTGTTATGCCAACGGCTTCCCCATAATAGTTTAATAATACACCTCCGCTACTGCCAGGTGAAATAGGCGTTGTCACTTGTACATATTTTACATCTCCAAGTAGACGATTAGTTGTGCTTACGATCCCGTCAGAGATTGTATTTTCAAGCCCCATGGGATTGCCAATGGCCAATACTTTCTGCCCTGTAGCTAATTGATTAGAGTCACCGAGGGGAATAAAATTATTCGATACACTTTCTAACTGAATAATAGCTATATCCCGATGTTCATCAGCATATTGCACTTTAGTAATATTGACTTCTCTACCGTCTGAGAGAAAGGCTTTAGCAGAATAGGCATCTTCTAAAACATGATAATTAGTAACGGCTTTACCTTTATTATCAATAAAGAAACCACTGCCACTACCAATGCAGAAACCATATTCATCATAAATTTCTATTGAAAAGACAGCGGAATTAGTTTTGGCAAAGATCTGTTCCGGCTCTAAAAGAGTTCTGTTTTCATTATTAGATGGATTAGAAGAGTTAGTTGAATCAGTTTAAACTATTTTTACTGATTGAGTAGCTGGATCATAATTGACAGTAGCACCAAGAGATTCCGAAATAAAGCGTAGTGGAACCAAGGTTCGACCATCTACTATTTTTGCGGGAACATCTAAGTCAATATTTTTACCATTAACATTTGCCCCGCCACCAATTTTTAGAATAATCACGGTATCGCCTTTTAAAGCTGCCACCGTTTTACTCGCTGCGTTATAAGTTACCTCAGCACCTAAAGCTTCAAAAATTACCCTTACAGGCACAAGGGTTCTCCCATTTTCAATAACCGGAGGGACATCAAAGGAGAGCTTATCACCATTTATAGTAACAGAAATTTCAGCATAAGCAGGCACCGAAATTAATATAGACAGGATAATAACCATTATTAGGAAATGTCTTTTTTTCATATATTTTACTCCTCTCAAAGTAGCAATTATTATCTATTTCGTGATTGTTTTGGGAAACCATGCTAGATAATGGCAGATATCATTTAGATTCTAGTAAATCCTGTAAAGCCTAAGCGCTTTTTGTTATAATATGAACAGGTGACGCGAATTATGACTAATGACCTGATTTCAAAAAAAGAACTATTAAAAAGGGCCAATATTAGCTATGGTCAACTATATCGTTGGAAACGCCGAGGTTTAATTCCTGAGGAATGGTTTATTAAGAAACCTAGTACTACTGGTCAGGAAACTTATTTACCTCGGAAAGAAATATTGAGTCGAATAGAAAAAATCAAACAACTAAAATACCGCTATTCCTTAGAAGAATTAGCTAAAAGATTTTCTAATACTTTTACTGAAATTGATCTAGATCCTAACGATATTATTAAACATAACATTGTTACATTAAAGACGCTAAACTACTTATATGAACACTTTGGGCCAGTTTTCGCTTTAAACTTTGAAAACGTACTTTATGGATACATGATGGAGAAATTAGTCAATAATAATGAAATAAATTATGAAGAAGAGCGTGAATTACTGTTAATTTTAAAGGATATCTTTACTACAGAATTTGGAAAAAACTATGATGTTATTGTTTTACGAAAATTAGGTGCAGTCTCTTGCTTTGCTGTAACAACAAACAGTGAATTGTTTTTTGATCGTTACACTAGAGTTATTGCACGTATGAATGTTGCTGCCAATAAAGAAGAACTGCTGCTTCAATTGAACGAAGTTGGAATTCATTTATTCTAAATCGTTAAATAGTTCAACTAATCCGGGGGTTAACATGCAAAATCAGAAGGACAAAATTATTTTCCATATCGATGTTAATTCAGCCTTCCTTTCTTGGGAGGCTGTTGAGCAATTACAACATGGTTCAGAAACTGATTTACGTACTATTCCCTCAGTAGTTGGTGGCGATGAACAAAGCCGCAGAGGTGTAGTCTTAGCTAGATCTACTCCGGCCAAAGCCTTTGGGATCTGTACTGGAGAGCCTCTTTTTCAGGCACGAAAAAAATGTCCTCAGCTCACCGTAGTTCCTGCCCGACATGAGCTTTATGAAAAATATAGTGCTGAGCTCTTTAAGTTCTTAGAAGACTATTCTCCTTCTGTAAGCAAATTTTCTATTGATGAATGCTTTCTAGACTATACAGGTATGGAAAATCTTTTTGGTGAGCCCGTCCAGGTAGCATATGCCTTGAAAGATAAGATTCATAAGGAGCTTGGCTATACAGTTAATATAGGTATATCAACGAATAGATTGTTGGCCAAAATGGCTGGGGAGCTTACTAAACCAGATAAGGTTCACTCCTTATGGCCTGAGGAAATTCCAACAAAAATGTGGCCCTTACCTATTAGAGAGCTTTTTATGGCCGGACGCTCTTCAGTTGGAGTTCTACAAACTTTAAGAATTAAAACTATTGGTGATTTAGCTAATAGTGATCTGAAGTTAATTGAGGGCCGTTTGAAAAAACAAGGCCGTATGTTATGGCATTACGCTAATGGCATTGAAGAACCGGCAATTCAAACAAGAGATAGAGAAATTAAAGGAATCAGTAATTCTTGCACAACACCCCAGGATGTGACGGATCTGGAAACCGCACAGAAGTATCTGTTAGACCTTACTGAAAATGTAGCTTATCGCTTACGCCAACAAAAATTATTCTGTAGTAATATAAGTGTCGGTCTTAAAGATTGTAATTTTAGAACTTATAGTCATCAAAGACAGCTGAATAAGCCGACGGATATAACTTTAGACATTTATAACACAGTCAAGATTCTCTTCCAAGAAATGTGGAAAGGTGAACCTCTGAGGTTATTTGAGGTTAGAGTCTCTGACTTAAGCTCTAGCCCCTCCTCTCAACTATCCTTATTTGAACCAGAAAATGATGAAAAGCTAAGAAATCTAGACCATATAATTGACACAATTAGACAAAAGAATGGTCAAGATTCAATTTTAAGGGCTTCCCTATTACTAAATAAACCCAAATAATGCTCAAAATTTTAAAGAAAACTTAAAATAATAAATAAAATTAAATATTTTCCATTTTACACTTTTACTCCGACACTTTTTTATATATACTTATATTGATTGACATTTCTCGTCAAAAAGTAATAAGTTTCATTATTCAGAAAGGTGGTAGTTAATCGTGGCAGCTGATAAGCAGCAAGTACTTATCTGTGATGATTCTTTATTTATCCGCAAACAATTACATGAATTTATCACAAAAAATTTGGGTTATGAGGTATTAGAAGCCTCTGACGGTCAAGCCGCTGTAGACCTCTATCGTGAGCATAAACCATGTTTAGTGATTATGGATATAGTAATGCCGGTTCTTAATGGACTAGATGCATTAATCAAAATCAAAGAAATTAATCCTGAGGCTAAAGTAATTATGCTCTCCTCTTCCGGAACAAAAAGTTATCTCAAGAAAGCCGTCGAAGCCGGGGCTGATGACTTTTTACAAAAACCTTGGGATGAAGTACAGATTAAAACTATTCTCGATAAAGCACTAAATTAAAGGAGGGCTTGAATTGTTTAGTCAATATTTTGGTAGCTACTTACTTAATAAAGGCTATTTAACACCCAAACAATTACAGCGTGCACTTGAATTACAGGATGCTGTCCACCTTAAACTGGGTATATTAGCCTTAAATGAGGGCTTGATGACTCCTGAGCAAATAAATGAAACACACGAAAAACAAAGAGTTATGGATAAAAGGTTTGGTGAAATAGCAGTTGAATTAGGCTATTTAACTGAGCCACAAGTTGTTAACCTCTTAAATATGCAGAAGAAAAGCCACCTTCAATTAGGACAAGCTTTAATAGATGAAGGCTACTTGACTATGGAGGAACTGAATAAAGCTTTAGAGGAGTATAAAACTGATTTCGGCCTGTCTAATAAGAGCTTTGCCGCCTTACAGCAAGATAATATTGAAGAAATAGTTCAAGTTTATACTGATTTTACAGTTTCCCGCTATTATAAATACTATAGTGATTATATGACCCTTTTCCTCAAAAACCTGATGCGTTTATTGAATTTGAGTTCTCGCTTAGAACATAATAAGCTCACTAGTGAATACAAGTCCTCTTATATGGTTTATCAGGAAATCAAAGGTCCCGTATCTTTCTTTACTGCTATTGCCAGCGATGATGTTGAAACAATGACTAATCTAGCAGGTAATTACGCTGGCGAAAAATATACTTCATACGATGAATTATCACAGGCTGCCTTATCTGAATTTCTCAACTTACATAATGGAATTTTCTTAGTTAATATGTCTAATCTTGATATAGAATTAGAACTAAATCCGCAAGTCTCTGCCCAAGATATTGAACTTCAAATTAAAGGCAGTGGCTATGTAATTCCTATTTATACTTCGAGCGGACGGTTTGATGTTATTTTAGGTGAAAACGTAACTATTAAATAGAATTATCCATTATCTTATAGTTAAATAAAACACGAAAGAGCCTGACGATTTGCAGGCTCTTCTTTTGTTCAGCAATCTTCGATTGTGTTGATGGGAGGGGTTCTTATAAAAGCCAATTTTTCCTCACGACTTAATGATTTAATATACCATTCCCTTTTCATGGCTTCAGATTTACTGGCTAGTACTTCATAATAAACTAGTGTTACCGGTTTTCTTGATCGGGTATATTTGCTTCCTAAACCTTGATTATGTTTGGAGAGCCTCTTTTCCAGATCTGTAGTCCATCCTGTATATAACGAATTATCGCGACATTTGACAATATAAACGTAATACATTGCTTGATCCTTCTCCTATGAAAATAAGTCTATAAATAAGACTCCTCTTCTAGCCTTTCGATATCAGGGTCAGATAGGTAAGCTTGGGCTTCATCTGCAGGCAATTTTTGCACATTCCGTAGCTTTCTTTCGATACTTCTAGAACGTCGACCTGCTTCTTCAATGGTGTTACTAGCTTCTTGGAGTTTTTTCTGTGTTTTGTCTAGGATTACTCCGAATTTGCCAAATTCAGTCTTAACAGCCCCCAAAAGCTCCCAGACTTCACTGGAACGCTTTTCAATAGCCAAGGTTTTAAAACCTAGTTGTAAGCTATTTAACAGAGCCGCAAGGACTGTAGGACCAGCCGTGATAACCCGGTAATCCCGCTGTAATGATTCAAAAAGATCAGGCCGTTGTAATACTTCGGCATATAAGCCTTCGATGGGTAAGAACATAATCGCAAAATCAGTAGTATTAGGCGGATCAAGATATTTTTCTCTAATATCCTTAGCCGCGGATTTTAGTCGATTTACTAATGCCTTGCCGGCTTCTTCGGCTTGCTCTAAATCAAGCTTATCTTGAGCCTCTATAAGTCGCTGGTAGTCTTCCAATGGGAATTTAGCATCTATAGGCAGCCACACACAGGAATCCTCGTTATCATCATTCCCAGGCAATTTAACTGCAAATTCTACCCTCTCTGCATGACCTTTTCGGGTTGCCACGTTCTTTTCGTATTGTTCTCTGACTAGGATCTGCTCCAGAAGGTTTTCCAATTGGACTTCACCTAGGATACCTCTAGTCTTAACATTAGAGAGTACCTTCTTTAGATCGCCTACCCCATTGGCCAGATTTTGCATTTCCCCTAAACCTTTATGTACCTGCTCTAGCCTGTCGCTAACTAATTTAAAGGATTCTCCTAACCTTTGTTCTAAAGTGGCGTGGAGCTTTTCATCTACTGTTTCTCTTATTTTTTCCAGCTTTTTATTATTATCTTCTTGCAGAGCTGTCATTTTAATTTCTAATGTTTCTCTTAACTTGTCTTGCTTTTGTTCATTTATGTTGGTCAGTTGCTGCAGTTGATTAGCAAAGTTATCTAGACGGCCTAGAACAAGGTTCCCGTAGTTGCGTAGCGAATTATCTTGATCTACTCTATTATGAGCGAATTCTTCCCTGATGAGTTTATCCTGTTTATCTTGTAAATTATTGAGAACCTGGATCTGTTGTCGCAGGTCATCCTGCTTTCTTTTTAATCTATTGATCATATTTAATAGGATGATGAGCGCTACTAGTATTAATATAGTTAGTGCTATAAGAATATATTGTTCCATGGACAGCCTCCCCTTTTCTACATATTTCTCTATTTTCAGCTCAAACTCCTACCCCTAGCAGGAACACAAAGAAATTACATTTCTGTCTTAGAAAAATAATTTAACCTGATAGTATTACAAACACAAAAAGACCAGTTAATCTGGTCCTTTCTAATTGTGCGTTATAATTTGTAAATATGGTAGCCCCAAGGGGATTCGAACCCCTGTTTCCGCCGTGAGAGGGCGGCGTCTTAGGCCTCTTGACTATGGGGCCATTACAGCTATTAATTATATAATAATTAGTTTAGATAATCAAGCACAATTATTGTAAAT
>MTKW01007097.1_pt1 | contig 15866 bp, 15 predicted proteins | sample 1042761 | NCBI WGS metagenome assembly MTKW01 (sample SAMN06205366, study PRJNA360243) | anaerobic digester metagenome | biome: Wastewater treatment plant; feature: Anaerobic digester sludge; material: sludge; isolation source: anaerobic digester fed with sludge from wastewater treatment plant ... | reverse complement strand
TATTGAACGGGGCAAAGCGGAGCTGCCTTATATCCTGGAGTTTATGCGGGAGCGTTTTGTCGGTTTTCGCAAGGTTGAATTAGTGGATGTAGCGGAGGAGCTTTATGTTCGGGAGACTCGTCATATAATGGGTGAGTATCGCTTGACTATAGATGATGTCTTAGAAAATTGGGATCAGTGGGATCGGATTGCCCATGGCAGTTATCCTGTAGATATTCAACCGGCGGCAGCAGACGATTTGGGCAATGTAATCGGCAAACCAGCTATCTACAGTATTCCATTTCGTTCTATTGTTCCTCTCAAGGTGGACAATCTGTTAGTAGTTACCCGTAGTGCTTCTTATGATTCTCTGCCTCATGGCAGTGCTAGGGTGCTTCCCATAGGCATGGCAGTAGGGGAAGCAGCCGGAGTAGCGACAGCTTATTCCTTGGAGCATAACAAAGGCTTCCGAGAGATGAGCCGCTCCCAAGAGGCTATCCGCGCAGTGCAGGATCAATTAAAGGCTCAAGGAGCTTATCTAGTGGAGTATGAGCCGCCCCGGCCAGCAGTGATGGAACACTGGGCCTATGAGGGGCTAAAGGTTATGCGACGTTTAGGCTTGGCGGCGGGAGGCTATGCTAATGATTATCGTCTGGATCAACCCTTGCAGTATTGGGATGCTACTTATCTCTTGAATCAGGTTATAAAGCGAGCTAATTACTTCAATCACCAGGTGAAGGTTCGAGAGATTACTTTTTCTGAGGGGCTGACCTGGCGAGAGTTACTTAGCGGCGTAGTAGAGGGAATCAGCGGTGAGGCTCTTGAGCCGGAGGCGGCTCTGGAGTATCTGCAGGAAAAGGGTTTGCTTGCTTCTGAACTGGAGCAGCGTTTAACCAATGCTTTAGGGGCGACACCAACCTTTGGTGAGATATATGTTCTATTAGGTAAGGTCTATGAGCATCTTTTAACATAGAATGAAAGGTTTTTGGTAGAATATCAGTGTCATTTATTATTAGGTCTGGTGGAAAGATAGGTTGGCCTTTTGTAATTGAACGCTTGAAAGGAGTTAATATTTTGCGTAGTCGTAATTTATTGATAAGCATAGTGCTAATAGCGGTGCTGGCGATAGGTGTAATAGCCTTAGCTTCTTGGACGGACCGTCCGGCTCCAGCCCCGGTTATTGATGGGCAGGAGGGTTATGATGTTATAGTGGTTGGCGGTGATCCTGAAGGGGTAGCGGCAGCTCTATCATCAGCTCGTAACGGTCTGCGCACTTTACTGATTGAAGATGATTCGGCACTGGGAGGACTAATGACTTTAGGTCAATTAAATTTTCTGGACATGAGTCACGGACCTAAAAGAGAACTGCTAACCCGAGGGATCTTTGAGGAGTTTTATGAGGCGCTGGGTAATGCTTTTGATGTGGAGGAAGCTAAAGAATGGTTCCTCACTAAGACTAAGCAGGAGAAAAACTTGACTGTTCTGCTTGATACCGAAGTGACAGCCCCCATTATGGAGGACCGGACGATTAGAGGTGTTCGGGTCAAAGAAAACGGTGTGGAAAAGGAATATCTGGCTTTACAGCTGATAGATGCTACTGTTGATGCAGATTTGGCGGTAGCGGCAGGAGTTCCTTATACTGTTGGTGGAGAAGACTATGGTGAGGAAGGCCTACTCATGGGTGTTACTTTGGTTTTCGAGGTTGCTGGTGTGGATTGGAACGAGGTGGTCCGCTATCTGAAGCATGAGGATAATGACCCTCATACCGGGGCGGATCAGGTTGCGGCTTGGGGTTATGGCAAGGAAGCAGCAGATTACAAGCCGGTGGATCCGCAAATGCGTTTTCGCGGTCCTAATATTGCCCGGCAGAAAAACGGTAACGTCTTAATCAATGCTCTCTTGATTTTTGGAATAGATAGCCTAGATCCAGCGTCTAAAGCAGCTGGTATTGAACGCGGCAAACAAGAAATCCCCCATATCATCGAATTTATGCGGGAAAGGTTCCGCGGTTTTGAAAAGGCTGAGTTTGTCAGTGCGGCAGAGCAGCTTTATGTTCGGGAAACACGGCATATCATGGGGGAATATCGTTTGACCATCACCGATGTATTGGAAAACCGAGATCATTGGGATAGAATAGGTCATGGCAGCTATCCTGTAGATGTACAACCTACCAGCCCAAGTAACTTTGGTAATGTAATCGGCTCCCCGGATATTTATAGTATTCCTTTCCGCTGTTTAGTGCCGCTAGAGGTAGAAAACCTTCTGGTAGTTGGGCGCAGTGCTTCTTATGATTCTTTGCCCCATGGTAGTGCCCGGGTTATTCCTGTAGGGATGGTTACCGGGGAAGCGGCAGGAGTAGCGGCCAAATACGCTATTAAGAATGAAATGACCTTCCGGGAAATTAGCCGCTCTGAGGAGGCTATAAGCTGGATTCAGAACCGTCTTAAGGCTCAAGGTGCTTATCTGGTAGAGTATGAACCACCTAGGCCAGAGGTGATGGACCACTGGGCATACGCTGCTGTACGGGACATGCGTGAGCTGGGTTTAATCGAAGGTGGTTATACTAATGACTACAGGTTAGAGCGGCCAACTAGTCAAGCCAGTTTACAGAATAAAATGAATAAGGTTTTACGGGTGGCTAAGGAACGTAATCCTAACATATCTATATATCAGGTAGAAATTCCGGCTGAAGTAACTAAAGGGGTGTTGCTACAGGCAACTGCAGAAAGCCTGACTGGGCTTGAGTATTCTCCATTAGAAGCGCAAAATCTCTTGCAGGAAAAGGGGATTCTGACGGCCGGGTTGGCGGAGCGCTTCACGGACTTACAGTCTGTGCCTGATTTTGCTGAGATGCTGTCGGTACTGGCTAATCTCTATAATTATCTGCTGAATTTATAACTACCGGCGGATCAAGGGGAGCAGCCTCTCTGTATTTATCTGTGTTGCGGTAATATTTTGACTAAGGACTGTTCTTAGCAGTACAATAGGGATTAGAACAAAAGTGACGGGGGTATAAGAAGGTGTCCACTAAAAAATTTCTTAGAGTGTCAGTGATTGGGCTGATATTGCTCAGTCTGGTGGTTTCACTCTATTTGGACCTGCAGAGAGTTAAGAATGAAAATGACAACCGCAAGGTAGATCTTCTCCTTGATTATGATGAGGTACGCTCTATTGCTTTGGCTAATGAGCTAGCCTTGGAATCCTTGCTCCGGCAATATGGTCAGGCCGGGGCTACTGGAGTATTAGTACGAGAGAGAACAGTAGAGGACCTACAGCGACAGGGGATAGCCGTAGTGAAGTCCGGTAGCGAACTGGCTTTGCTTAAAGCCAGCTACCCGGAGCTTATGCCGAAACTAGTCCCCCAAGAAGAATTGACTTATTTAATGTTCACTGACGAAGAAAATTATAGCTATGTCTTAGAGCAATTAGAGTTGAAGAAGAAAAATGTCCAGGGGCAAAAAGAGGGCGAACTCTGGCTGATAGCTCTGCCCTTAACTGAAAAAGAATTTATCAAGTTAGGTGTAGGTTTCCCTCTTCAGGATCTGCAAGCTCTTGAGGTTAGCGGCTTATCCTGTGTACCACGCATACGGGATTGGGGTGAGGTCACTGGGGAAGGCCTGGAATTGCTGGAGCGAACCCTAGAAAAACTACCCAACCTTAGTCTGGTAACTTTCAACGATGAAAATATTACTGGGGCCAATAATTTGCCAGGCTTGGCTCAGATTATGGAAGACTTGGGTGTGCCCGTAGCTTCTTTTGAGTTTTTTAATCAGGCCGGTTTGTATAAAATGGCTACTCTAAAGGATAAAAATCTAGTGAGGGCCCATGCTATCAGTGAAAATGAGATGATGAAAGTCACGCCGGAACAAGTCTTGGATCGTTATAAGCTGGCAGTTTCTGAGCGTAATATCAGGGTTTTATATGTCAGGCTCTTCGGGCTTGCGAACCCTGACAGGGTTTTAGATAGTACAATCGAATTTATTTCCGCCGTGAAAAGCGGTGTGGAGAGTGAAGGCTACCAGTTGGGTACTGCAGAATCTTATGGTTCCTTGCCTAGCTCAAGGATTCTCTTGGTTTTGATGGGTTTAGGAATTTTAGCTGCAGGTTTACTCCTGCTAAGCTGGTATCTCCCTGAGGGCTGGGTTTTAATTCTAGGCTTCTTAGGATTAGTTGGTTGGCTGGGCTTATGCTATCTGTTCCCTCAGCTAGCCCGCAAAGGCGGAGCTCTCTTAGCTGTCATAATTTTTCCACTGCTAGGAGTATTGCCTGCCTTAAAAGAAGAGAAACGCTCTCTAACTCAGGCTATTTTACAGTTGTTACGTATTTCCCTGATTAGTCTGGCTGGGGCAGTAATTATGACCGGCCTCTTGGCTGACAAATCCTTTATGTTAAAAATGGATGGCTTTAGCGGGGTGAAGCTGGCTCACGTGCTGCCGATAGTTTTAGTCTTTCTGGCTCTCTGGTTAGGTCAGGAGCAAGCCGGGGCAAAACTAAGAAAGGCTTTGGCCACTCCTGTGACCTATCTTTATGCAGCTATCGGGCTCTTTATCTTGGCCGCCTTGGCTATTTATATAATTAGGACGGGGAATGACGGGACCATGTTAGTCAGCTCCCTGGAAACCAACTTGCGGCAGATGATGGATAATCTTTTAGGGGTACGGCCGCGGACCAAGGAGTTTTTAGTCGGTCATCCCTTAATGTTAGTATTGTTGTATTACGGTTACAGATTGGAGATCAAAAGGTCGGTATTACTGCTTTTTGGTCTAATTGGGCAAGTATCCTTGGTAAATACTTATGCCCATATTCATACACCTTTGTTGGTCTCTGTGACCCGGTCTGTTCACGGTCTCTGGATAGGGATCATTCTGGGAGTTATCATAATTCTGTTACTTAATTTGCTACTGCGAAAAATGGACCAGGAGGTAAAGTCGTGAGCAGCAAAATAGTCCTCTCAGGTTACTATGGATTCAATAATGCTGGTGACGAATCGGTGCTTTATGCTATCGTCACTATGTTCCGCAAGATTGATCCGGACATTGAAATTACTGTGTTGTCTAATGATCCAGTGAAAACAGCTAAAATGTATAAGGTTAAAGCTGTGCCACGCTGGAGTTGGGTCCAAGTTTTCCGAGCTGTGAGGGGCTGTAACCTCCTAATCAGTGGGGGAGGCTCCTTGCTGCAAGATGTCAGTAGTAAGAACAGTCCTCTCTATTATCTGGCTGTGATTTTTATCGCCAGATTCCTGGGGAAACCGGTACATATCTTTGCCCAGGGGATTGGGCCTTTGACTGTGAAGCGTAATCGCCGTTTGGCTGTGTGGCTCTTAAATCATGCCAGCGCTATTACTGTGAGAGAGGCTGGCTCTAAGGATGAGTTGTTGGCTATGGGTGTAACCAAACCAATAGAAGTAACGGCGGATCCTGTCCTAGGCTTAAGTGTGGAAAATGTTAATGAAGAAAGTGCCGAGGCAATTTTGCTGAGAAATAATGTGTGTTTTACAGAAGAAGACAAAAAGCTAGGGGTTTTTATTCGCCCTTGGGCAGATAATGCCTATATTGAGGAACTAGCTCAGGCCCTTGACCAGTTATGTGAGCAGGGCTGGAAAATAGTCTTTGTGCCTATGCAATTTCCTCATGATATTCCTATTGCCAAGGAAACAGCCAAGCTGATGCAGCATGAAGTCTCAATCCTGCGGGAACTGTATAGTCCCCAGGATATACTCTCTATTGCCCAGCAATTTGATGTTATTCTAGGGATGAGGCTTCACGCTTTAATAGATGCCACTGTCCTAGGTAAGCCACTAGTGGGCTTATCCTATGATCCCAAAGTAGATAGATACTTGGAACAGATTGGTCAAGTTTCCTTGTTATCGGTAAATAATCTGAAAGCACCAACTCTGATAGAGCTAATTCAATGGGCTTATGATAATCGGGTGGAGATGGAAGCTAGGTTGCTAGAAAGAGCTAAACCTCTCTTTCAAAAAGCCTGGCGTAATGCTAGGGTTTCTCTAGAGTTGCTACCTAAGCCTAAGACCAAGTTTTAGCTCGCTAGAGATTATGTTATGACAAGCGGAGTAAGCATTTTGCTGTGCTCTGCCATCTTTTTATATAAGGATAGAGGAAGTAAGTAATGAGTAAAAGTATTGCCCGTGCGGCTTTCGTGATCATGATAATGAATATAGTCAGCCGGCTATTAGGGTTCGGACGGGAAACTGTTATTGCCTATGAATATGGGGCAACCTTTTTGACCGATGCCTATTTGGTGGCTTATACTATTCCGTATTTTCTGCAGTCCGTCCTGGGACTTGCCCTAGTCAGTTCTATAGTACCGGTGATTACCCGTCATTTAGTTAAAGGTGATGAGGAAGAAGCCTGGAAGATTGCTAGCATAACTATGAACTGGACGGTACTTTTTATGTCAATACTTACTGTCCTTGGTATGGCCGGTGCCTGGTTCCTGGTGAAGCTGACTGCGCCAGGATTTGATCAGACTACTGCTCAGTTGGCTACGCGCTTAACCTTGATTATGTTTCCTTCAGTGATTTTTATGGGGGCAGGGATGCTGATCACAGGAATTCTTAATGCTCGGAAGTCTTTTGCCGTGCCGGCTTTTGCTCCGGCTTTTTCAGCTTTGATTATCATCTTGGCAGTATTAACAGTAGGCTATTTGGGTATTGAATATCTGGCCTGGGGTACTTTGGCCAGTTTCTTAGGAAGCTTGTTAATTCAACTGCCTTCTTTGAAACGGGTCGGTTTCAAGTATAAATGGGCTTGGTCCCTTGCCCATCCTGAGGTTAAAGGGATCTTCTTGAACCTGCTGCCGATTTTTATTGGAACGGCTGTTAATCAGATTTATCTGGCCATTAATCGAATTTTTGCTTCGGGCCTAGCGGAGGGGAGTATTTCGGCTTTAAACTATGCCGGGAAATTGATGAATATGCCCATGGGGATTTTTGCCCTGGCCATCTCTACAGCAATTTTCCCTACTCTATCTGAGCAGGCTGTAGGCAACAACAAAGATGCTCTAGCCGGGACTCTGCTCAAGGGTTTACGAATGGTTCTCTTAGTAACGCTGCCCTCGGCTGCGGGCTTGATGGCTTTACGGTATCCGGTGGTCAAGCTTCTTTTTGAACGGGGAGTTTTTGATGCTATAGCTACGCAGATGACGGCGGATTCTTTATTCTATTTTTGTATTGGAATGTTCGCTATGGCTGGTAATATGGTTTTGACCAGAGCTTATTATGCTGTGGGAGACGTGAAAACCCCTCTGTATTTGGGACTAATCTCTATCGGGGTGAATGTAGCCGCCAGCTTCGCCTTTATTCCCTTATTGGGACATAGCGGCTTGGCCTTAGCTAATTCACTAGCCTCGATTTTTAGTTTTTTGGCTATGTTAGGAGTACTGATTCGCAGGTTAACAAGTTTTAGAATTTCCGCCCTCCTTTTGTCAACGGTAAAATCCCTGATTGCTTCAGTATGTTGTGCCCTGGTGGCTGGCTTTGTGTCTAATAAGTTAGCCGGTCCATTACGGGGTCTAGGAACTAAGGGTTTACTGGTCGAAGTGGTGCTAGCGGTAGTTATTGGGGTAGTAATTTATGGCTTGATAATTGTTTTAACAAAGGAAGAAGAAACCAGAGAAATTTTACAAACTTTAACTAGGAAAATTGGTAGGTCTTGACGAATAAAGACTGAAGGAGGTAGTTATGTTAGAAAATTATCAGATTCAGGAGATATTACCTCACCGCTATCCTATTCAGTTGGTAGATCGTATTATTGAGTTTACTGAGGGTGAGAAGATAGTAGGTTTGAAAAATGTTACTATCAACGAACCTTTTTTTCAAGGGCATTTTCCAGGTAAGCCTATAATGCCGGGCGTCTTGATTATTGAGGCTCTTGCCCAGACCGGTGCCGTGCTGGTACTTAGTAAGTCAGAGAATAAAGGTAAATTGGCCTTGTTTGCCGGCATTGACAAATGTCGCTTCAAACGGCAGGTAGTGCCGGGGGATCAACTGCGGTTGGAAATTGAAGTTATTAAATTGCGGGGGTCTATTGGCAAATGTCAGGCTCAAGCTTTGGTTGACGGAGAGCTAGCTTGCTCAGCTGAATTGATGTTTGTACTGGACAAGTAATGATAGTAATGATTAATGGCGGTCCTGCTTCCATGGATACAGATAGTGGGAACAATTGGGCCACTAATTGCGTCTTAACAAGACAAGGGCAAACGTGGGGAGCAATTTTTTAGTTTTGTCTGATATTAAGAACTATGGTATAATTTTTAAGATGTGTTACATGGATTAATAGGTATCTGGTGAGGGAGGCATTTTTAAGTGTTTAAGATTCTGGGCCCCCTGGTACTGGCGTTTATAATAGTATTATTGGGGACACCCCTAGTAAAAAAACTCGCTCTCAAGGTGAAGGCTCTAGATCGGCCCGATCCAAGAAAAGTGCATAATGGAACAATGCCACGTTTAGGCGGACTAGCTATCTGTTTTGGATTCTGGGCTGCTATGTTGTTGACCCAAGAATTAACTAAGCCCTTCATTGGAGTTCTCCTGGGCGGTTTGATTATTGTTATTGTTGGGTTCGCAGATGATACTAAAGGAGTATCCCCTAAGATTAAGCTCCTAGGGCAAATTATTGCGGCAATTGTGACCATGCTGTGGGGCGTCCGGGTTGACTTCTTAACGAATCCTATTGCAGAAGGAGTAATCAGCCTTGAGCTGCTAGGCTTTGATTTTCTTAGCTATGTGGTTACAGTGTTCTGGATTGTTGGTGTGACTAATGCTGTCAATCTTATTGATGGCTTAGACGGCTTAGCAGCGGGGGTTTCCGCCATTGCAGCCGTAACCTTGGGTATTGTGGCTATGCTGGAGGGCCATCCGGCAGTGGCTTCCATGTCCTTTATTTTGGCGGCCAGTTCCCTAGGTTTCTTAAAATATAATTTTCATCCGGCGAAGATTTTTATGGGTGATACGGGGTCCATGTTCTTAGGATTTAATTTGGCCTCTATTGCGATTTTGAGTTTTACGAAGAGTGCTACTGTGGTATCTCTATTTCTACCTATAGTGATTCTTGGTATTCCGCTGGCTGATACCTTATTTGCTATTATTCGGCGTTATACTAGTGGTAAACCGATCTTTGCTGCCGATAAGGATCATTTGCATCATCGTTTATTGGCTCTAGGCTTGAGTCATAAGAATACGGTGTTAGCTATTTACGGCGTGAGTACTGTCTTGGGCATATCGGCGATAATTGCTACTTTAGCAACTACACCGCAAGGTTTTATCATTATGATTGCAACTGTTGTTGTATCCTTATATGCTGCTGACAAGATCGGCTTATTAAGGAGCAGCGACTTCAAGGTTCAAAAGTCCCGTCATGATAAAGAATCTTATCAAAATGTGGCTAAGTAATCAGACAAGGTAACTGCCCGATAACTGCATAAGAGGGTTGAGAACCATAAGGGGAGGATAGAGATGAGAATTCGGACAATAATTATTGGTGGCGCAATTATCTCAATAATCGCTGGTTTTGCTCTTAGTAAGACTGTTGTGGCTAATTCACCGACACCTGGCTCTAGTGAGGATCCGGTGGTATCTAAGAGTTATGTAGATCAAGCAGTGCAAGATCGTGTTCAGGAGCTCGAGAAAAAGGTAGCTGAACTTACTGTTCAATCCCAGGCTTTGCAAAGTACGATTAATGATTTACAAGCGAAAATTAATAAAGGCACAACTACAAAACCTAGCACAGGTACAACAAAGCCTAGTACTGGAACAACTAATCCGGGAACAACCAACCCAGGGACAAGCAATCCGAACCCAACTCAGGGAGATTCAGTAATCGGTAAAAAGGCTTATGTTAAAGAAGGTAACTCTTATGGCACGGTGAATCTTCGGGAAAGTACGAGTACTAACTCTCCCATAGTGAAAAAGGTAGGCAAGGGCGAGGCTATGACTATCTTAGAGGTCAAAAAAGTCGGCAATGATACTTGGTATCGAATTACTCTGGATGATGGAACAACAGCCTATGTGGCCAGTTGGGTCGTAGACGTAAAATAAGGCATACACCAAGGCGGTAGGGAGATAGTCCTTACCGCTTTTTGCATTACAATGTAGTTTTTGAGCTACATTAAAGTTTTGAGTTATATTATAAGTCTATAATCACATTAGAAGTATATCTAAAAGTATATTTATGGAGGGGAACATGAAACAAAAGAAAATTGTTGCCTTAGGCGACTCCATCACTTATGGCTATCCATTTAGCCAGGAAGCATCATGGGTTGAAGCACTTAGACAATCTACTAAATGGTTAGTCTTTAACTCCGGAATTCCAGGAGATACCTTAATGGATATGGCAGACAGACTGGAGCGGGACGTGCTCCGTTATGAGCCGCAAGTCGTAATAGTTATGGGCGGTACTAATGATATATACCAAGGTTTTAGCCGACCCCAGATGGAAGGGTTCTTTTTGCGGATTATGGAAAATCTGAAGGAAGCCGGCATCGAAAGATGGCTCGGGCTACCCCTTCCTGTTACTGATGGTATAGAGAGAGCTTTGCAGCAATGGCGGGAATGGCTTTTAACTTATGCCCGCAAAGAGGGAATTAAGGTGATTGATTTTCATCAAGATTTTCTAGATGACCAGGGTAATATTAAGGAGGAGCTTCTCCCGGACGGCTGTCATCCAAACTTACAAGGATACAAAATAATGGGACAGCGAATCTGCAATTTTATCATAGACCTTGATTAGGATCTTTTTTCGACAAGATCTTGATAACACTGTGGGCAGATTTCTTTATTCTTAGTCCAGACAATGCTTTTATCTTCTGCCCAGGCTTCTTCAATTAGGGATAAGGTTTGTCCGCAGCGGTAACAGCAGTTTGTATCTTGCATGATTTCACCTGCCTTCTAAAGGTTATTATCCCCGCTTAGGCAGGAATTATGTAGAAAATAAAGAATAATATCAAGGGTAAAGGTGGAAATATGAAGTAAAGAGGGTAAAAAAGTCAGATGAGGAAAATGCCTAGTCTGGAGAAGGTTGTTGCCGATACCTTGACTGCTATAGAGAACGGCAAGAACCAGATCTATGATATTGCTGAAAATGCCCGTACTGAGACAGAAAGAATAAAAAAAGAATTAATTGCCTTGCAAAAACAAGTGATAGATACAATAGAACAGGTAGATGCCCAAGAAAAGTTAGAGAGAGCTGCCCGGAATCGGTTAGCTTATGTCAGTAAGAATTACAAGAAGTTCACTGAGGAAGAGATCAAATTTGCCTATGAACGGGCACGAGAATTCCAAGTAGAACTTGCCTCTCTACGGGAAAGGGAACGACAGCTAAAGCTTAGAAGAAATGAATTGGAAATAAGTCTGCGTCGCTTGATGAGCACAGTGGATAAGGCTGAGGGATTAGTTACTCAAGTAGGTGTTGTCCTAGATTATTTGAGCGGTAATTTACGCTGGATCAACGATGAGCTTGAGGTGGTAAACCAGAAAAGGCAGTTGGCTCCCAGGATTATTCAGGCTCAGGAGGAAGAACGTCGTAGGGTAGCCAGAGAAATCCACGATGGACCGGCACAAACTATGGCTAACGTTGTCTTGCGTTCAGAGGTTTGTGAGCATTTATTAGAAGAAAATGATTTGGCAGCCGCCAAAAAGGAATTGCAGGAGCTTAAACAACACGTTCGTAGTTGTTTGCAGGATGTGAGGCGGATAATTTTTGATTTACGTCCTATGTCACTGGATGATTTAGGCTTGGTTCCAGCCTTATCTCATTATTTAGAAAAAGTTGGGGAAAAAAGCGATCTTAAGGTGGAGATGTCTTATACAGGCACTGAGAGGCGCATAGAATCTGCTGTGGAGGTTGCCCTCTACCGCGTTGTCCAGGAAGGCGTGCAAAATGCCATAAAGCATTCCAAAGCTACTGACCTTAAAATTAGTTTAGATTTCGGGGCCGATAGTATTGTGGTAGTAATCAAGGATAATGGTTGCGGTTTTGACACTGTAGGTTATTTGGAAGAGCATAATTCGACAAGTTATGGTATTCTTGGTATGAAGGAACGGTTAGAAATTTTAGGGGGACAATTTACCGTTAATTCTAAAGTAGGCTATGGGACAGAAATCCTAGCTACAATCCCCTTAGATGAGTGAGGAGAGATAAACTATGGCGAGAGATAGAATTAGAATTGTCATTGTTGACGATCATCCCCTCGTACGCGAAGGTTTGCGCAAGGTGCTGGCTTTGGATGATGAGTTGCTGGTACTGGATGAGGCAGGAGATGGACAGGGAGCTATAAATGTAGCCCGTAGTCTTAAACCAGATATTATTCTGATGGATATTAATATGCCCGGGACAAACGGTATCGAAGCGACCAAGGTCATCAAACGGGAAATGCCCTTTGTGGGAATCATAGCTTTGACTATCCATGAAGAAGAAGAGTATATTATGGAGCTTGTTAAAGCGGGAGTTTCTGGCTATGTTCTAAAGGATATTTCACCCAAGAGACTTATTGAAACTATAAAAACTGTAGCCCAAGGCGATTCTGTTATCGACCCTGGTATTACCAATAAATTGCTAGGTGAAATCACCAGGATGGGAAGGCGCCGAAGGGTAAAGGAAGAATGGGAGAACTTGACTGGGCGCGAGATGGACGTGTTGAAGCTAATGGCTCAAGGATGCAGTAACAAGGAGATAGCTACTAATCTAGATATTAGTGAAAAGACGGTTAAGAATCATATTACGAATATTTTTCGCAAATTACAGGTGGAGGATCGAACCCAAGCCGTACTTTTTGCCATCAAGCACCACTTAGTTGAAATCGACTAGGTTAGTTGAAATTAAATAGGAGAAGGAAGAAAGCGCACAATTTACTGTGCGCTTTCATATTTTGTTAGGGGCAGAAAAGTCTAGAACTCCTTTATTTAAGACTTTAATTTCTACTGTAGGGTGTGAGGTGTGAGTGATTAAGGTGGAATATTCTTTCATCGTGCTAGTGATAGCCTTTCTCCTTTTTGGAGGTTGGAGTTTTCTCAAACAGCGGCTCATGGAACAAGAGGAAGAATTCATCTTGTATCTAGTCGTGCAGAATCAAGAAAGCTGTCTGGAAGGGATTATTAGGATGTTTTTCCGTTACCTTTTCCGGCAAGGCGTCTTTGTGCGGCTAATTTTGTTAGTAGAAAGCTCAGAGGACCAGACCTTAGCTATTGCTCAACGATTAGCAGGTGAATATTTTTTTGAGCTGCAAGAAATTATGAGTCTAGAGGAGTGGCTGCTTTCCACTTCTTTTCAGGAAACTGAGCATAAAATTCTCTTAGATTTGCGCGGTAAGGATAAAGGTTTGGCTGAAGCTCGTAGAATTAGGAAATTTATCGCTACAAATAAATTATTACAAAAAAGGGGATAATTGATAAACAGAACAAACAATTTGATTTGCGTATATATTACCAAATGATGGCAATACTATTAACAACAATATTTTAACTATTTAAGGAGGAAATATCATTGGAAATGCAGTTATTGTTAGAAAAGACCAGGATATTGCATCAATTACTACAAAAATCAGCGGGACAAGCACTTGATTTTGATACCATAGCTGATGAACTCTCAAAGATGCTCGCTTGTAATGTTTACATTGTGGGTAAACAAGGCAGACTGCTTGGTAAAGGTGAAATTGTCACAACTAGAGGAATAATCTTTTATCCAGAGGAGTTGGAGAAAAAACAATTCTCAGAAGAAAGCCAACAATGGCTAGCTAGTTTCACTCATTCTGCAGTTAATGTGGTTCCGAAGGATACCAATATTTCCTGTATTATCTCTCCGATTTTCGGTAATGGAGATCGGATGGGAACAGTAGTTTATACTAGAGAGAATACGCCTTATAGCTCTGAGGAGATTATGTTAGCTGAATATGGCTCTAGTGTTGCCGGAATGCAGATTCTCCGTAATGCCAATGAGCGCTTGGAAAATGAAGCACGGAAGAAGACTGTAGTTCAATTAGCTTTAGAGGTGCTATCATATTCAGAATTAGAGGCAGTTAAGTATATTTTCAATGAAATTGATGGCAATGAAGGTTTCCTCGTAGCTAGCAAATTGGCGGAACAGTATAAGCTAACCCGCTCTGTTATTGTAAATGCTCTACGAAAGTTAGAAAGCGCCGGAGTCATAGATGCTCGTTCCCTGGGTATGAAGGGAACTTATATCAAGGTCTTAAACGATTATCTCTATGAGCAATTAGCTAATGTGTAATTCTAGAATAACAAGAACTTGAGTAGCAATTCCTCGCCTAGAAATGTCTAAACTCATGCCGTAAGAAATAGCTTAGCGGTCGAAATTCACCATCCTTGGCTCAGTTCTCCCTGCCCGGCACGTCCTGTGCCGGGCTAAGCATTTTCTAACGGTATATCGTTAAGACATTTTTACTATGCTTGTCAAAGCTACTCCCATTCTTGTTATTCTTTCATCTTGGTAATAGGAAGTCGGAAGAAGGAACAGGGATTTCGATGGAGAAATGGTCAATTATGGAAAACCTGATGGATGCAGTTATCAAAAGGGTGAATGCAGATGGAAGTCTTGTTTGAGGATATTATTAATTTCCTGTTTCCGGCCAAGGGGCTTTGTCTCTTCTGTTGGCATGAATATAGTGGAACTCCGGACTGGAAAGTATGTCCTCAATGTACGCAGGAAATCTTGAATTTTAGCCGAGTATCTAAATGCTGCTCTTTATGTGGACGCTATTCAACTGAGGAGAGTTGTCCTAACTGTCATGGCCGCGGAATTCCCGGGGTAGCAGGAGTTATCAGCGTTGTGCCTTACTTAGGCCGTAATCGCGAATTAATTCAACAGCTAAAGTATGGTGATGATCAGGAATTAAGCAAGCCTCTTGGTTATCTGATGGGTCGCAGATGGCGGCAAGCTAAGCCGAAATTAAGGCCGGATGTAATTATTCCGGTGCCTTTAGAACCACAGCGTCATAAGGAAAGAGGCTTTAACCAAAGTACTTTACTAGGTCAGACCTTAAGCAAAATCTTAAGACTACCTATGGAAGAGGACTATCTATTACGAAGCAATCGTAAGGCCAGTCAAGCTTCTTTAGGCCGCAGAGATAGAGCCAGTAATATCAGAAATGCTTTTTGTGAAGGAGCCATTGGCAAACTAACGGGAAAGACAGTGCTATTAATTGATGATATAGTAACCACAGGTGCAACTTTAGAGGCTTGTGCTACTATATTACACAAATTAGAGGTAAAAACTGTTTGGGGACTTACTTGGGCAGCAGGAATTCGCACCTAATATGGCGAAAGATAGAATAATAGCCTATGACGAACAACAATATCAGAGGTGATTTTACATGGAAATGCGGAATTGCCCGGAATGTGGCAAAATATTTACTTACATCAGGACTAACCTTTGCCCGGCCTGTGTTCGAAAGGATGAGGAGCAGTTCCGGATTGTAAGGAATTTTATTGCCAGGAATCCCGGTGTAGATATAGTAACAGTCAGTGAGGAAACGGGAGTATCGGAAGATAAAATAATTAAATACATCAAAGATGGGCGGATTATTAACAATTCTCCGAATACGAAGATATCCGTGGAATGTGAAGTTTGTGGTACTTTAATTCCTCAGGGTAGATACTGTAAGCCTTGCCAGGAAAGGCTTACCTCAGGCTTAAAACGTACTATTGAAAGAGAGAATCTTAAACTCAAAGAAGAGGAAGAGCGCAAGAGGGGCCTGAGGATGTATACTCGGGATAATATTGATGAATAAAGATAAAACTAACCCTAAATCGTTGAATTAGGGAGAAATCGAGAGATAGTGAAGAAATTTGGCCAAAATCAGCTCTAACAATAATAATACATCTATTCGATGTAAGAGTAGGTGTATTTTTTTAT
>MTKW01023456.1_pt1 | contig 15879 bp, 11 predicted proteins | sample 1042761 | NCBI WGS metagenome assembly MTKW01 (sample SAMN06205366, study PRJNA360243) | anaerobic digester metagenome | biome: Wastewater treatment plant; feature: Anaerobic digester sludge; material: sludge; isolation source: anaerobic digester fed with sludge from wastewater treatment plant ... | reverse complement strand
GTTCAAATATCGTTACAGGATAAAGTGAAAGAGGCCGCCTCATTTTGAGACAGCCCCTTTTTATGGCGTATTCCGCCTTATCCATCTCCGTTGATCTGCCACATCCGCATTTGTAGCGCGCACTGGTGCACCTTTGTTTATTTAGGGTAGTTCACCCACGGGCACATCATATTCATCAAGCAAAATAGCGCCCCCGGCCATCGGGATATCCGCTATCAAGGAGGATAGCGTCAATATTCTCCAGTCATCACCGAATTGAAGCAAGCTCGCGCCGGCCACATACTCTTTATCGTTTAAGGACAAAACGACCACGAACTCTTCATAATCATCTGCAGAGTAAATCTTAAGACGATTCCCAGTATACTTGTGAGATGATTCCGTGAGTTCCATGATTTTATCGGCGGACACGATTTTCTCAATTTTCAGATCACTCAAGCGGGCGGGATCGACCTGTTCCTTGAACGCATCGATATCACCTTCCTCAATGCGTGAAGGCATACCGTAGGACGTGATCATTTCTCTATACGGCTCGTCCAAAAGCAAACTATAGGATAAATTGCGTAATTCCAGGACAAATTGTGCCTCCAGCGAGATCTTTGTCATCTCTTTGTAGAGGTCATACTCTTGTGGCGCACCAAAAGGTGCATGTGTCGAGAGGATTCGCATCGATTCGGCAGCAGCCAAATAATCATAATGGTCGGGCAAAGCGGCATAGCCCCTCATCGATCCAGCCATGGTTGATCTGGTCATTGCCGACAATTCCATAAAACCATTGATGCGCGATCTCATGCACGACCACCCTATCAATCGTATGCATGATGCCGTTTACCTCCGCCTCATCGAGCGGATAATCTTCGGTTCTCATCTCTTCGACCGTCATGCCGGGCCCCACCATGATCAAGGTGGGATACTCCATGCCGGATACGCCGCTCGACATACCGCTTAACACGACCGACAGTTTTTTTATATGGATAGACACTGAAACGATCGTTGAAAAGAAGAAGCGCCCGCTCACTCGTTTCGAGCACGCGCGTCGCTGTCTCGTCCATATCATCAACATAAAATACGGTAATCTCGACGTCTCCGACCGAAGCCGTCTTCGTCTCAAAGCGATTGCTTACACAAAACGAGAAATCTCTGATGCGATGCGCCACATACTCACCATCTTCATTCAACGCACCGCTGGCCGCCACGCTAAAGCCTTCCGGCACCTTTATCGATACTGTGAAATCTGCCAGATCGGAATAAAACGCGTCACCGAGGTCGACATAAGGATTCGATGCCCAACCGGACTCCTCATAGACGGCCGGCATGACGATCACATTCCCCAGGTTATACACTTTATCTTCATGGCCGAATCGATTCTCGATCTCCGGAATACTGACCACGTACTCCATCTCTATCGAAAGCTTTTCACCGGATTCTAGTGCTGACGGCAAAGGCATGCTGTAAACGGTCGTCTCCACCTTACGTAGCGATACCGGCGCACCGGCCGCCTTTACACTCGTAAACTCGGTATCACCGCCTACCTCACGAAAGGCCGGTGGATAGACGTTGAAATAGATTTCTGAAAGATCGACGCCGGTATTGTTTTTATAATCGAGTCGTTGTTTAACGAGTAGCTTGTGATTATCCGTATCGAGCTTGATCTCAATATGAAATGCATTGAGTTCGCTTTCTTCGACGTCCACCTCCGCTGCCCTGACAGATGTAAGAAACATCGGCGATGAGGCAAAGATTAGACACAAAAACAAGAGCAAAAAGGTGCGGTAGCGCTTAAAAGTCATATTTAAAGACTCCTTTCGTACACGTTTATTATACTGCAGCTTCGAATAACCATTTCCTGTTTTTTGCATGGAAAAAGCCGGTCGTTGACCGGCTTCTTCCCAACCATTCGGAGGTTTTAACTGGCGTCGGTGTATCGACGCCTCGTTTAATATTCAATGCCCGGCCGCGACGTCAACCCTTTCGTCACATACGGATGCCGCACCATGCGGATCTCACTGTGGTAGTCGACAAGATCAGCCAGTTTCTTCGACGGATCTCTGCCGGTCAAAACAAGTTCCAGAGCCTCCGGTTTATGTTCGACGAAGTCCATCAACTGGTCGACATCGAGTAATCCTGCGCCAAACGCCGTACCGATCGCCTCGTCCAGCACGAGAAGGTCGATCTCACCGGCATCCGCCATATTTCGAACATAAGCGAGCCGTTCGTTGTTCTCTTTCCGAACCGCTTCTTTTTCCTCGGCACTCATGGCGATCGAGAACTTGTCGATTGACTGCCCCGATATGACGTGGATCCCGAGAGTCTCCATCCTCTTCAATTCACTCGACTGGCCGCTTTTTAAAAACTGCACGAACCAGACGCGAAATCCGTGACCTTTGGCTCTCAGAGCAAGTCCAACCGCAGCCGACGTCTTACCTTTGCCGTCGCCGCTGTAGAGGTGGACTTGGCCACTCATCAGGAGCACCCCGTCGTTTCACCACAGTCGAGGCACACTTTACACGTACCGTTCATGACCATCCTCGTACCGGAGCAGTTCGAACAGGTCGATCCGTCATAGAGCTTCTCACCGTTTTTCTCGGCATCGCGGATACGCTCCGAGATCACGTCCTCGACACTCACCTGGCGATTCGCTTCGACTGCATGACTGGCTGCTGCCAGACGCACCCGCTGCTCCGCCTCCTCGATATCTTCCATCGGACGCTTGACCTGTACACGGCTGTAGTCACCGAGCTCGATATCGATCACTTTTGAGATCAGGTCAGAGACGGACGTACAGTACTTGATGTACGGGTGACGCTGGACGAAACCATACGGTTCGTATTTCTGACCGCGCAACATCTTCGAGATATGCTCCGGCGGAATTTTGTACTGCAGCATAACCGAGATCGTCTTCGACAGTGAATTCAAGAGCCCCGTGATCAGGGTGCCTTCTCTGTCGGTCGTCATGAAGATCTCCCTGATCTCACCGTCTTCGTTGCGGTTGACCGTGACATAGACCTTGACGTCTTCGATCTGAGCCGGATGCGTGTTACCGGAACGGATACCGGCCGGCTTAATTCTGTTTTGCGACACTTCGCCTTCACCGCACTGCAGTGACTCGATCTGAGTCTTTTGCTTTTCGGCGGTCTCCAGCAATTGCTCATACGACAGCTCGGCAAGCGGCAGATTCTCCACGTCGGCGGCTTTCAGCTTCAGGTTGAGCGGCTGGGCGAACTTCGATCCGTCACGATACAGCGTGATGCCTTTGACACCGAGCTTCCAGGCCTCGATCGCGACTTCGGAGAAGTCTTCCACCGACGCATCTTTCGGCAGGTTCACGGTCTTCGAGATGGCGCCGGAGATCAGGGGGGAGATCGCCGCGACCATCTTCACGTGACCGAGATAGTGGATGAAGCGCTCACCGCTGCCGCACTGGTTCGCCGTATCAAACACCGGTAGATGCTTGTCTTCGAGCCCCGGCGCTCCTTCGATCTTCCCGTCTTTAATCTGTCCGTCTTCTTCGGCCATGATGTAATCGACGATGCCGGTACGCGTCGCTTCGTCGTAGCCGAGTCTTTGCAGTCCGGCTTCGAGCAACGGATTGACGAGCTTCATGAAGCCGCCACCGACCAGCTTCTTATACGTCACATGCGAGAAGAAGGGCTCGATCGAGGTGGAAGAGCAGTCCATGGCAAACGAGATCGTTCCGGTCGGCGCGATCACCGAGACCTGAGCGTTTCGGTAACCGTGCTTTTTGCCGAATGACTCGGCCATCTTCCAAACTTCCTTCAACGCCTCGGATAGAGTCGGGAAACCGTTCTTTTTCAGTATTTTATGGTCGACCACCGGCAGTTTGTATTCAATTCCTTCCGGTTCATCGGTACGGCAGCCGGCCGCACGCGAATGGTTGCGGATGACTCTGAGCATCGGTTCCTTATTCAGCTCATACGCTTTGAACGGACCGGCTTTCTCCGCCATCAGGGCAGATGTGTAATAGCTGTAACCTGTCAATGTACCGGTCAGAGCCGCGGCGATCGCTCGCGCCTCATCCGAGTCATACGGAATACCGCAGGCCATTAAGAGCGCGGCGAGGTTTGCGATACCGAGTCCGGTCGTTCTAAAGATATGGGTCTTTCTGGCGATCGCTTCGGTCGGGAACTGGCCGCCGGCGATCGACGCTTCGAGCACGAGCTGGGTCAAAAACACCATGTGTTTATACCCTTCGGCATCGAATGTCTCTTTCTCACTGTCGTAGAAGCGCAGCACATTGATCGAGGCCAGATTACAGCTCGTATCGTCGAGGAACGCATACTCGCCGCACGGGTTCGTGCCGTTGATCCGGTTGTGTCTCGCCCACATCTGGCCGTCTTCACCGGCCGGACACGTATGCCAGGCGTTGAACGTATCGTCGTATTGCGGGGCCGGATCGGCACAGCGCCAGGCGCTCTCATTAAAAATACGCCACAGGTCAGCGACCTTCACTTCACGGTTGACCGACTCATCGAGGCGGCCTTTCAACATATAGGTCGCATCCGGATTACGGTCGAGCGCATCGACCTTCTTCATAAACTCATCCTTGATCCGGACGGAGTTATTCGAGTTTTGTCCCGAGACCGTGTTATACGCTTCACCGTCGATGTCGGCGTCATAGCCCATCTTGGCGAGCGCCATCACCTTGTCTTCTTCAACGGCCTTCCAGGTGATGAATTTTTCAATCTCGGGGTGATCCATGTCGAGACTGACCATCTTCGCCGCCCGACGGGTCGTGCCGCCCGACTTGATCGCGCCGGCGTTACGATCGAGACCTTTGAGAAAGCTCATTAATCCGGACGACTGGCCGCCACCGGACAGACGTTCGCCCTCGGCCCTGATCGCGGAGAAATTCGTGCCGGTGCCGGAACCGCCCTTAAACAGTTTCGTCTCCGTGACGTAGCCTTCCGAGATCGAATGCGGCCCGAGCAGCTTGTCTTCGATCGACAAGATAAAACAGGCCGACGCCTGCGTTCTTGTATAATCGTCTTCCGATACTTCGACCTTGCCGGTCTCCTCGTTGAAGTAATAGAGTTCACTGTGTCCACCGGTGATCCCGTACTTCAACTTAAGTCCCGTGTTAAACCACTGCGGTGAATTCGGCGCGAACATCTGATTCAACAGACAGTACACGAGCTCGTCGTAGAGAATCGTCGCCTCCTCACCGGCATCGATCATCTTCTCATCGACCAGTGATTTGACCCAGAAAGACACCATGCGATCCGCCACCTGACGCATCGACGTCTCGTGGCCTTCCGGCGTATTGACGCCGGCTTTTCGGAAATATTTGGAAGCGATAATGTCGGATGCGCTCTGAGAATAATGCGCGGGAAACTCGAGATTGGAAAAATCTGCCAACACACGCCCTGTTTTATGGTCGCTCAACTTGACGTCGCGCAGATCCCACTCGAAGAGATCGAAGACGGTTTTGTCGGGGTTTTCTTCGAGTTCACGCGTGTAATAGCGGCGGATATGATCTTTTAGTGTTGCCATATTGGTTCTCTCCTCTACAAGTCAAACCCTACATTTAGGATGACTTCCACGATCATACCACTACATATAGTGTTTAGGCTCTTAGTTATATTACAGATGCGTTACAATGTGAAATTTTCGACTTAGCGATATTGTCAGCATGACGTCAGGTCGCAATTAAAAACATGGTAGAAGGCAAATGTGACACATTCCGGGTAAGTTGCATCGCGCCCTCGCTTTGGCAATAATGAGAGTATCGAACTGAACGCGACATATGGAGGGCAGGCATATCTCGCTGGAACCGACGCAACAGATTCAAACGAAAGTAAAAGTCAGCGGGACACCGAGTCACCGAACCGGTACCCTTTTTACCGCCATCTCCGCTATCTGCTACGGAGCGACCCCCATCTTGATCAAGGTGCAGTTCGCCTACGGTCAACCGACGAGCAGTACGCTCAGTTACCGACTCTTCTTCTCGATGATCATGATCGCACTTCTGGCGGTTGCCGGTCGCTTTTCGCTGCGCGTCTCGCGAAACGACATCGTGCGTTTCCTCTACGTCGGATTAGCCGGTGCGATCGGTCTTTTGCTTCTCGGTGCAGCGCTCGCCAGACTCGATATCGGACGCACCACGGCACTGCACTACACCTCGGTGATGTTCGTGTTCCTTTTATCCAGTTACTTTTTAAAAATTCCATTGACGAAAAATCGGCGCACCGCGGTCTTGCTCATCTTGCTCGGCATCGCGGTTCTCGCCTTCAGCATCTCGGCCGCTGAAGCATACGGCTTTTTCCTCGCCTTGCTCTCCGGCTTCTTTATCGCCGTCTATATCGTACTCGTGGAAAACATCAAGTTCGAAACGAAGCATCCCTATACACTCGCCTTCTATCTGAATGCGAGCATCCTGATCTACACCCTAATCTACAATGTCGTCTTGAACTACCAGCGGCCGATCAATTCGGCCGCATCATTCTGGTACCTTCTCTTGTTTACGCTTTTGAATCCGATGCTCGGCCTCGCCGCTTTCAGAGTCGGCGTCAAGCTGCTCGGCGCGGCGCGCGCCGGCGTCAAATCGACCGCCGAGCTGATGATCGCCTTTATCCTCGGCGTCCTCTTGCTCGGCGAGCCGATCAACGTGTGGATCACGCTCGGCGTCTTATTCATCATGGGCAGTGCCGTACTGGCGAACGTCCAGTTCTTCCGCCGCCAGGATTAACCGTTAGCGGCGAAGCCTCGTCCGCACATCGAAGGCTACCGCGATGATGAAGATCAATCCCTTGACGATGTACTGCAACGAGATATCGATCCCGAGCAGATTCATGCCGTTCGTCAGTGACATGATCACCAAGGTACCGACGATCGTATTCGTCACCTTACCAATACCGCCGCTCACCGCGACACCGCCGATGTAGCCGGAGGCGATCGCGTCTAGTTCAAAACCGACCCCTGCCTGTGGCGTCGCCGAGGACAAACGAGAGGCGTAGAGCATGCCCGCGAGAGCAGCCAAAAAGCCCATCGAGGCAAACGCGATTGAGGTCACGAGTTTGACGTTGATGCCGGCCAGTTCGGCCGCCTGTGTACTGCCGCCGATCGCGTAGATATAGCGACCGATACGCGTGTTGTTCAACACGAAGTGGTAGATAAACAAGACGATCGCGACGATTACGGCCGACCACGGCAGACCGTTGAAGCTCGCCAGCATGTAGAAAATATAGAGAATCACGGCCGACACGACGAGCAGTTGAAAGACGAACGTCAAGGGATGACTGACCTGAAATCTATATGCGATGCTCTTTCGCCGTGAGCGGATGCGGCTCACAGCAAACCAGACGACGAGTATCAGTGCCAGAATCATGGTCACCAGATGAAAGCCGAGACCGTGGCCGGGAATGTCCGGCAAAAATCCCTGACAAAGACTGATGAAGATCGGATTCGAGATAATGATCGTGCCTGTCTTTTGCAGCGACAAAGCGAGTAGTCCGCGAAAGATAAACATGCCGGCCAGAGTGACTACAAACGCCGGCACACCGATTCTCGTCACGACGAGCCCCTGATACATACCGATCGCGAGCCCGAGAAGCAGGACGAGAAAAATGGCTAAAATGACGTTCATGCCGTTGGCCAGCAAGATCGCGGCGATCGCGCCCGAGAACCCGGCGACATAACCGACCGACAGATCGATATGGCGCAGGATCAAGATCAAGGTCATGCCGATCGCCAGCACACCGACATAGGCCGATTGGTTGAACAGGTCACTAATATTCTTGGCCTGGAAGAAACGGCCGTTCGTGCGCTGGGTGAAAAACAACATGATCGCCACCAAGGCGAAATACATCATGTAGTTTCGCACGACCGCCAACACTTTTTGGCGTACGCTGCCGACCGTCTTCAGCCGCATCACTTTGTCTTTTTTACCGTCACCTATATCCATTACGCATCCCTCTTCGTTTCCTTGAGCGCCAGCTCCATCACACGCTCCTGCGTCGCTTCCTCGCGGCTCAACTCGCCGGTGATTCGTCCGGCCGCCAGCACGTACACGCGGTCACTCATGCCGAGTATCTCCGGCAGTTCCGACGATATCATGAGAATACTCATGCCTTCTTCGATCAGGCGCACCATCAGAGAATAGATCTCAAACTTCGCGCCTACGTCGATGCCGCGCGTCGGTTCATCCAGGATCAGAAGGCGCGGCCTGCTGAACAGACTCTTCGCGATCTGCACCTTCTGTTGATTGCCACCCGACAGATTCATCACCGTCTGTTCGATCGACGGCGTCCTGATATTGATCGAATCCTTATACTCGTTGGCGACGACGATCTCCTTGTTCTTATCGATCACGAGCCCTTCGAGCAACGCCTGCAGATTGGCGATCGTGATATTGAACCGTACATCCTGAATCAGAATCAGGCCGTTTCGCTTCCTGTCTTCCGACACATAGGCGATACCGCGGTCGAGTGCTTTTCTCGGCGTCGTCCAGGATTGTTTTTTGCCTTCGAAATAGACCTCGCCCGAGGTGATCCGGTAATGCGGTACATTACCAAACAGACTCAAGGCGAGCTCGGTACGTCCGGCACCCATCAAGCCCTGGATGCCGACGATCTCCCCTTTATTGACATGAAAATTGATGTCTTGCAAGATGTGACGTCCGCTCCGCGGATCGTGCACGTTCCAATTGCGGACTTCCAACAATACTTCATCCGACTTGACCGGGACTCTGGACGGATAGTTGTCGACCAGTTCGCGACCGACCATATGCCGGATAATGTACGGTTCGTTGATATCTCCCGAATCGCGGTCGATCGTCGTGATCGTCTCACCGTCTCGCAGGACGGTCACCCGATCGGCGATACTGATCACCTCATGCAGTTTGTGCGAGATCATGATGCAGGTCACACCCTGATCCTTCAAACCGCGCATCAGGTTTAATAAATGGGCACTGTCCCTGTCGTTCAAAGCCGCCGTCGGCTCGTCGTAGATCAGGAGATTAACGTCTTTGGAGAGCGCTTTGGCAACTTCGATCAGCTGCTGCGTGCCGATACCGAGCGTACCGACCTTGAGCGACGGATCGATGGCGAGTCCGACCTGAGATAAAAGCGCCCGACTTCGTTCAATCGTCTCATTCCAGTCGATCGTGCGTCCGTGCATCAGCTCATGCCCGAGAAAGATATTCTCGTAGATCGACATCTCCGGCACGAGCGCGAGTTCCTGATAGATAATCGCGATGCCTTTTGCTTCACTGTCGGCGATATTGCGAAAGACCTGCGTCTCGCCGTTCATCACAATCTCGCCGTCATACGTACCGTGCGGATGCACACCGGACAACACCTTCATCAAGGTCGATTTACCGGCGCCGTTCTCTCCGACCAGACAGTGGATCTCGCCTCGTCTAACGTCAAAACTGACTCCCTTGAGCGCTCTCACTCCGGGAAATGACTTGACGATATTTTTCATTTCAAGGATAAAGTCTTCCGCCACACACGTCTCCTTTATGAACAGGCCGACGTCACCTGACGCCGGCCTGTCGACTCATCGTTTATGCTTCAGCGAAGCGGCATTATGCCCGCCTCTTTAGTCGAGTCCCGTAAAGTCTCCGGCCACGTAGTATTCCGAATCGATCAACGCTTCTTTGACGTTGTCTTTCGTCACGGCGACGATCGGCGACTGTTTCGACGGAACCTGTTTCACGCCATTGTCATACTCGGCGTCTGTCGCGGGCGTTTTATCGCCCAGGATGTCGACCGCCATAGCGACGGAGTCGGCTGCCAGTGTTCTCGTGTCTTTGAACACGGTCATCGACTGTTTGCCGTCGATGATGTATTGGACCGACGCTTTCTCACTGTCCTGACCGGTGATCATGTAGCTTGTGATATCGGCGTCGCCGGCGAATGTATCGGCGATCGAACGTGCGGTGCCATCGTTCGGTGCCAAAATCGCCACATCACCTTTCATCTCTTCATCAGCGGCTGACAGATTCGCTTCCGCTTTCGACTTGGCGACATTGAAGTCCCAATCCGTCGTCACCTGACCGATGATCTTCGAGATCTCTTCTCTCGTCAGTTCCGCTTTGTCTTTCAACGCTTCCGCTTCGGCCGAGTTGGCGATCACGAACTTGCCTTCCGCGATGGCCGGCTGCAGCACGGACCAGGCGCCCTCGAAGAAGAGGAACGCATTGTTGTCGGTCGCAGCACCGGCATAGAGATAGAGCGGTTGGCCTTCGCCGGCCGCATTGTCGACCAGGTACTGTCCCTGCATCTTGCCGACCTGAACACTGTCGAACGTGACATAGTAGTCGACCGCTTCCGTATCGGTGATCAGGCGGTCATAGGCGATGATCGTCACACCTTCCGCCTTGGCCGCTGCGACCGTCGCGGCCGCGGCTTTGGCGTCATGCGCACAAATGATCAAGACCTTGATGCCTTTATTAACGAGCGATTCGACGTTCGTCTTTTCGACATCCGGTTTGCCTTGGCTGAACAGCGTTTCGTTGGTGAATCCGGCACTGCTCAAAATCTTCTCAAACTGTGCCTGATCCTGAAGCCAGCGTGGCTCATCCTTGGTCGGCAACACAATGCCTACCTGGATCTGGCCATCCGGCGTTTTATCGTCGGTCGGGTCAGCCGGTGCTTCTGTCTCAGAACCTGCCGGATCCGTACCGACGCCCTGTGGTGCTGTCGTGCCTGTCGGGTCAGTCTTGTTGTCGCAGGCGACGACAAAACCGATCAGACTAAGCACCATGATCATGACGATGATCAAACTGATGCGTCTTTTTTTCATGTGATTTTCCTCCACATCCTGCGGCGTTTTATTCTCGTATCAAAACGACCGCCGCCCCATCATTATAAAGCACAATTGTGTAATGTGCTTATGACGAACATGTTAAATCGCAGGACGTCAGGCTAATCTATCCAAAACAAATGAAGATATACATGTTTCTCCGAGTCGAATGAAGACCGGATCCTTAGACATCAGACGCAGTCTTTTTCGTCGCCGGCCGGCTCCCCTTCCGTGAAGACCGTATACTTTTCGATCAGGCGGATCGGATTGTAAGACATCTTCGAACGTCTGAGCCCCTCGTCTCCACTGTCGTCTTCGCGGTTCACGTAGACAATATCGGGATCGGTCGCAAACGACTTCAGGAATTCATGCATCAGCATCTGGTAGGCGCCGGCAAAATCGGTCAACGCTTTTTCCGTATGGACGAACAGCGTGTCGCCGCAAAACTCGCCGAGTGACAGGCCGACGATCTCACCCGAGACCGTCAACACGCCGCCGAACATGCCGTACAGCTCCAGATTGTCCAGCACTTCCAGGACCTTGATCCGCTCTTCCAGAAGCGAAGGGTAATCTTTTTCGAGTACGACGTTTTTCAAATACGTCTCGATAAACGTTCTGGCTTCGGCCAGATTCGACTCGTCGATCCGCTCAAAGGCGTAATCCTGATACATGCGTAAGAATTTCGAGATATGATTTCTTGTCGACTTATGCGGACGACCGACCAGATCGAGCAGATCCTGCGTCTCGTAGAGATAATCGAAGTAATCGCGCTCCGGCCTTATGAAGGCTGCCGGAAACACCGATTCGATTAAGGGCAGGTCACCTTTCCCCACGATCGAGAAGACGAGCGATTCGCCGGACGCTTTCGTATGCTCGATCAGATAATCGATACCGGCTTCGCGGTTCGGTCCGAGCGGCAGCGAATAGGCGACGAGATCTTCAAAGATGACCATGCGCAGAAACAGCCACTCGTCGACGATGGCGTAGGAATACGAAAACAGATCGCGCCACATCCAGGTGCCGCCGATCGTAAAATCGCACAACCGGCTCGGCGGATTGCAAAACCAGGGGCGAAGTTTAGGAATATCATCTAGCGTTAAATCTTTAAATTCGAGTTTTGACACGAATAGTATTACTCACTTTCCACATATCTCGGTAAGGTCGAGCCGCCGTACGGCATGACCAGGACACGTCCTTCAGGCAGATGCTCCGTCGCCGCATCGAACGCCTCTTGCAGTGACGCATACGGTTCCATGAACATCTCACGGACCTCGTCCGCCGGCATATCGGAGACAAGATAGATCTCGGCCGTGTCGAGCACAAGCGCGATGGCCGCCGCTTTATGGCCGCCGAGCTGAAAGTCGCGCTTGATCCGATCGGTCAGATCCTTCGGCGATGTGGCTTCCTTCATCCAGGTAGCAAAGACCTCTTCGCCCATGCCTTCCTTACAGGAACCGACGACGATGATAATGCCGCCGTCTTTGACGGCGTGCTTCGCATTGTCGAGGGCCTTCTGCGTCTGGTACAGATTGATGTCTTTCGGATAACCGCCCTGCGAGACGATCACGATATCGGCCTTCTCCTGAATCGGTTTCATGTAGAGCGTATCGAGGAATTCACATCCGGCGCGGTGCGCCTTGATGAAGTGACCGGCCACGGCGTGCACGATGCGTTTTTTCTCATCGAGCACGACATTGACGATAAAGTCGAGCGGACAGTAGGAGATCGCCTCTTCCAGATCGTCTCTGACCGGATTCATTTCGACATTACCGGTCACGGCCTGCGGATGCACCATGAAGCGGTGGTTCGCCGCGATCGCCTGGCGCGTCGAGACGCCCGGCATAATGCACTTGGCACCGCCGCTGTAGCCGGCGAAATAGTGGTACTCGATATTGGCGAGCCCGATCCTGCGGTCGGCATCGGCCACGCGCCTCGTGATATCGATCGGTGTGCCGCTCTTCGTCTCGCCCATGTGCACGACATCGTCCGGCGTCGAATCGTAGCAGGCGACCCGCTCGAAGACATCCTGACCGACGAGTTGAATCATCTCGTCTTTCGTATGCGGACGGTGTGCGCCGAGCGCAAAGACGATGAAGATATCGTCATCCGGAATACCGGCCTCATTCAGTTCAGCCAGAACAAAGGGCAGAATCTTCGAAGAAGGCAGAGGTCTCGTCACATCCGAGGTAATGATGCAGACCTTTTCGCCCGGCTTGACGATGGCACGCAGGCGGTCGCTGCCGATCGGATTTTCCAGCGCTTGCTGGACGAGGGTGTCAGACGATTCGCTGACTTCGATCTCATTTGGCACCAAAACGCCAAGCAGGCGTTCATCCGGGATCGAAACACTCTCTGTTCGTTTGTCGTAACCTAGTTCTAGTAGCATGTTACATCGACTCCTTACGGCGCTTGGGCGCCGGTTTCTGCCCGCTGTCTGCCGCCGGCAGCAGCGCTTCGGCGATGACCTCATCCATGTGCTCGACTGGAACGATCTTGACTCTTTTCTTCACGGATTCCGGGATATCGACCAGGTCTCTCATATTCTCTTTCGGAATCAGGATCGTGTCGATACCGGCACGGTTGGCGGCCACGGCCTTCTCTTTTAACCCACCGATCGGCAGAATCCGCCCTCTGAGCGTAATCTCGCCGGTCATCGCGATATCGTGTCTGACGGCTCTACCGGTGAGCGCTGAGGCCAGCGCGGTCGCCAGGGTGATGCCTGCGGACGGACCGTCTTTCGGCGTGGCACCGGCCGGCACGTGAATATGGATGTCTTTCTTCGTCGTATCCTCGAGTTTCAGACCGAGCGATTCGGAGCGGCTCCTGATATAGGTGAGTGCCGCTCTGGCCGATTCCTTCATCACATCGCCGAGCTGACCGGTCAGTTCCAGTTTGCCGTCGCCCGGCATCACATTGACTTCGATCGTCAGCGTGTCACCGCCGGACCAGGTCCAGGCGAGTCCCGTCGCAATACCGACGCGATCCTGCTTGTCGGCGACATCGAAGGTGAATTTTCTCGGACCTAAAATATCTTCCAGATTCGTTGGACGGATATCGAGTCCGTCGGCACCTTTCTCCGCGATCTCGATCGCTGCACGGCGGCAAAGGTGGGACAGTTCACGTTCCAGTTGTCTCACACCGGCTTCTCTCGTGTACCACGAGATAAGGCGGGCGAGCGCCGCACGTGTGATCTTCACCTGATCTTTTTTCAGGGCGTGACGCTTGATTTGCTTCGGCAAAAGATGGCGCCTGGCGATCTCGATCTTCTCTTCTTCCGTATAACCGGAGACATCGATCACTTCCATCCGGTCCAAAAGCGGATCGGGGATCGTATCGTAATTGTTCGCCGTCATGATGAACAGGACCTGCGACAGATCGTACGGCACTTCAAGATAATGATCGCGGAAGGACGTGTTCTGTTCCGGATCGAGCACTTCGAGCAATGCCGAAGACGGATCGCCTCTGAAGTCGGCACCAAGCTTATCGATCTCATCGAGTAAGAACAGGGGGTTGTCGATATCGACCTGGCGGATGCCCTGCATAATACGACCCGGCATCGCGCCGATATACGTGCGACGGTGGCCGCGGATCTCCGCTTCATCACGGATACCGCCCAGAGACATACGGATATAACGTCTGCCGAGTGCCTCGGCGATCGATTTGGCGATCGAGGTCTTACCGACACCGGGCGGACCGACGAAACAGAGGATCGGGCTTTTCAGCTCATCATCGGACGTATCGGTCGCGAGTTTCCTGACCGCCAGATACTCCATGATCCGCTCTTTCACCTTATCCAACCCGTAGTGGTCTCTGGCCAGAATGCGCCTCGCGCGCGACAGGTTGTGTTTTTCTTTGTCGACTCTACCGAACGGCAGTTCGACAAGCGTCTCGAGCCAGTTTCTCTGCACCGTCGCCTCCGGACTGCCCGGTGCGATGCGGCCGAACCGCTCGATCTCTTTTTTCACTTTGGCCTTGGTCTCTTCCGGCATCAAAGACGCCTCGAGCTTGACCATCAATTGCGCTTCATCGGAGAGCTGCGAGTCTTGTTCTCCGAGCTCTTCCTGGATCGCCCGCAACTGTTCTCTCAGATAATATTCGTGCTGGTTTTTATCGATTTTGCCGCGCACTTTCATGTCGAGTGCACGTTCGTACTCGAGAATCTGCAGTTCTTCCTGCAGGATTTCAATCACCTTGAAAATACGTTCTCGGACATCGATCGTCTCGAGCGTCAGCTGACACGGTTCGAGCCGGAAAAACGTCGTACTGACGATCTCGTCAGCCGCCTTGCCCCAGTCGTCGCGCTGTGCGACAAGCATCATGCGCTCCGGTGGAATACGCGCCGACAGATGCGCCAGACGTTCATATGTCTTCAGCATCAAGCGATAAGCCGCTTTGTTTTCGAGATCTTTTTTATCGATGGGCTTGCTGTCCAGAAATTCGAGTGTGACTTCATGGTACGGCTTATTGCTCTTTTTGAAATCGACGATGCGGGCACGCCGAATACCGCCGAGCAAAACCTTTTGGATCGCGACGTCGCTGTCGTCTCTCAGTTCCATCACCTGTCTAACCTTGGCCAGACAGCCGATCTTATACATATCGGACGCTTCCGGATCTTCGATCGCAGCATCGATCTGCGCCGTGACAAAGAGCTCACGGTCACTCGACACGGCATCTGCCAGGGCACCCAAAGACGCTTCCCGTCCGATGTCAAAAGACATCGTCGTGCCGGGAAACAAGACGGCGCCTCTAAGAGGAATCACCGGCCAGGTACGGCCTTTTTTGCGCTTCCAACCGAGGAACGCTTTGGCCAGCACTTTGCGGTCCACTTTTAGATTTTGCAACAGTGAGGCAACGTCACCGAACCAGGTTAAGATTGAAACTTCTCCGACCACAAACGGAAAAGCGGCATCAACATATTTCAAATTGATAATTCAGCTCCCATCTATTCTTTGCACACAAAACACCGGAAGTCTCCCGGTCGATTCAATTGTATCAGTTTGTCGGTCGATCTTCCGTTTCACGTATTGCCGTAACACGCTGGCAAAAAAACGACCATTTCGAACGTTAAGTACCTATTTCAGGTATAATGAAGTCGTTCCCAAACACACAATTTCATAA
>MTKW01020480.1_pt1 | contig 15881 bp, 11 predicted proteins | sample 1042761 | NCBI WGS metagenome assembly MTKW01 (sample SAMN06205366, study PRJNA360243) | anaerobic digester metagenome | biome: Wastewater treatment plant; feature: Anaerobic digester sludge; material: sludge; isolation source: anaerobic digester fed with sludge from wastewater treatment plant ... | reverse complement strand
CCCCCTCACAACCCTCTCAGGGGGTCGCACGGAGGAGGACGTAGGTCGCAAGGCCCAGCAGCGCGTCTTTGGCCACCGACTCGGGCAGCGGAACAAGGGCTTCTTTGGCCTGGCGGATAAAGTCTCCCGCTCGGCTAAGGGTATATGCTGCCGCGTCGCTTTGCCGTATGGCCTGTGCCAGGGCCGGTGCATCCGAGCGTTCGGAAAAACGCAAAAATTCCGCTTGCCGCGCCGGACCGTCGCCCTGACGGAGCCAATAAATGACCGGTAAGGTCAATTTTTCATTAAACAGGTCAGTGCCGAGAGTTTTGCCTTCTTTATCCGCGCAGCCAACGATATCCAGCAAATCATCGGTGATCTGAAACGCCATCCCCAAGGCAATACCGTATTGCCGACAATAGGTGCTTGCCAACGACTTATCATCGGCGGCAAAGGCACCCAGATAACAACACGCCCCAAATAGCGAGGCGGTTTTGGCCTCAATGATCTGTAAGTAGTCGGATTCGCTGAGATCAAGATCGCCTTTGCAGAAATTTTGCCGGATTTCACCGGTACAAATCGCCTCGGCCGTCTGGCACATCACCTTCGCGGCTCCGGCCAGATTGAGTGTCTCGGCGATGCCAAAGGCCTTGCTTAATAGGTAATCACCAAGCAGCACCGCCTGGGTGTTGCCCCAGCGGATGTTAGCGCTGGGACAACCGCGACGTGTCTTGGCCTGATCAATGACATCATCATGCAGTAACGACGCTAAATGAATCAACTCGACAAGAGCGGCCAGGTCAATATGCTTTTCTCCCGGCGAACCGACAGCCTGCCCGCTCAGCAGAGTCAAAGCGGCGCGCAACATCTTTCCGCCGCCAACGTCCAGCTGCGACAGATAATCGCCGACAGGCCAGACGGCATCGGACAGCACATCACCAATCCGACGGCGTACCCGCTCCAAATCGGCAGACACTGGACTTAGCAGCGCCGTCAAATCCACGGAATGGGAATGGGTGCTCATCACGCTCGCTCGATTCAGGAATGGGCCGCCTGAAAGAACAGACTCCGCAGCCGTTTTGTAATCGGGCCGGGCTTACCATTGCCGATGACACGCCCGTCCATTTCTACCACGCCGATCACCTCGGCGGCCGTACCGGTCAAAAACATTTCATCAGCGGTATAAAGATCAAATCGCGTCAGGTTTTTCTCGACGACACACATACCATCTTCTTTGGCCAGTCGAATCACAACGCGACGAGTGATGCCGTCCAGCGAGCCGGCCTGAATCGGCGGCGTCTGAACCGTACCGCCTTTGACGATAAAGATATTATCGCCCGTGGCCTCCGCGACATACCCAAGATGGTTATACATAATCGCCTCGCCATGGCCGGCCTCGACCGCTTCAATTTTGGCCAGAATATTATTCAGATAATTCAGGCTCTTAATCTGCGGCGGCAGCGCCATCGGGTGATTGCGAATCGTCGAGGCACTAATCACTTTCATACCGGCTTCGTAAAATTCTTCCGGATAAAGTTTGACATTGTCGGCAATAACAATGACCTTCCCGTTTTTGCACACAAACGGGTCCAGCCCCAAATCGCCGATGCCCCGTGTAACTATCAGCCGAATATAGCCGTCCTGAATGGCGTTAGCCTTGACGGTGGTCTCGATGGCTTGGCTCATTTGCTCTTGCGTCATCCCGATGGGCAAACGAATGACCGAGGCCGACTCATAAAGACGATCCAAATGGGCCTTCAATTCGAAGACTTTTCCGCTATAAACACGGATCCCTTCGAATACGCCGTCACCATATAGCAAACTCCGGTCAAACACAGAAATAACGGCGTCTTTTTCATCCACCAGACCTTGGCCCAGCCAAATCTTTAAGCCCATTTTTCATTTCTCCGTCAACTTTGCCTTGATTATCTTTTATTTACTCTACTTTTTTGCCGTCACAGAGCCGGATAACCCGTTGAGCATAGGCTGCAATTCGGTCATCGTGCGTGACCATCACAATGGTTTGCCCGTCTTGGTTCAGGGTTTTCAAAACCTCTAAGATACCAGAACCCGTCTGAGAGTCAAGGTTTCCTGTCGGTTCATCCGCCAAAAGGATTTTGGGCTGGTTGATCAACGCACGTGCCAACGCCACCCGCTGACGTTCGCCGCCGGACAACTCGTAGGGCTTGTGCCGCAACCGCTCCTTCAAACCAAACTGTTCCAGAAGGTGTTCGGCTCGCTGAAGGGTAGGTTTTCGAACCGCCAGCCATTGCAGCGTGCCGCCTGAAGCCATCGCCGGCACTAACACATTTTCTACAACATTTAATTCGTTCAGAAGATGATAAAACTGAAACACAAACCCCACCGTCTTGTTCCGAAATCGATCAAGTTTGCGCCCCCAGAGCGTATTCAATAGAATGCCGTCACATTCCACCGTCCCGAACGTAGGACGGTCCAACGCGCCGAGAATATGTAAAAGCGTGCTCTTGCCGCTGCCGGAGGCCCCCACAATGCCCACAAACTCGCCCGCTTGAACGGATAAATCGACCCCGCGCAAAACCTCAAGTGTACTTTTACCCATTTTATAGGACTTATGTAACTGCCAGGCTTCTACTATCACCGTCATTGTGTCATTTCCCTTATTAACATTTAACGTTCACCGGCAGCGGGGAACACCATTTTTTTATTTTGATTGTTCATATCTGATTTATCTGAAGTGTTTCCACCGGGCGTTTGAGACCTGCCTTGATGCTCGGGGCTAATCCGCCAATCAGACACGCCAGAACCGCGGCCGCGGCAACAACGGCCAACAGAATTGGATCAATCCGGTTTGGAATATCGCCAATGGCATAGATAGATCGATCCCACAGCTGCCAGCCGTAATGCTGATGCAGCCAGTGCTCAATGGCGTTGACCCGCCACAGAAACAGGCACCCCCCAGCCGCCCCGACCAGTGCACCAACCAACCCCGTCAACACCGCGAACCCCTCGAAGATGACGACCACACCGCTAATAGGAACGCCGATGCTGCGCAAGATACCGATATCACGTCCGCTATGGCTGACAATCATATAGAGCACCACAAAGATGATAAAAACCGTGATCACGCCCAGCATCAAAAATAATAAAATCAGCAGGGCCTGCTCTTTTTCCATCGGGACAATCACGCTGCGCCGATTTTGCAGCCAGCTTTCAACAACAACATGTTCCAGCAAATCCCCCCCCGGTTTGTCTCGATACTCCTGCAGATGCGCCTGCCACAACGCCTCTACCTGCCCGACGCCCTTGTCAAGGGGTATGCCGGGGCGGAATTTTACAGAGATTTCATTAACACGACGCAAAGGGCTATCCATTCCGCACAAAATCTGGGCTGTTTCGAGGGGAATATACACGGCATTTGCATCTACCTTGACCAGCCCCGTATGACAATTGTCGCTGTAGTAAAAGGTTCGGCTGCTGACCATATCCGTGCCGGCACGTGCCAAGCCCCCTCGGATATTCAACGGAAAACTGCTGATGACCAGTTGATAGGGAAACGGTTCCTCTTCGTGCAGATAATCGCCGTTTGGCCCGCGTCGTACAACCAGATCGATCCCCAGAACGCACCCTTCCAGCGACGGATTATACACCGGCACAAACGCCAGGGCCGGATTGCCCCTGCGAAAATAAAGACTTTCGCCAAAACCAGTCGCCTTTGCGTGCCGCTGAGGGTCGATGCCGACAATCTCGATGCCCATATTCCACGCTCCGCCCGGCTGGGACATCAACCCGACCTGCCGCACCACCGGCGAGACGGCCAGCACAAAGGGCTGCTGCTCAAGCCGCTCGACAAACGGCTCATAGTACCCAAAACCCACCAGGGAATCACTGCTGATAACACAGTCACCCACATAGCGATGGTTTTTATCGCGAAATTCCTGAACCAACCCATTCATCACGGTCATTACGACCACCACAATGAACACACACAGCGCTACGGCCAAGACCGCCAGAATCGTAATTGGCCGTTTTCGAAAATAACGCCATGCAAGGGTCCATTTGTACATAAAATTTGTTTTTAAGAGTTCATTTCTGGGTTCTTCGTAGAAGCGGAGAGCGTAGATTTGAGTTTTGAGTGGATTGTTCAGCACTCCAAACTCAAATCTTCAAACTAAAAACTGCCAAAACCATCTTATTCATATCGTAAAATTTCCACCGGTTTGACCCGAGCGGCAGTAATCGCCGGAATCAACGCCCCCAGCGCCGCAGCGGCGATACCGGCCGCGGCAATCCACCACACCGAGGCCCAGTTGACCGTATTGGGAATCCGCGAAAACATATACGTACTTGCCTGCCAGAGCTTTAGGCCAAAGACCGTGCTGATAGTCTGCTCGATGGCATTGATATGTCGGGTAAAGACGCACCCCAGCCCAATACCCAATGCAGCCCCCAGCGTACCGGCCACCATACCGAAGACAACAAAAATCATTGCCACCGACCCACTGCCAAGCCCGCAGCTTTTCAGGATGGCAATATCTTTCCGCCGTGTCATCACAATCAGATAAAAAATACACAACACCAGCAAAATAATCCCAAGGCTGACCAATCCGAAAATAAACAGCAGCACCCGCAACTGCTTGTGATATTCGGCGATAAGTTGCGCCTGCATCTGCCGGGTGGATTGAATGTCGGCCCGTGAATACCATGCGAACCGTTCTTGGGCAAACCGATTCCACACGCCGCTGATCACCGCCATTGCAACTTCTTCATCGACACCGCCGGCAAGACGGATTTGAATCACATCGGCACTGACCGGCGCGTTCGGATACAACACCTGCGACAATGTCTCAAGGGGCAAATACACAAACGACTCATCAAGATCGCTGACCCCCGTCATCACCACATCGGCTATGGTAAAGCGAATCACCTGACGGCGGATCTGAGGGCGGTCCCCGGAACCCGTCGAATCGTTCGCCTGAGGCTGGGCCGTGCCGGTAGTCAAAACCGCCGGCTTGCCCAAAAACTCGCGAATCTGCTGCATATCATAGCGATCGGTCTTTTCGTCAGGGCGTGACAATACGCCGATGCCGACCAAGCCGCCGACTTGACCGTCGGGCCAATTCCCAAAATCAATCTGTTTGGCCGGCTTGCCATTCTGAAAAACCAAAGCGCTGTCCAGCGGACTGACCTCAAGCTGCTGCGGAAGCTCGATTCCACAGACCTTAACCGGCCGTACACGACCGGGACCACTGAGCAAAAGCCCCTGCCCATTCAGCACCGCCGCAGCCGCCTGAACCGCTTCGGTTTCTTCCAGCTGTGCGATCAGCACCTCGTAATCCGAAATCCGAAGCCCTGACGGCGCTTGAATCAGCACATCCCCCAAATAGCGGCCGACACTGTTTTCAACGGCGTCAATGAAGCCGGTAAACAGGCTGTCGGTTACAATCAGCAGCGCACAACTCAGCGCCACGGCCGCTACACTGAGCAATACAATCAGCCGCCGCTGAAGATACTTCAGACATAAAATCCATCCGAGATGCTTCATTCTGGGCTCACAGGACAAAGACGCACCAGCGCTATTCGATAGGCTCTTTTTCCGCTTTCACAGCCGCCGGTTTGAGCAGGGGAAACAAGATCACATCGCGAATACTGGTCGCGTTGGTCAGCAGCATCATCAACCTGTCAATGCCGATCCCCAACCCGCCGGCCGGAGGCATCCCATATTTCAGGGCGGTAATGAAATCGTCATCCATTTTGGCCATGCTTTCCTCCTCCGGCAAACCGCGAAGCTGCCGGCGGAAATTGGCCTCCTGTACATCCGGATCATTCAATTCGGTATAGGCGTTGGCCAGTTCCATCATTCCGACGAACAGTTCAAACCGCTCGGCAAAACGCGGGTCTGTTTTGCTCTGACGCGTTAGCGGACAAATCGCCGCCGGATAATCCATCACAAATGTCGGATTAACCAAATGCTCTTCGACAACGGCCTCGAACACCTCGTTCACAACCACCGCGTCATCTTTATTGGACTCTTCAATACCCAACTGCTGTGCGCGGCGCCGTACCGACGCCATATCCTCCATATCACAGTGGGCGTATTCTTTAAGCAAGTCGGCGTATCGCGCCCGTCGCCACGGACGACTATAGTCAATGGTCAGCGTCCCAAAAGGCAAAATCGACGAGGAACAGTGCCTCTCGATCAAATGGCAGATCAGCTCCTCCGTCAGGTCCATCATCACCCTATAATCGGCATAAGCCTGATACAATTCCATCATTGTGAATTCAGGATTATGCCGTGTGCTGAGCCCTTCATTGCGAAAACTGCGATTAATCTCAAACACTTTTTCCATCCCGCCGACCAGTAGCCGTTTGAGAAACAATTCCGGCGCAATCCGCAAATACAGGTCAATGTCAAGCGTATTGTGATGTGTGATAAACGGACGTGCCGCCGCCCCGCCGGCAACCGTCTGCATCATCGGCGTTTCCACCTCAAGAAAGCCTCTGTCGGCCAGAAACCGGCGAATCGTCGCGGCGATTTCACTGCGCTGTTTGAACCGCTGCATCACCTCCGGATTGGCCCACAAATCCACATACCGCATCCGATACCGCATGTCCACATCTGCCAGGCCGTGAAATTTTTCCGGCGGCGGCAGCAGTGCTTTACTCAGCAGGCTCACCGACTCACACCACACCGTAATCTCGCCGGTCTTGGTTCGTCCCAGCAGACCCTCTGCGCCAAGAAGATCACCCAATTCCAGCAGTTTGACCATCTCCCAGCATTCAGCCAGCAGCTTTTTACTCAACCCAAGCTGAATCGTGCCGCTCGAGTCGCGTAGGGTAATAAAAATCAGTTTGCCGATGTCACGCAGCAGTACAATCCGCCCGGCACAACGCGCCCGCTTCCCTTCAATATCATCCGTATAAGCAGCCTTGATCACTGCTGCCGGCTGGACGCCGTCAAAACGATCGCCATAGGGATCCACCCCCAGCGCACGGAGTTTATCCAGTTTGTCTCGGCGCTGCTGTTCAAACTTGCTTCGCGATACGTGTTCGTTCAATCACGTTTCCTTTCATCTGTTCAGAAGTCAGATTGTCGTTGGTGCAAAATTCGAGTCAAAAATCCGAGTCCAAAGGCACCAATAATGTCTGATCTTCGGTTTGGCTGTCGTCCGAGTCGCGTTGAACCACAATGGGCTTAAACTCATCCGGCGGCTTGATGGCTACCTCTTTGCCTCGTGCAATCAACTGGGCTTGTGCGACCATCAGGGCTGTGGCCAGTTGAGGATCAGACTGAAGTGTCGTCTCCAGCGAATGTCGCACCGGCACCGGCCCATCCTGCTCGTGGTCAGCGCGGAACAACACGTCATTATCCCGCTGCAAATCCAGCATTGTTCGCAGCTCATAGTTGTACATCTTGACCTCGATATCCGGTGCAATGCCCCAATCATCCCGCCCGAGCCGTTCCATCTCGTAGCGGTTTTTCACACGCTGATCGCTGGGCAAATGGTAATACGCCACGGTATATTTGAGTTGTGAGCCGCCGCCGGTAACAGGGGTAACGACTTGAACACTGCCTTTGCCGTAGGTCCGCTCGCCGACCAGAATAGCACGTCGATACAGCGGATCCTGCAAGGCCCCGGCAACGATTTCCGACGCGCTGGCGCTGGCCCCATTGATCAGAATAACCAACGGATAATTGGGGTGGGTCCCGCTGCGGCGGGCGATTTCATAGGTCGCCAAACCATTACGCGGCTTGGTTTTGACAATGATCCCTTCGCTCACAAATAAGTCCACAATCTCGGAGGCACTGCTCAGATAGCCGCCGCTGTTAAATCGCAGATCAAGAATCAGCGCATTAAGGCCCTGCTCCTCAAGCTCCAGCAAAGTCTTATGCAAATCCGGGGCGCTGTTTTCCGTAAAGGCCGTCAATCGCACATAGCCAATCCGATTGACCGGATCAATCATATAATCCCAATCGCCGTTTTCCGTGCGGCGCCATCCGCGCAGCGGCTGAACAACGATCTTGTCCCGCACAATTGTAACGTCCCAGGTCTGGCCGGTTGACGGCCGACGCACCGTCAGCGTAACCTTCGTTCCCTTGGGGCCGGTGATCTTGCTGACCGCACAGAAAATCGTCATCTCAGCGGTGGACTCGCCGTTAATCGCCACAATTTCGTCGTCCGCATCCAGCCCCGATTTATAGGCCGGCGTATCGGGAAGCAAGCTGAGAATCTTCAGCGCGCCGCCGCGTTTGGAAATTTCAACACCGATTCCTGTAAACTGCTGAGTCATGCTCTTTTCAAAATCCTGCACATACCACGGCCACACCAGCGTCGTAAACGGATCCAGCGCCGACAGTGCCGCCTCGGAAAAATTCGCAACAATCACTTCCTGCGGAATCTTCAGCGTCACGGCATTAAGGGCCAAAATCTCGTCAAAAATCCGAATAAAATGGTCGGACTTCATGGTTTTATCCTCACCGGCAGCCACTTCCTGGCGGATCGCATTTAGCCCGGCTTGCCAGCTTTCAATAGCCTCTGCAGAAGCGGTCCAGGCAATATTTTCGCTGTTTTTCAGCAGCACCTGGCCGAGCAGTTCACAGCGGCGAAGCGCCTTTTCGGTCATTGCCTTGTAGTCCAGCTCGTGAACATAATTGCTCTCCAGTGCGCTCAGCGTCCGCAGCAGCATTTCCGGACGTATGCCTTCGTGCCGCTCGGCCGCACTCTCGCCGCAGCTGCTGTCGTTGAGCGATAACTCAATGGCCGCCAGTTCCGTCATTCTTTCGGCGGCGTCTTTGTAGTCCGGATTGTCTTTGTACAGGTTCATCAGCCAGTAATACCCATGCCCATAAGCATCCATCCACTGGCCGGCCTGCTCATACTCAGCGGCACGTTCCTTGACCCATTCGATGATCCGCTGGACAAAGGGATCCTCCAGCAGCTCGCCTTTTTGCTGCTCATCCGCGGCATATTCCCGCGCCAGCAGAATCGCGGCCATTGCCCGATCAACTGTATTGACATCCGGGATTTCCGCGGCGGCAGTCTGGGCCTCCAATTCCCGAAGCGTCTGGATTTGTTCATCCCAGGCCTTTTGCCGTTCGGTTTGTCGATAAGCCTCCAGCCGATCGTGCCATTCGAGTAAGAGCCGAACCTGTTGGGCCTGATCCTCGGTTATCCGGCCCTCGTCAAGTACCGCTTTGGCGCCCTCAAAGTCGCCGCGTTGTATCCGCTCGACGGCGTCCAGAACCACGGCACTGACCGTTGCGGATTCGCCCGCTTGATCCCTGTTGGCGGTCGAAGAACTCTCGTATCCGTTTAGCTCTTCATCCGGCTTACAGCCCGAAAAAACCGGCAGCGCCGCGGCCAGTAATAAAACAAGGAGATAACGAACTCTCAAATTATGCCTGTTTGTTTTCAAAACAATCACTCCGATCCAACATAAAAGAAGACGACAGGACGGCCCTTAAGGCCGCCCCGCCGAAATCAAAAGCGTCGTCTTTGACAACGATGTGTTTTTCGAACCACCGAGCAGCCTGTTAACGGCATTCGGCGGCCTTGCCGGCACATCCCAGCACATGCAGCTTGTGTTTAACCATCTCGGTAATAGCTTCACGGCCGGGGCCGAGATATTTGCGCGGATCAAACTCTGCGGGTTTCGTCCAGAACACCTCGCGAATCTTAGCCGTCAACGCCATCCGCAAATCGGTGTCAATGTTGACTTTGCAAACCGCCATCTTGGCCGCTTTGCTGATGGCCTCTTCGGGCACGCCCTTTGCATCGGGCATCTGGCCGCCGTACTTGTTGATCAAATCCTTGAACTCTTTGGGCACGCTGCTGGAACCGTGCATGACCAAGGGAAAGCCGGGCAGTTTGGCCTGAATTTTCTCAATCACATCAAAGGCCAGTTTTGGTTCGCTCTTAAATTTGTAAGCACCGTGGCTGGTGCCAATGGCCACCGCCAGCGAATCCACCCCCGTCCTCTCGACAAACTCGACTGCCTGGTCGGGATCGGTCAGATGCGCCATCACATCATCGACGCCCTGCACATGCTCTTCAATACCACCCAGTTGACCCAATTCGGCTTCGACCACCACACCACGGGCATGGGCATAGTCCACCACCTGCTTAGTCACCCTGATATTCTCCTCAAAAGGCGCATGCGAGGCGTCAATCATCACGGAGGTAAACCCGTCATCAACGCACTGCTTGCACAACTCAAACGAATCCCCGTGATCCAAGTGCATGACGATCGGAATGTCCGGATTTTCGGTCACCGCTACATCAATAATCGCACGCAGATAGCTCATCTTGGCATACTGACGGGCACCCTTGCTGATTTGAAGAATCAACGGCGCCTGCTCCTGTACCACAGCGTTAACGATCCCCTGCGTGATTTCCATATTGTTGACATTGAACGCACCGATGGCATACCCGTTCTTGTAGGCCATCTCAAACATTTTTTTAGTCGTTACCAGAGCCATACATTCTCCTAACGTTTAAGGAACATTAATACATTACGATACGACACACCTGCTGTTTCGCTTCCTGCAGCCGAAAACACCATAGTTATTGCCTGACAGCTGTCAGTACTCTTGCACCGCACCGGTCAATCCCGTGTACCGCCGCGAGCCAATAGTCAGTTCATCCACACCTTCCGGCCAGATGCTAAACATCACCATATTGCGTTTGAGCGATTCGTCGATCGAAAAACTAAACGCGTAAAACATCCGGTGATACTGGCGGACAATAGTCAAGTCGCTTCGAACATTATGGCCGAAGTCAAAGTTGTATTCCTGCGAGAACGTGGCCGTGTAACGCGGCGTCAGCCGCCACGTAATCGCCCCAATAACCGAATGCGACCCGCGTTCATGAATATCACTGTCACCGTCGCCGTTGGTATCGATATCCAGCCACAGCGGACGCAGGTAACGGCTGCCCACATAATAACTGATGTCCGGATGCACATAGCGGCTCACCCCGACATTCATCTGCTGCAGCTGCCCGGCCTGCAAATCATAGTTGGCATCGCTCAACAGCGTGAACGTTTCCGAAATACGCCATTCGTAGTCAGCATTCAGCGTATCCCGCACGATGCCGTAATAGGCATGGTCGCGACGCTGCAAAAACGGAATCGACGGATGATGGTACACAAACCAACCCGGCCCGTACGACCGCGCCGGCCCGATGGATGAGTCGGCCCCGTCCCCGACCCATGTGCCATTGACATCCAGCCGCATCCAATCGACGGTATACCGATTGTTCTCACTGCCGCGATGCGTCTGCCACCGCTGAACTGCTCCGACGTGAACATAGTCGCGCATCTCAATCGTCGAATCGCTGGCCTGATACACTGCCGTTTCAAAATACGGCGTTACCACATGCCGCAGCCCGTGAACATCCCACAGCGCCGACCGTATCGTCGGGTCTTCTTTCCAGAACATCGTCGAGCCGCGCACACCTGTTTCACCCAGAAAAACATTGTCCTCACGATCCCGCATCCGACCGTCAAGATCCGTCTCAAAGCCCTGCCGATCCTCAAATCCATACGACCCGGCCGCAAACGGCACAATCTTAAACGTCCCGACCGTCAACGGCAAATCAACTTCGTTGCGCGTATACACATAACTGTAAAATCCCCCCTTGCCGGGCGCAGGATCGTCTTCATCAAACCGCTCACGCAAACGACTGACTTGCGAACTGCTGTAAAATGTCAGCCGATTGTCCCAAAACGATTGACCCAGACGGTGATACTCTAGTGTCGGCAATTCCTCGGTTTCTCGCGCAAAATCATTAATCCGTATCTTGCCGAGAATCGAAAATCCCTCGTTGTCCCGAATCCGCTTCAGATAGACCAGGGTTTCCTGCTCTTTATCAGTATAATACGCATCACGGTACATCCACTCAAGAAAATTGCGATCCGACAGATAACTGGTCTCAACAATCAACTGCCAATCATCCGGCAGAAACTGACGATGCCGAAAACTGAAACGGCCCCGAATATCGTTATCGGGCTCCACATTGCGGCGAGCAATGCCCAGATCATCGCGCGACACACGCCCCAAATCATCCTCTCCGCGATCGGTCATAACATAACTGATCAGGGTACCATAAGCATCATCGGTCTCGTATTCGGCGTCAATGCCCGTCCCGACGCCGCGCTTGCCGAAATAGTCCACCGCAAACTCGCTTTGCACACCGGGTGCTTCCTTCAAACCGAGCAAACGCGCCAAATGCCATCGCGTCTCTACATACGTCCCAAATTCTGAATCATTGCCCAATCGAATCCGCTTGAGCGGCATATCCGGACGCGCAAAATTCGTACGAAGACTCGGCCAGCGGAAAAATGGAAAATCTTTGTAGCGAGCCTCAACATCGTACATCCGCCCATCATAGGCCTTGACCCGATCCTGTGCCGCCTTGTCATACTGCTCGACCGACTGATCCTCGGTCAGCAAAATCATCCGCGATGCATTCAGCGACACCTGCGGCAGATAAAACTCACTGGTGGTCAACTGAACGTTCTGAGCCTCAAACAAATACGCGCTGACACGTCCCAGTTTTTCGGCACGCAGGTAAATCGGTATGCCGCGTTTTTCGTCAAAAACTCGCATCGACGCATTCACTATCAAGGCACGCTGATTTCGAAAATCATAAAACAGTTCGTCCGCCCGCACCGTCCGGTCCGCTTCGGTTAACACAATGTTGCCGCTTAAATAGACCTTACGAATCTGCCCGCTGCCCAGTTCATTTCCGCGACGTTCCACAGCCAAATCGAATCGGTCTTTTTCAAGATACAGCACGACGTTATCGGCCATAAATTCGACCATCCGCCCTTGGCTCTGCTGCTGCCAAAGGTAAAACCGACCCGAGGCAATGATGACCTGTTGGCCATCGGGCAGATGGGTAATCTCAATTTTGGCGGCTGACTCCCATACCGAAGCGATATGAACCGGATAGACAACCGCCGGCTGTTCCGCCTGACGCTCCGACGGTGCCTGTTGGATACCTTCCTGGGTCCCAAGGGCCGTCTCAGAAGGAATCTGCGAACCAGGCTCTTCAATAAGTCCCGGCCGGGGACGCATCGGCACGCGGGCATTAGCAGGTATCTGCGGCCCAAACGCCAACGGCGACATGGCCGCAAGGCCGCGCTGATACATCATGTCGGACCGCAGCACGCTAAACGGTACCTCGTCCCGACGGGGACAGATGGCAAAAATGTCTCCGGTTACCGTAAACTGCGTTGCAATAGCGTCGGCGCCCTGCACAGTCGTTTGACGCATCGCCGTAGTTTTGGCGCCTGGCCCCTGCTCCAGCAGCACATTGCCTTCCAGATAAACATACACTTGATAAAACCGCTCCACGGCAACCCGCGATGACGAGCCGTACAGTTTGAGCCACAAAAAACCCTCCCTGCCGCTGAGCCGATTGTCGCCGATCGTCAAAACAACACCCCCGGAAAATCCCATCACCTGGTCCCAAGGCGACGGCGGCGAGGTATAACTGATGATTTCGGGGCAGCGCAAATGCAGATCTTGTTTGGTCAAAACCGGCGCGACAGTCTCGCTCTGAGCAAACGAGACCCCGCAGGTCAGTAACAAACAGATAAGCCATAGACCGCCGCTGTTTATGCGATTCATCCTGTTATCCCGGGCTTTGTGTCAGCATCATCCGTACGCTTACATTACAAATTCGGTGTGATTATAGCCGTTTCGGCCCGCAATTCCAGCGAAAAAAGTGAAGATTGGCTTGGAAAGCCCCCGCGGCAGGCCGCCGATCGAACAAGCAAAAGACTTAAAGCGTCTGGAAATGAATCACTGCCCGATAAATGCCGTTAATACGCTGACCCTCAACAAGTTGAGGAGGATAATCGGTATTGCGAGGCTGAAGCCGAACCTGCCCATCGGATTCGAAAAACACCCGCTTGAATGTGGTCTCGTGAGGGCTTGAAAATCGGACAAAACAATCGTCGCCGTTCTGAACATCTGCAGCGGGTGAAAAAACGACGATATCGCCCTCTCGAAATTTCGGCTCCATCGAATCACCCACCACCCGAACCGCAAAGGCATTGGGGTCGTGAATATCCGGGCAACGCACATAATCGTCGGCAAAACCGACCGGATAGCCAAGATCATCAAAAGAGGCCGGATAACCGGCAGCTACTTTGTTGATAACTGGCACCCAGTGGCCTGCCCGCGGAGACTGACTTTTTTCGTCCACATCCAATTGATACTGGGCCAGAACCTCGCCCAGTTGTGACGGCTCGAGCGAATGCCGGATAATATTTTTCAAAATTTCTTTATAACGGCGGTTTTCAGCGTTTATCGTGTCATATTCCTGACGAATATCCGCCGGAATTCGCTCGATATGCGCAATATGGCGAAGCGTACCGGGGGAAAACTCCAAAACCTCCTCAAGGCGGGAAATCAGACGGTCGCTGGGTGGATTTTTAACTTTTCCGGTCTCTATTGTCGATAAATAGGGCTTTGAAAAACCCGTCGCCGCCGCCACCTCATCCAGCGTTAAACGCATTTCTTCTCTGCGTTTTCGAATTGTTTGCCCAAGAGACATAACCAAAATTTACACAAACTATCCAACAAACTCAACAAAAAATTCGAAAAATAACAAATTTTATAGCATCTCCCACTCATCCCCTCCATAACCGCACCATCACATACCCATTGCTTGCTCGTCCGCTTTTTGTAACATCCTTTATTCAGTCCGCGATATTTCCTGCTCGGTCAGGTAGCATGGCGGCTCGTTTTGCCAGTCGGCCAAGTCCGCCGAACCATTGAGCGAACGAAAGTTGCCAAGGCACAATTCAAACCATCGACAACGACCGCATTTGGGATCTTTATAGTCGCGTTTGTTCCGTAAAACACCTAAGACAGGATCAGTTTCATCCTGCCATATTTCTCCAAAGGGACGTTCAAGGATATTACCAAGGCTATAATTACGCCAAAATTGATCAGGAAACACCTGTCCATCCCAGTTGACAGAAGCAATATTCTGGCCGATGCGATTGCCGGCAGAACGAGCCAATAACGCCGCGGCTGAGGCTTGGTTTGGATGGTTTTCGGCCTGCATTCGCATCAACAAATACGGCCCGTCAGCGTGATTGCCTACAGTCAGCACTTCCTCAACAACGCCCTGTCCGACGCGTTCTACGGTACACGCTAAAATAGTATCAACAGCCTGACGTACCTGCTGCGGCAACGGAAGGCTGTCGGTCAGCTCTTTGGCTCGTCCGGTGCGGATTAAGTGATAAAAACAAATCCGCCGTACACCGGCAGTGGCGGCGATGTCAAACACATTTTTCACATACTCGATATTGTTCCGCGTCATCGTAAACCGCAACCCCGTTCGGATGCCCGCCTTGCGGCAGTAAGCAATGCCGTTGAGTGTGTCCAAAAACGCCCCATCGACCCTGCGAAATCGGTCATGCACATCTTGCGGCCCATCCAGCGAAATGCCCGCGTAAGACAAGCCCAACTCGGCCAATTGTTCGGCCACCGATTCGGTGATTCGTGTGCCGTTGGTCGAAAGGACCGTCCGCAACTTTCGCTGACGAGCATACTCCATCAGTTCAAAAAGGTCTTCACGCAGCAACGGTTCGCCCCCGGAAAACAGCAGCACCGGACAGCCAAACGCGGCGATCTGATCAATCAGCATTTTGGCCTGCGCCGTGGTCAACTCTTGCTCACGACAGGCGGCCTCGGAACTGCTGTAGCAATGGACACACCGCAGATTGCAGCGCGGCGTACAGTTAAACACAACGATCGGCTTAATCGTACGGTGGGTCGGGTAACGCAATGCGTCCGAAACCCCCGCCAATCCGCAATATAACTTCGAGATATTGATCATAATTATTGCTCTTTGAAAAGTTAAACGTAACGAAGCCAAATGTCCGATAATAAGGACATGAGA
>MTKW01012884.1_pt1 | contig 15882 bp, 10 predicted proteins | sample 1042761 | NCBI WGS metagenome assembly MTKW01 (sample SAMN06205366, study PRJNA360243) | anaerobic digester metagenome | biome: Wastewater treatment plant; feature: Anaerobic digester sludge; material: sludge; isolation source: anaerobic digester fed with sludge from wastewater treatment plant ... | reverse complement strand
AATCGGCATACGAACTTGCGCAACTGAATTATAACCGTCAAAAGGAATTGGCGGCGAACGGCGTTGCCGCTCAAAAGGATCTGGAACAGGCGAAAAGCGAAGCGCATATCGCCAATCAAGAGTTTGAACAGGCAAAGGCGACACTTCAACTATTCAATATAGATGCCTCTTCGCTGCAAATGGGACATCCCTTGAAAGTTTTATCTCCTATTTCTGGTGAAGTGGTGAAAAGCGATATAACTATCGGAAATTATATTAAGGAGGATACCGATCCGTTGGTGGTTGTTGCCGACCTGTCGCAAGTCTGGGTTGCCGCACTGGTCAAGGAGAGCTATTTTGGAGCCATCAAACCAGGCGACCACGTAGAGATATTCACCAATGCCCATCCCAACAAAGTCATCTGGGGTACAATTTACCATATCGGTGAAATATTGGATGAAGAGACACGCTCGCTCGAAGTGATTGTTGCATGCGATAATGCTGACAGGTATCTGAAGCTGGGCATGTTTTGCGAAGTTCACTTTTTGAGCTCCCCGACAAAAGCGATCATTCTGCCTTCAACTGCCATTATGCAGGATCAGGAGAATGATTATGTTTTGATTGAGTTGTCAAAAGGGCACTATATCCGTCGTAAGGTGGAAACCGAATCGGTCAACTTGGATAGTGTGAGTGTTGTCAGCGGTATCAGCGTGGGAGAGAATGTGGTTGTCAAGGGCGGCATCTATTTAAACCGGTAAGTCTATGGAAAAATTGATGAATACCTTGATTGAACGTCGCTGGTTGATGCTGACGATATTCGTACTGTTGTCGGGCATCGGCATTTACGCGTGGAAGCAACTTGCCATTGATGCCTATCCCGATATTGCCGATGTATCGGTCGGCGTGGCCACACAGGTACCGGGACTTGCCGTAACGGAAATAGAGCAGCAGATAACCATCCCCCTCGAACGTGAACTGAACGGCATACCCGGTTTGAAGGTAATGCGCAGTAAAAACTTTTTCGGCATATCCAAGATTACACTTGTCTTTGAAGGAGGGGTAGACGACTATTGGGCACGACAACGGGTGCAGGAGCGTATTAATGATGTCGATTTGCCTTTCGACGCCAAACCCGGTCTCGATCCACTTACTTCGCCCACGGGTGAGATATACCGCTATCTGGTTACTGGTGACAAGTCGCTTCGGGAGCTTACCGAACTCAATCATTGGCTTATCATTCCCCGTCTGCGGCAGATTCACGGCATTGCCGACGTATCTAATTTCGGTGGCATCACCACACAGTTTCAAATAGAGATAAATCCCAACAAATTAGCCGAATATAATCTATCGCTTAGGGAAATTACGGAATCGATCGAACGCAACAACTCCAATGCAGGTGGCAGTACGATTATCCGGGGAGATTTGAGCTATGTGGTCCGAGGTGTAGGACTTGTGCGCGATTTGCAGGACTTGGGTAATGTCGTGGTGAAAACCGTTGGCGGAACACCCATTTTTTTAAAGGATTTGGGAGAGCTGAAATATGGCAACCTGGAACGCAAGGGGATTATGGGTTATCTGGACGATGAGATTAACTATGAAGACGGTGTTCAGGGAATGGTGCAGTTGCTGCGGTATGAAAATCCGTCGCGCGTACTGAAAGAGATCAATGCGGCAGTCGATGATTTGAATGAGAACATCCTCCCCAAAGGGGTGAAGATTCACACATTTTATGACCGTACCGAACTGGTTGATGCGACGTTGAACACCATCTCACATACGCTTCTATTCGGTATCCTGTTGGTTATCGGCATCCTGATAATATTCCTCGGAAGCCCGAAAGGGGCGCTGCTCGCCACCATTACCATTCCTGTTTCGCTGCTGATAGCCTTTATTTTGATGTGGCTGACCGATATTCCAGCCAACCTGCTCTCGTTGGGGGCAATTGATTTTGGCATTATCGTGGATGGTACAATCGTGATGATGGAGACAATTCTCAAGAAGCGAGAGGATGATCCCAACGAGCCTCTGGATAGGGCGAGCATTGCAAAGCGTGTTTCCGAAGTGGCGAAGCCCATTTTCTTCGCTACGCTGATTATCATCATCGCCTACCTGCCGCTGTTTGCATTTGACCGTGTTGAACAGAAGCTCTTCACACCGATGGCCTTTACACTGAGCTTTGCGCTGTTAGGAGCGCTGGCAGCTGCATTGATTCTGATTCCTGGACTGGCGTATGCGGTATACAAGAAGCCGCAAAAGGTGTATCATAACCGATGGCTCGAACGGCTGACGGGAATATACAAACGGCAGACGGTAAAAGTTATCGACGCACCGAAAAAGGTAATGGGGTTCATGGCTTTGATTCTACTGGCGGTTGTGGGACTTTCATCATATGTGGGGAAGGACTTCCTCCCGGCTCTGGATGAAGGAAGTATCTGGATTCAGGTGCAGCTTCCTCCCGGCATGTCGCTCGAAAAGTCATCTGAAATGGCGACCACCCTCAGGAGCAAACTTAAAACTTTTGACGAGGTAACCTACGTGATGACCCAGACGGGACGGGACGACGAGGGCGTATGCCCGTTCTCCTTCTCGCATATCGAAGTGATGATTGGATTGAAGCCGTACAACACCTGGAAAGATGGGCGCAAGAAGTCAGACCTGATTGCCGATATGGCAGCCTTGATCGACACGATGCCAGGATACGAAGCTGGCTTTTCGCAACCCATTATCGATATGGTTCAAGACCAGATTGCTGGGGCTCATAGCGATTTGGCCATCAAAATATTTGGTGAAGACCTGGTTGAAAGTCGCCGTATAGCAGAAGATGTTGTCAGGGTGTTGTCAAACATACCTGGAGCGGGTGATGTCGGTATAATGGAAGAGCCTTTCCTGCCGCAACTCCAAATAGTGGCGGACCGCGAAAAGATAGCCCAATACGGGTTGAACGTTGCCGATGTTGCCGAATTGATAGAGGTTGCCATCGGTGGTAAAGCTATTTCGCAGGTATATATCGGCAGCAAGGTGTATGATGTGATTTGCCGTTTCAATGACATTTCGCGCGACACTCCCGAGAAGATCGGGGCGTTGATGCTCACTTCGGGTTCGGGGGCGATGATACCCCTTTCGGCAGTGGCACAGATAAAAACGACCACCGGTCCCAGTATGATCTCTCGCGAAACCAACCAGCGTTTTGTGACCGTACGGATGAACCTGAGGGGAAGAGATTTGAGTTCGTTTGTCAAAGAAGCTGAATCGAAGATTGAAGAGCAGGTAAAATACGACCACACCCAGTTCAAATTTCACTGGGCGGGACAGTTGGAAAATCAGCACCGTGCCTTCAGCCGCCTTGCCGTAGTTGTACCCATAACGCTGGCGGTTATGTTTCTGCTTCTGTTCTTTACATTCGGTAAATTCCGTCAAGCGGGACTGCTTATCGGAATGTTGCCATTGGCAGTTTTCGGTGGCATGCTGGCATTGGTACTGCGTGGAATGACCTTCAATGTGTCGTCGGCAGTGGGTTTCATCGCGCTTTTCGGGGTCTTCATCCAAAACGGTGTGATCATGATTTCACATATCAACGTGCTGCGAAAACGTGGTACGGAGCTGAAGGAGGCGGTTATCTCCGGGGCATCGCACCGGTTACGTCCCGTATTGATGACAGCTACTGTTGCGGTATTGGGATTGCTTCCAGCATCACTCTCCACAGGTATTGGTTCCGATGTTCAGCGTCCGCTGGCAACGGTAATTGTGTACGGATTGTTGTGCGGAACAGTTCTGATTCTCTATGTTTTGCCAACATTCTACTATATGCTCGAAAAAAAATTCTCAAACAAGACAACCAATTAATGATGATTCCGATGAAAAATATAAAATCGATGATATTCCTCTTTTCCTTGTGCGTGGCCTATCATGGTCATGCACAAGAGAAACAGCTATTGACGTTCCATGAATATTTGAACAACGTCAAAAACTCCAACATCAGTTATCTGGCAGAAAAGTACAACGTGGATATTGCCGATGCCAATATTAAAGCTGCCAAGATCTTTCCCGATCCCGAATTGTCGGTGGGTTATGCAAACAATCAGAACTGGGACCTGCAAATGGGTTACGGTGTGGATGCCGAGTTGAGCTGGAGACTCGAACTGGGCGGAAAACGTAAAGCCCGGGTGCGACTGGCACAAAGCGAAAAGGAACTGACTGGGGCATTGCTGGAAGACTATTTTCGTAATCTGCGTGCCGATGCTACCCTTGCATATTTGGCAGCATTGAAGCAAAAGAGAGTGTACGAACTGCAAAAATCATCCTATAAACAGATGCTTGGCCTGGCACATGCCGACAGTTTACGTCTCCGTGCGGGTTCCATTATGGAGGTGGATGCACGGCAATCGAAATTGGAGGCCGCTACCATGCTGAACGATCTTTATGCAAGTGAAGGGGAGTTAAAGGATATGCTGGTACAATTGCAATTGTTGCAGGGAAACAAAACGATGGAATTGCCGGATTCAATTGCAGGAGATTTGTTCTTCGTAAAACGTGAATACAATTTACACGAGCTGATAACCACGGCGCAAAACAACCGTGCCGACCTACAGGCGGCGTTGATATCGAAGGAGGTGTCGCAAAATAATGTGCGACTGGCAAAAGCCAACCGGGCAATAGATCTTGGCCTTAGTATCGGCGGAGGCTATTCGTCGGTAGTGCGCAACGAGATAGCTCCTGCACCCGCATTCAAAGGGGTAACGGCAGGAATCAGCATCCCTTTGAAATTTTCCAACACCAATAAAGCAGAACTGCGGGCAGCCCAGCTTGCGGCTACACAAAGCGAGATGCAATATCAGGCTATTGAACTTCAAATTGCTGCGGAAGTGACGCAAGCCTACAATAGATATAACGTCGCCAGCCGTCGGGTGGAGCAGTTCGATACCGCATTGTTGAATGAGGCTGAAACCATCTACAAAAAGAAGGTGTACAGCTACGATCAGGGAGAAACAACTATCCTGGACCTTCTTAATGCGCAACGCACCTACAACGATGTACAGGTAAACTACATTGAAACGTTGTATGATTGTGTCGCTGCGTTGGTAGAACTGGAACGCGCCTGCGGGATTTGGAACATGGATGTAAAACAATGAGATGAAGCAATGGTTCCCGACACAAAATCGGGGAGATGATAAGTGAGAGTAAAAAAACAGACACTCTTAGCGGAAAGTGTACGCAAGAGTGTCTGTAAATTTGTGGACCTGGAGGGATTCGAACCCTCGTCCAAACGAGGAAATAATTTGCTTTCTACATGCTTAGTTTCATTTTGATTGTCGGGATGGAGCACGACTGAAACCATCAGACTCCATCCTTATCTTCTTAATTTTCGGATGGGAGCCGAAGCCTCTCCCGTCCTATCTCCGATTTACCTGCACCACCTGATCGGCACGCTTCGGAGCCACAGCTTCCGGGTGATGTCTTGTCCCGACACCTTGGTCGGGATTAAGCGATTAACCTACTCTACTTCGGTTACGCAGCAAGAGCGTAATTGTTATTGCCAGTTATTGTTTTGAAGATTGAGATTTAAGTGCCAACCCACAATGCACTGCATGCTTACAAACCACTTCTGCCCGCTGTCAAAACCGGTCAAGCCCATATTGAATATGAAATTCGACACAAAGTTAATGATTTGGTTTAACAAGAGCAAATTTTTCTGCCACAGCCATAGATTGGCAACGATTATGCTCGATTGTATCGGGTTAAACGATTTTTGAGAATCAGCGACACGTTATCTGAATTAAAATCTTTATTTTTGTAAAAAATTAAGCAGATCGCATGAACAAAATCATAGCAAAGGAGAATTTTTCCAACAAGGTTGTCAGTCTGGAAATTGAAGCTCCGTTGATTGCCAGAAGCCGTAAGGCCGGTCACTTTGTAATGGTCAGGGTGGGGAAAAAGGGTGAGAGGGTTCCATACACCATCGCCTCTGCCGACCCGGTGAAAGGCACCATCACTTTGGTGATACAGCGTGTAGGCAAATCTTCGGAGAAGGTTTGTCAGCTTGAACCGGGGGACTACATCACCGATTTGGTCGGCCCATTGGGCAAAGCCACACATATCGAGAATTTCGGCACCGTTCTTTGTGCAGGTGGCGGTGTGGGGGTTGCTCCATTGCTTCCGATAATCGAGGCCATGAAAGGTGCAGGCAATAGGGTGATCACTGTTCTGGCCGCCCGGAGCAAAGAGTTGGTGATTCTGGAGGATCAGGTCAGGAAAAATTGTGATGAAGTGATTGTGATGACCGATGACGGTTCATACGGACAACAGGGATTGATCACGGCCGGTGTGGAACAGGTAATTCTGCGTGAACCGGTAAACCTGTGCGTAACCATCGGACCTGCCATCATGATGAAGTTTGTATCGGAACTGACAAAAAAATATAATGTACCTACCGTTGCATCGCTCAACACGATTATGGTAGACGGCACCGGCATGTGCGGGGCCTGTCGTGTCACGGTGGGAGGAGTAACCCGTTTTGTCTGTGTTGACGGACCTGAATTTGATGCGCACCAGGTCGATTTTGATGAGATGTTGATGCGCTTGAAAGCATATAATTAATAAGGAGAATCGAATGCCAACACAAGAATATTTACAGGCCGAAAGGGCTCAATCGTGGCGCGAAGAGTTGCGCAGGACATTAAAAAATAGAGATCGGATCAGCCTCGTACGGGTAAAGATGCCGGAAGTGGATCCGGTAGTCAGGAGCAGGACATACGACGAGGTAAACCTGGGACTGACACCAGAACAGGCAAAGAGTGAAGCACAACGCTGTCTCGACTGCGTCAATCCCACCTGTATCACCGGGTGTCCGGTTGAAATCAACATACCCAAGTTCATCAAGAACATCGAACGGGGAGAGGTGTTGGAGGCAGCGAAAACGTTGAAGGAGACCAGTGCCTTACCGGCCGTATGTGGCAGGGTTTGCCCACAGGAGAGACAGTGCGAGAGCAAATGTTTCTATACACAGAAATTGGGGAAGGAACCGGTTGCCATCGGCTACCTGGAACGGTTTGCCGCCGATTTTGAACGTGAAACCGGCAACATCTCCATTCCCGAAATTGCTCCGCCCAATGGTATCAAGATTGCAGTTGTGGGTTCCGGACCTGCGGGACTGGCCTTTGCCGGCGACATGATCAAGCTGGGTTACGATGTCACCGTTTTCGAAGCACTTCACGAACTTGGCGGCGTCCTCCGCTATGGAATTCCCGAATTTCGACTGCCCAACGATATTGTAGAGGTGGAGATCGAAGTTTTGAAAAAGATGGGAGTCAAGTTCATCACCAACTGCATCATTGGCAAAACCATCACCCAGGAGGAGTTGAAAGCCGACGGCTACCGGGGCATTTTCATTGGCAGCGGTGCCGGATTGCCCAACTTCATGAATATTCCTGGCGAGAATCTCAACGGTGTAATGTCATGCAACGAATACCTCACACGGGTAAACCTGATGCAGGCTGCCGATCCCGAAAGCGACACTCCTGTCCAGATGGGAAAGCGAGTTGCTGTGATCGGTGGTGGAAATACGGCAATGGATGCTGTGCGCACCGCCCGCAGGTTAGGAGCAGAAAAGGCGATGATCGTCTATCGCCGTTCTGAAGCCGAGATGCCGGCTCGGGTTGAAGAGGTGAAACATGCCAAGGAGGAAGGAATCGAGTTCCTCACACTGCACAACCCCATCAGATATGAAGGGGATGAGAAGGGGCGCGTGCAACGGATGTTGCTGCAGCGGATGAAACTGGGCGAACCCGATGCTTCCGGCAGAAGGAAACCGGTTGAGATAGAAGGCGACAGGATCTGGGTAGATGTTGACGAAGTTATCGTGAGTGTGGGCGTATCGCCCAATCCGCTGATCCCCTCCACTTTTTCGGGACTGGAGGTCACCTCGTGGGGCACAGTCGTGGTCAATTCGGAGACCATGCAAACCGCCGACGAGACCATCTTTGCCGGTGGAGACATAGTAAGGGGCGGGGCAACGGTAATTCTGGCCATGGGTGACGGCCGGAAGGCTGCCAAAGCGATGCATGCATCACTGAGCTGACAGGTACTCCCCTATTCTTCCACTGATCTGCAGGAGTGAAATTTCGTAGAGTTTTGTACGGTATTGCGCGGTGAGCAACCGTTGTTCCGCCTGAAGGAGGCTTACCTGCGCTTCACGCAGCAGGATTCCCGAGAGATCACCCAGTTTGTACCTGTCCATCGCAATCTCGTAGTTGATCTGTGCATTTTCGAGGCTCTCCTTCTCGAGATTGGTAAGCTCGATATTATTTTGATAGGCAAGCCACATATTGGCAAAATCGCTCTGAAGCATCAGTTTTTGTCGCTCCAACTGCAGTTCCCGGTTATTTATCCTGAGCCGGGCATTCTTCTGTTCGCGGCTCCGGTTAAATCCGTCGAAAATAGTGAACCCCAATGTAACTCCCACGGTTGGCCCCCAATTTCGCTGCTTGTCTACTCCTCCCGTATTATAGTCGAAATGGGTAAAGCCATATTCGCCATTTAACCTCAGGTAGGGATAATTCTGGCTCTGTGCCGTTTTCAAGTCGAGCTCGCTCAACACCTTGTTCTTTTCAGCAAGAAGCAGGGATGTATTGACCTTCAACATATTATTGTAAAGCTCCGATTTCGACAACGTTGGATCGAACGAGATGGTGGTATCGGCGGCCAGGAAATGTTGCTCCACATTATCCACCCCCATCATCTCATTAAGCCGGATGCGTGAGGAGTGCAGCACCTCATATTGCTGAATCAGCTGCGAACTGTCGGCATTGAAGTCGACGCGCGCCTGTTGCAGGTCGAGACGGGAGAGCGAGCCGATCTGATAGCGGGCCTCCACGATACGCAACCGCTCCCGTGAAAGACTTAGCGCCTGTTTTAGGTTCTGCATCCGGAGTGCCTGCTGGACATAGTTGTAATACTCGGCCGTGATGTCGGCGATAAAGTTTTCAACGGCCAACTGCATATTGAGTTCTCCAACCGATTTCAACTCCTGAAGGCGCTTATAGTTGGTTTGTACCTTGAATCCCTCAAAGATTGTCCAGTTAAGGTTTACTCCAGCATCAACCGTCTGTGTGACTGAACTCCTCGTCGATACAGTTTCACTGCCGTCGGCCGGAAACTGGTCGATATTGTTACTCCGGAAATTGTATCCCGAATTCAATCCTATTGTAGGGAGAAAACCCGCATTACCGGGCGTTACATTATTGTCTGAAATCTGTTGTTCATTCCTGCTGATTTTCAGATCATAATTGTTTTCCAGACCGATACGTATCACCTCCTTTAAATCGATAACTGTCTGGGCAGCCAAAAGGGAGGGTAACAGCAGTAGAATGACCGGAAGTATGAATCTCTTTGAGTTAAACATGTCGAACGTCGATGGTTTCTCTTGTTTTTGATTTTCTGTCGGTGGATAAATAGATATACATGGCCGGAACAACAAACAGGGTAAGCAGGGTGGAGATTAGCATACCCCCAACCACGGCGATACCCATGGCGATACGTCCGTTGGCTCCTTCACCGCTGGCCATGGCCAGGGGGAGTAATCCCAGAATGGTGGAGACACTGGTCATCAAGATTGGACGCAACCGCTGTACAGAAGCACCAATTACCGCCTCATACTTGCTCATCCCGGCAGACTGCCGCTGGTTGGAAAACTCAACGATCAGGATTCCATTCTTGGCCACCAGTCCAATCAGCATAATGATACCAATCTGGCTGTATATGTTCATGGTGACATCGAACAGCCACATGAACAGCAGGGCTCCAAAGAGTGCCAGCGGAACCGTTAACATGATAACGAACGGATCCTTGAAACTTTCGAATTGAGCAGCGAGCACCAGAAAGATCAGGATGATGGCCAGACCGAAAGCAAAAAGCAGGCTGGAGGAGCTTTCCCGGAAATTTCTCGACTCACCCTCCAATGCGGTCCGGAAGGTATCGTCCAGAACCTCCGCCGCAATCCTGTCCATCTCTTCAAGTCCCTCTCCAAGTGAATAACCCTCTGCCAATCCGGCCGTGATGGTTGCCGAGTTGAAACGGTTGTACCTGTATAGTTGTGGCGGAGCGACAGTCTCCTCAAGTTTGACCAGGTTGTCCATCTGGATCATCTCACCCGAACTGTTTTTCAGATAGATGGTCTTCAGGTCGAGCGGCGAATTGCGTTGCTGGCGATTTATCTCTCCCAACACCTGATATTGTTTTCCGTTCATGTAGAAGTAACCCATGCGTTGGCCGCTCAATGCGTATTGTAGCGTCTGACCGATATCGCGGGTACTAACGCCCAGCAATGCAGCCTTGTCCCTGTCAATCACAATCCGGGTCTCCGGCTTGGTGAACTTCAGGTTCACATCGGCCATCTGGAAATAGGGACTCTGGTTCACCTTCTCCATGAAGGGCGGTATAAACTCCTGCAGTTTTTCAATATTGGGAGCCTGCAAGATATACTGTATGGGCATCCCGCCCCGGCGTCCACCAAAAGTGGACCGCTGCTGTACAAAGGCGCGGGCTGCTGTCTGGTTCCTAACGGCAACCGACAACGCATTGGCAATTTCCATCTGGCTCCGTTCCCGCTCCTTGATATCCGGCAAGACCATCCGGACCAATCCAAAATTGCCCCTGATCATCGTGATATTCGATTCTCTTTCCCAAGCAACCGAGTCGGCTATCCTGGAGATCCCTTCGGTATAATCTCTTGTAAACTCGTATGTGGCCCCTTCCGGGGTAGATGTACGGATCGTTATCTGTGACCGGTCTTCCAATGGAGCCATCTCGGCCGGAATGGCATTCCAGAGAATCACAATCAATACAAACGCACATCCCGTTACAGGATAAATCAACCACTTGCGGTGCAGGAAAGCTCCCAGTATCTTGTTGTAGAAAGTATTCATGCCTAGGAAGATCTTTTCGGTGCTTTCATAAAACTTGTCCTCTTTCTCTTTCTTCTTCAGCAGCTTGAATGACAGCATCGGCACAAAGGACAACGCTACAAACGAGGAGATGATTACCGCACCCGATATCACGATGCTGAACTCCCTGAAGAGCCGTCCCGTCATCCCTTCCAGGAAGATGATAGGGAAAAATATGGCTACCAGGGTAATTGTTGTCGAAATTACGGCAAAAAATATCTCCTTCGAGCCCTCTATTGATGCCTCTTTGGGAGTCATACCCTTTTCCACTTTGGAATAGATGTTCTCAACCACAACAATGGCATCGTCCACCACCAAACCCACGGAGAGTACCACCGCGAGCATGGAGAGCACGTTGATGGAGAAGCCGGCAAGGTACATGATGAAGAATGTACCGACAAGTGATATGGGGATAACCAGCGTAGGAATGAGCGTAACGCGGAAATTCCGCAAGAAGAGGAAGATAACCACAACCACCAGGATAAAGGCTACCAGGACCGTCTCCTCCACTTCGGCAATCGAAGCACGGATAAACTTTGTATTATCGAACGCAATATCCAGCTTGACATCCTCGGGCAGGTCTTTGCGCATCTGCTCGATTCTCAATGCAGCCTCGTTGGCAATCTCAATCTGGTTGGCACCTGGCTGCGGGATGATTACACAGCTGACCATCGGCACGCCGTTGCGCCGGAGGATATTTTTCCGGTTTTCAGTATCCAGTTCGGCAGTACCGATATCGCCAAACCTTACAATCCGGTAATTGTCCTCGATGATCACCATGTTATTAAACTCTTCGGGAGTTTGCATCAACCCCATGGTTCGGATCGACTGCTCGATATGATCCCCCTCGATACTGCCGGCAGGCAGCTCAATGTTCTCCCTGTCCAGCGCATTCTTGACATCCATCGGGGTGATGTTGTAGGAAGCCATCCTGACCGGGTCGAGCCACAACCGCATCGAATATCGGTTCTCACCCCAGATCTCTACTGCACTTACGTTAGAGATGGTCTGCAGCCGCTCCTTTACCGTCAATTCGGCAATTTCTGAGAGCTGCAGTAGAGAACGTACGGGACTCTCCACCGTTACCTGCATGATCGGATCGGCATCGGCATCCGCCTTGGCAACAGTTGGGGGATCGGCATCACGCGGCAGATAACGCTGAGCCCTGGAGACCTTGTCTCGCACATCGTTGGCCGCGGTCTCCATATCAACACTCAATTCAAACTCAACGGTAATTCTTGCGCTTCCCTGGCTACTCTGACTCATCAGCGACCGGATGCCCGGGATACCGTTAATATTCTGTTCAAGCGGCTCAGTGATCTGGTTCTCTATCACTTCGGCATTCGCTCCGGGATAGGTTACGGAAACCGTGATGATGGGATTGTCCACATTGGGATATTCACGTACGGCCAGGCTGTTATACCCGATCACACCGAAAATGATGATGACCAGCATCATCACCGTAGCCAGTACCGGACGATTTATACTGAGTTCGGATAAGGTCATGCTGTTACTCTGTTGGGTTGGAAATTAGTTCTGAAATCTTTACCGGCAATCCATTCCTCAACTGCATCACACCGGTAGTTAGCAACGTATCCCCCGCTGAGAGTCCGGAGAGCACCTGCACCGAAGAGGCGGTACGGTATCCTTTGGTTATCTCCACTTCCTGCGCCACACCATTCCTGTAAACATATACAATATCTCTGCCCAATTCGGTAATGCTTGAGATACTGGGAATAACAATGGCGTCGGGAATCTCCCGGATCAATGTCTGGATGGAGGCAGAAATACCAGGCTTCAGTTTACCGTTGGGATTCTCATAACGGGCCCGGGCTTTCAACGTGAGCGTCTTGGGATCCAACTGCGACTCCACGGCGTAGACTTCAGCTTCATATATGGTGAGATCGTTGGCAACCGTAAAGGTGATTCTGGTTCCCGGGGGTATGTGGCTGACCTGATTTTCGTTCATGGAGAACTCCAGTTTCAATGGTGAAATTTTGGTCAGTTTCGAAACAACCACCGATGGTGACGCATAGGCCCCCACGCTAACCTGTCGTAACCCGATAACACCGCTGAATGGGGCACGCAATTCGGTTTGAGCAATACGCGACTCGATCAGGTCGATATCGGCTCTCAGTTTTTCCAGTTCAGTGGCCACTGTCTGATAAGTCTCCTGGCTGATGGCATCTTTTTCCAGCAATGTCCCCTGTCGGTATACCCTGTCCTGTGCCAGCGGGAGCTGCGCCTGCAATTTTCTCAGTTCGGCCTGTAGAGGTGCATCGTTAACCTTGGCAAGCAATTCACCCTGGTTCACGAAAGAGCCCTCCTTGAAATAGATGTGGGTTATCTTGCCAGAGGTTTCAAAGGTAAGATCAACCTCCTCTTCCGGCAACAATACGCCCCGGGCAATATAGAGGTCGCTCCGCAGAACTTGCGGCTGGATGATCATTGCGGTAACACTCAACTGCTCTCTTCCAGCTCCGCTTCCGCCCCTGGGAGATCGTCCCCGGTTTTCAGTCTGTGGTTTCTCCGTTGAAAAAATTGATCGTATTTTCGGGAAAAAAGCCATTCCCAAAATCAGCAGACCAATCACTGCAAAAAGTGTAATTTTGGTATTTCTGTTCATTACTTAGCGCAAATTTGACCAAAATTAGCTATTAAAAGCCATAACAGGGAGATCCGGCCCAATTATTTAAACTTTTTTAAAATCTAAAATCGACAGACTGCGAAAATCCATCGACGAAAGCCGCAGAATCTCTTGTCAGATTTTCTGCGGCTTACAGATCTCCTTCTCCTTTCTGGCCGTTACTCCACACTTTTTGCAAATAAATCTGGGCTCTTTTGGAGGCTCATATTTTTTATCTTTGCATGCTGTTTTTCCCATAATTTTTTTACCCGTTAGAACGGTCAAGAGCGTCAATTGTTCTTCAGAACCGGAACAATCAGCATCAATCTTCCCGGTTTTACAGACCGGTATGGCGGGCAGAGAGCCTCCTGAAGCAAAGATTCACCTCAATGATCCGCAACAAACATGTAGGAAGTAACATCTGGCATACCTCTCGTCCCATAATAGGAGTCGATCTTACCTTTGATCTTGACGGCCTTGCCCAGGTTTTCAGGGTGCGACTTCAGGTTTAGGTTATTCCTGATCTCACCGGAAGGGAGAGAGACCGGAAAGGTTTTTGCAGCGTTGGTCTCATCCGGTGAATCGGCCAGCGCCATTGAGGTCATCTTGATCTTGGTAGTATCTGTCAAATCGTTGGTGAAAGAGCCGACGGAGGTACCGCTGTAATATCCTACAATAAATCCCTCTACCCAGACCCCGCTTACCGGCGCGATGTTACGGGCATCCTCAAGGGTATATGGATTCTCGGGCGTTCCTTCGCCAACAGGGCGATAGACCTCGAACTCCTTTTCCACCGTAACCGTTACCGAGGGTCCATCCTGCCAATCGGTCACTTCGGTCTTTACGTCGAGTGGCGACCGGGTATCCAGTTCGGTAGTGTTACATTTAGTGTGTCTCTAGTCTATTGCTTTATCAGTCTTATAACAAATTTATTTCTTTTTTTTAATTTCACCTAATCCATGACATGTATTTTTTAATTCCGATACTTGCACAAGGATTACATGCGCAGCATGCAACTTGCTTGTCCTTGTGCAAGTAAGAGGAATTAAGGACCTTTGTCATGGGTTGGCGGGAAATACCTTCACTCACCGGGGAACAACGTCTTGTCCCTGTCAATACCGGGTAATTCCCTGTTATAAGCATCCTTGTCCATCGCCACTTTACCGATGAGTACCAGTACCGACTCCTCATTGGGCATTGCCCCTCGCATCTTCAATACGCGCCGGAAGTCCTTGTTAAGCCGCTCTATCCAATTTGTGGTGTAGACCATTGACTGGATACGGGGGTGGAATTGCAGATAGGTGAAGTAATATTTGTAGGAAATATCCTCCCCCATCCTTTTGATGCTCCTGTAATCCTTTCCCCATTTTTGGCAAAGTGCCGTCCAGTTTTGCCAGGCTTCGCACTTGGTGTAGTCTTTCTGGCCCGTACGGAACACTTCGCGTAAATCCTCCGCCAGCTCCATTTTGTCACCATGGCGCACTTTGGAGAGCATGTTGCGCTTCAAATGGGTGACGCACCGCTGCAGCAGGGTCTTCGGATAAACGACCGACAGGGCCGAGTCCAGGCCTGTCAGCCCGTCGCTTACCAGCAGTCCTATATGACCTGCCCCACGACTTTGGACATCCCGGAAGATATCTTCCCAGCCCGCGGCACTCTCCGTGGGGCGGTTGTAAATACCCAGCACCTCACGCTTCTTGTCCTCTTTCACCCCCAGGACCACATAGAAAGCCTCAGTGGCTACTGAACGTTTACGGTGGATCTTGATATGGATGGCATCCACCAATACAATCGGGTAATAACCCTCCAACGGACGGTTCAGCCACTCCTGCACATCGGAGCGCAAGTAGTCAATCATGCGCGAAATGCTGGCTTTGCTGTAATGCTCACCGTAAATCTCACCGAAGATCTCGCCGACCTGCCCCTGGGTCAAACCCCTGCAATAAAGGCTGCCGGCCAAACGTTCGCACTCCAGTTCCTGGTCACGCAACAATGCAAGAATCTTTGGATGGAAGTTGCCGTAACGGTCACGTGGAATCCTGAATTCCAGAACACGGCCATGCCCGAAACTGCGACCCTGACGGTAACCATTCCCTTTGTTACCTTTTGACTGGTCTAAAAACTCGCGACGCTCTGCCAGCATCATACTCTCAAGCATGATTTCCATTAAATCGTGTAACCCGTTTTCGCGCTCTGAATGTTTGGCCATTACGGAAGAAAGCTGTTCCTTTGATAGTAACATAGTCTTTGAATTTTATTGTTTGTTATGGTTATTTGCAAAACTAATAAAGTTTTTAGACTATGTTCTTTTTTTACAGGTACAGACACACTTTTTGGAAC
>MTKW01011687.1_pt1 | contig 15896 bp, 13 predicted proteins | sample 1042761 | NCBI WGS metagenome assembly MTKW01 (sample SAMN06205366, study PRJNA360243) | anaerobic digester metagenome | biome: Wastewater treatment plant; feature: Anaerobic digester sludge; material: sludge; isolation source: anaerobic digester fed with sludge from wastewater treatment plant ... | reverse complement strand
TGGATGAGGCAGATTAACCCCGGGCAAAAGATCAAAGGGAAATATGCTTTTACAGTGCCGGACAATGTTTTCGGACTTATGTTCGCTGTAGACACCGAAGCGGGACTGATCAAGCTCCAGCCAATCAGTGAGGTATCTCGGGCATACTGAAGCACTCGAGGTAGTTTTGGCTGTAGCGTGTGATATCAGGCAGCCAAGTAGTAGGCCTAAGTGACGAGGGGACGAGGAAATAATCAGGGAGGTGCCACAGGTGGAGCTAGATGCTGTGAAGTTGACTTATGGCAACGGTGTGGCGTTCGTGACGATAGACAGGCCCCCTGTAAATGCTTTGAACCTTGAGGTCTTGAGCGAAATCTCCGAGGTGTTTCAGGACTTAGAAACACGTTCTGAACCTATGGTTGTGGTAGTAACAGGCGAGGGGCAGAAGGCTTTTGTGGCCGGAGCTGATATTGGCGAGATCCATGGGCTCACACTGGAAACAGGCAAAGACCTTTCCAGGAAGGGGCACGAAGTGTACGGTGACATCTCAGCTTTCCCTTGGCCTGTAATTGCCGGGATTTCCGGGCTTTGTCTCGGTGGTGGTATGGAGCTTGCTCTTGCCTGTGATATCAGGATTGCGGATGATAACGCAAGATTCGGACAGCCTGAAGTAAACCTTGGAATAATCCCGGGTTGGGGCGGGACTCAGAGGTTGCCCAGACTTGTTGGCACAGGTGTCGCCCGAGAATTGATACTTACAGGGCGCATCATTACTGCTGATGAAGCCTTAAGGATAGGCCTTGTGAATCAAGTGGTGCCCCGGGAAGCTTTGCGGAATACTTGTATGGAGCTTGCAAAGACTATCTTGGGTAAAGCGCCGCTTGCCGTGAAGATGGCAAAACGAGCCATTAACGTAGGGATCACAATGTCACTTGAGGAAGGCTTGAAGCTGGAAGAAGAATGCTTTGGGAAGCTCTGCGCATCGGAAGACATGAAAGAAGGAACTTCGGCATTTCTTGAAAAGCGCAAGGCTGAGTTTACCGGAAAATAAGATAATCCAGAAAATAAGACAATCCAAGAGAGGTATGTGCATGCTTTATTCATCCATTGATGTCCCCGGCCTTCAGATTGACCCGGAGAGCGTTCATGAAACCTTGGTTGAATTCGTCAAAGTCCAAATGTCAAAGGCAGGGCTGAAGAAAGCTGTATTCGGACTTTCAGGAGGCCTTGACTCTGTTGTTTTGGCGTTTATTCTAGTTGAGGCTCTGGGTTCGGATAATGTCCTTGCTGCTGTTCTTCCGTATCATACCACTGACCCTGAGAGCCTTAAGGACGCAAAGAATGTCCGAGATATTCTAGGGCTTCAATGCGTGACAATTGACATTACAGCGATGGTCAATGAATGTTGTGGCGCGCTTCTTGCTGCGACGGGAGAAGAACCCGGCAGAGTCCGGCTGGGGAACATAATGGCCAGGCAGAGAATGATCTTGCTTTATGACTTATCTGCAGCCACCGGAGGCCTCGTCATAGGAACAAGCAATAAGACAGAACTTCTTCTGGGGTATGGAACCCTCCATGGGGATCTTGCATTTGCCTTTGATCCTTTGGGTGACCTTTATAAGACACAGGTTCGCTCATATGCAAGGTATCTCGGGGTGCCGGAAAACATAGTGGCAAAACCCCCAAGCGCGGATTTTTGGGCAGGCCAGACTGACGAGCAAGACCTAGGCTTCACTTATGATGATCTGGATAGACTTCTCTATCTCATGGTAGACGGAAGGCGGACCAAACAGGAGCTGCTGAAGATAGGTTTTGACCGGGATTTCATCGATACAGTCAAAACCCGCGTCCGTCGGAATAAGTTCAAGACAAAGATGCCGGTATTTGCAGGATTGCAGACAAGAGGCATAGGGGGGGACTACCGCTATTGGCGGAGCACTACTTCACAGAAAAGCCGAGTTCAGAGCGGTCGATAAAAGAGATTACCATCGACATTCGGGGAATTCCTTTTACATTCTGTACAGACAGAGGGGTATTCTCCAGAGGCAAACTCGATCGTGGAACGAAACTCCTCATAGAGGCAATGAATCTTGAAGGGGTTAAGAGAGTCCTGGACCTCGGGTGCGGGTATGGCCCAATAGGCATTGTAGCTGCTAAGCTTTCCCCCGAGTCAGAGGTCATAATGGTAGACGTAAACGAGAGAGCATGTGCACTAGCCCAGGACAACGTCAGGCTGAACCGGTTAACAAACGCAAAGGTCTTGTCTGGTAATGGGTTCCAACCTGTAGCAGGCATGAAGTTCGATCTCATCTTATGCAATCCCCCGATTCGAGCAGGTAAATCAGTAGTATTCCCCCTGATCACGGAAGCGCGGGAATTCCTGGAGACCGGTGGGTGTCTGCTTGTAGTGGCCCGTACGAAACAAGGGTCAAAGAGCATACTAAAGCACATGTCAGAGGTGTTCGATGTAGCGCGGGAAATTGAGAAGGGCGGTGGTTACCGGGTTATGAAAGGCTCTGATTCCGGTGGCGGTCTTTGCTAGGTAGCGCACGCATAATTATGTTATAGGAGCTGTTCGCCTAAAGAGAGCTTCCTTTCTCTTGGCATGGCGCGCTACAAAGGGTGAATTCCTATTGAAGTCACCGGTGGTTATCCTCTGGACAAATCGGGCTTGGCTTGTTGCCTTGGGAACGATTGGGATAGTCATGGCATTCCTCCTTGTCCTCACTTATGTATCAGTGAAAGTCAGCGCTCCTCTTTCAGAAGCAGTATGTGGTAAAACCATTGTTATCGATCCCGGTCACGGGGGAATCGATGCAGGCGCAAAGGGACGTTCAGGAGTCATGGAGAAGGATGTAGTCCTGGACATAGGCTTGCGCTTAGCCGGTTTGTTTAATCGAGCTGCTGTTTACACACTCCTAACCCGAAATACAGACGATGGTCTCATAGAACCCGGCAATCGTTCCAATGCCGGCTGGAAGAGGCTTGATCTGGAAGGTCGCATCGCGCTGGCAACTGAACATAATGCAGACATATACGTCAGTATTCATGCCAATAGTTTTCCGGAGCCTGTCTGGTCCGGGGCGCAGACTTTTTACCATAGCAAGTCAGATGATGCTAAAGAACTTGCCATAGCCATACAGAAGGAACTTGTCAGCCGTCTCGGCCCGAATCTCCGAAAAGCGAAAACAGGTGATGATTATTTTGTGCTACGCAAGTCGACGATGCCTGCAGTCATTGTAGAAGTGGGCTTCCTGTCAAACCCGCGGGAAGAAGCCTTGCTGGCCCAAGCTGATTACAGGAGGCAGGTAGCTGAAGCTATCTTCTATGGAACTGTGAATTATCTTGTGGACTCTTATAAGAAAGGCAAACCCAGGGAAGGCGATGAATCCAGGCCAACTTCTGATTTGCCAAGTGAATTCACAGACATCCAGGATCATACTTCGCTATACTCAAGGGCCAGGGCAGCTTTGAACCTGGAGGAAAATGAAGTAGCCCTGTACTTTGCAGGCCCCACCAATTTCGATGATGATCTCATGCCTGAGGTCCGCGAAATCCCCGGTCTGGGAGCAGAGAGCAATCCGGACTCACGTGCCTCTCGCGTGGTCCAAGAACTCATAAAAGGGCCTGCACGCGGAAGTGTGCTGTGCCCTACGTTACCGCGAGGCACGTCCCTTAAGTCTGTCAAGATTGTTGATAATGTAGCTTACGTGGACTTCAGCAAGGAAATCACGGAGAATCACTGGGGAGGGAGCAGGGCTGAGGAGTTGACTGTCTATTCAATTGTGAATACACTAACGGATGTCCAGGGAATCAAAGAAGTCCAAATTCTTATCGAAGGTCTGGTATCCTCTACTATTGCAGGCCACATCATCCTTGACGAACCTCTTTCTCCCAACTTCGACATCATAGAGTTTGGGCAATTCTGAGATGGGGTAAAGAGGAAAAACCTGACGAGTTACAGAATATCATAGCAACTTAGGGATTATCCTACGACTGAGAAAAGCGCTTTTGCGCGAGAAAGTCGAGGTGTGGTTTTTGTGAAGCAAACAGGCGTGGTGTTGTGCGTCCTTGCCCCTCATCCTCCCCTTCTTATACCGGAAATAGGGAAAGGCGATATCGGTGCTGTCAAGGCCACGCAAGAAGCCATGGGAGAGCTGGCTTGCCGTGTAAATCAAGCCAAGCCTGACGTGGTCATTGTCATCAGTCCTCATGCGCCTTTATTCCGAGATGCGATAGCGATCTTAGTAGATGACCCGCTTTACGGGGATTTTTCCGCTTTCGGCGTGCCTGAAGCAAAATACTGCTTCAGGAATGATCCGGAGCTCATCTCCGCTATCGTGGACGAGGCCGGTAAGACAGGGGTGAGAATTCACAGGTTCGAATTGGATAGCGGAGGCATGGTGACAAGGTCTAAAGGGCTTGATCATGGGGTTCTTGTTCCTATGCATTTCATAAGCAAAGAGGTGGGACAGGGTGTCCCTATAGTAGTCATGGGTACCGCCTTGCTTCCTCGCGATGCTCTTTTTTCTTTCGGACAGGCTATCGATAAGGCAGCCCGGAGGCTTGAGCGGAGGGCTGTCCTTGTTGCCAGCGGAGACTTGTCACACCGCCTGACTCGGCAGGCGCCTGCCGGCTATAGCCCCCGGGGCCGGGAATTCGATGAAAGACTTATTCAACACTTGCGGGACACTGATATCCAGGGGATTCTATCCTTAGATGATGCCTTGTTGGATCAGGCAGGTGAGTGCGGATACCGCCCGGTGGTGACTGCGCTTGGCGCTATGTCCGGTGAGGATCTCAGGTCAGAGGTACTGTCATACGAAGGCCCGTTCGGAGTGGGTTACGGATGTGCGCTTTTCGGTCCGGAGACGGGTTTTGTCAGGAACTGCAGTTACGGCAGATGCCCGTCACCGGAGACGAGTTCTGCCAAGAACTGCGATTCCGGCGGGTGCCTGTCACCGGAGACGCGTTCTGCTAAGAACTGCGATTCGGACCGGTGCCCGTCAGGTGAGAGCTTTCCTGTAAGGCTGGCTCGCGCTGCAGTTGAAACGTATGTGAAATCCGGAAAGAGGATAAGTCCTCCTGAAAAGATCCCGCGAGAATTCCAGGGACGGGCAGGAGCATTTTGCACTCTCAAGATAAGTGGTGAGCTAAGAGGCTGCATAGGGACAATAGAGCCGGCAACAGACGGCATCGCCCAAGAGATTATCGGGAATGCCATTGCTGCTGCAACTCAAGATCCGCGGTTTCGTCCTGTTAGAGAAGATGAACTAGGCAGTTTGCGCTATTCCGTGGATGTCCTGATGCCCAGCGAGCCTGTGTCCGGCCTGGATGAGCTGAATCCCAAAATCTACGGTGTGATAGTCCGTAAGGGACGGAGGCGGGGATTGCTTCTGCCTGATATCGAAGGAGTGGATACTCCTCTGGAGCAAGTGGCGATAGCGAGACGTAAGGCCGGCATAGGTCCGAATGAAGATATAGAACTCGAGAGATTTGAAGTCAAGAGGCATACTTGATGAGGAAGGCATCTTACTGGGAGGCTGGGCCGAAGAAGGTCGTCTTGTGTCTTCTCTGTCCACAATACTGCAAGATTCAACCGGGCAACGTCGGGGTATGTCGTGCAAGGAAAAACGTGGCGGGTCAGCTGATTTCCTTGAACTACGGCGAAATGACGTCCTTCGCGCTGGATCCGATTGAGAAAAAACCTCTGTACCATTTCTACCCGGGTTCGGAGATTCTCTCAGTTGGAACTAAGGGGTGCAATCTGTCTTGTGGGTTCTGTCAAAACTGGCAAATTTCCCAGGCTGACGCAGAAACCTATGGAATTACTCCTCTGAGATTAGCTGAGGTTGTTGCAGACTACGGCAGGAAGAAGGAATCTATCGGGCTTTCATATACGTATTCCGAGCCGTTGATTTGGTTCGAATTCGTGCTGGAGACTGCCGAGCTTGTCCGTGGAAAAGGTTTCAAGAACGTTCTGGTGACAAACGGCCACATTAACGAAGATCCACTCAAGGAGCTGATTCCATACATAGACGCCATGAATATTGACGTAAAGGCATTCTCTCAGGCGTTCTATGCCAAAGTATGTCATGGCAAGCTGGAACCTGTATTACGAACAGCTGAACTGGCACGGGAAGTAGGTTGTCATATTGAGATTACGAACCTTTTGATACCGGGCATGAATGATTCTGAGGATGACATCAGCAAGCTGGTCAATTGGGTTGCCGAAGCTCTCGGAGATACAACGCCTGTCCATTTCTCCAGATACTACCCGGCATTCAAGTTCAGCGAGCCCCCGACACCAATTGACACGCTACGTAAAGCCGCTGATATTGCAAGGCAGAAGCTTAAGTATGTCTATCTTGGGAATGTCCCAGGTATGGAAGGCTGTGATACTGTCTGTTATGAGTGTGGCAACAGAGTGATTGAGCGCACTGTTTTTGGCGTGGCCCGATTCAGATTGAGGGACGCCAAGTGCGAGTATTGCGGCGCCCCTATCCACATTATTCAAACTTGATTGCTTCTGTCGGACAAGAGTCTCTCGCTTCAGAGCAGCAGTCCGACTGATCGCACTCGTTTTCATCAATGACGTGAGCTTGCCCGTCATCACCTATCTCAAACACTTCAGGGCATATCTCAGCGCAAAGCCCACAACCGATACAGAGGTCTGAGTCTACGGTAATAGTTGGCATTTTCGTGTCGCGGCTCCTAATCATAAGATAGTGTTTCTTTATAGAATGCTCAGTGTTCTTGCAGCTCAGCTAAGGGTCATACGTGATTTATCCTGTATTCCACCGAGTTCCACTTGGCATTCTTGCAGGATTGATCCGGCGTCTGCAAAAGCCGCGTACCTCCTTTCAGTCATAGTCTTGTCCTGATCCGGGAAAACAATGTTTTGGGAGCGTCTATGAAGGAGTTCCGGTCATGTTGTCGAACCATATTCTTGAATGTCACGAGAAAAGGAGGGATAAAGATGAACAAGAAGCTGCTTGTTGCAGTAGTGATCATAGGTGTGATGGCGATTGCCGGCGTAGCATCTGCAGCAAATCATGTCGGTGTCGGTTATTATTTTCAGGGAGACGCACGAGGTTTGACTCTGAAAGGAGAATTGGCGCTTACTGATACGATAGATGTGGGCCTGGATTACTTTGGCATTGAAAACGCAGGCTGGGCCGACATTTATGGATCGATGGATCTCAAAGAATTCGGCGATGCTCTTGTCGGCGCATACGGAGGCATAAGACTACATACCGCCAGTGGAACTTCACCTGCTCTGCTGGTGGGCGTGTGGGGAGAACAGCCGGTGCACCCGCAACTCGTAGTATATGGTGATGCCGGACTAGGTGTTAGATTTGGTTCCGGTAGTGCCAAGGCATGGCTGGAGGCTTGCGGTGGCGTTATGGCAGATGTCTACGCCCCGTTCTGGCTGGCCGGTGAGATTATTTTCAAGACCCAAAATGCACCTAGCACTACAGGGTTTAGAGTCCTTGTAGGTATGGATTTTTAAGCATCCAGTATTGAGCTTGTGCTGTAAGTCTTGGTGTGCAACGACTTTGGTTGCGCGACAAAGTGAGTGGAGCAACGGAATCGGTTCGCATCAAGCCCAATTGTGCAAACAGCTTTGTTGGAACTAAGTCCAACTCAAACGAAAGCTTGCTTCGTCAAGAGGCCTGTTTTTCATCAGGCACAGCTGGGCACCGAACTTAGTTGGACAGCAAGTTCAGCTAGGCAGTAAATCCAGTTGCATAGCGACTCCTGTTGCGACACAAGGACACAAGTCTGATCCGGAAGACAATGAGATAATCAGAACTGAAACAGGCTGCGCGACTTTACCTGGAAGTAAGGCGGAGCCTGTTTGTGTTTGCTCCGGATTGGAACCGCCATACAGTCTTCTTAGGATCCTCTGATGTGGCAGAACATCCACCACCTAACCGCCGATCACCGCCGATCATTGGTCGATAATAGGACACATTTCTCCTAGGGCCGCCCCAGGTGGCCATGACGAATTCGACCACGTAAGCCCCGCTCAGTGGCTGAAAATAGGGCGCGTTTTTCTGGACCCACTTGAGATGGCAGAATACCTACCACCTAGTTTTTTACAACAAGCGGAAAAGAGCATATTTTCTGGGGAGGTGGTCGAGTTTCGACCACCCAAAGCCTGATCGGTGGTCGAAAATAGGTAAGCGTCAAATAGTCCCCACCTAGGATTAGGCTGGCGAAGGTGCGATAATCCCCCTAGGAAATCACGTGTTCGAAAAACAACCATGGATCCTTTTTGACTGTTCGATATTCGAACACCTCTTGCGAAATAATTACTTGAAGACCGAAATGATCCGGTAAAAACCTTGTCTGTGCTCCAATTTCGAACACGATCTCACCTTGAGGTGGTCGAATATCGAACACCTTATCGCATAAATGCGCCTCACAAGGCGTTGGCTGGTAGAAAATCGCACACACGTCTCAAAATCATGTTCGAAAACCGGACACCGTTTCCAAAAGCGTGCTCGAAAATCGAACACTCAGGAGTCAAAACACCATCGCCACGCCCAAAAACATCTCGAAACTTCAGAGTGTGTTCGAAAACCGGACACCTGCATCGCGGCACGTGATCGAAAATCGAACACTGACACCACAATTATCAGAAAAACCTCAGAAGGTGATAGAAATTAGTACACGCCAGGACACACTAGGGCACGCTCCCCGGACCGCATGGGGTAAGCAAAAAGTAAGCGTCAAATAGCCCCCACCTATTGAAGGTGGGGGCCATTTGACGCTTACGTCGAAAATGGTACACGATTTCCAAAAACGTGATCGAGAATCGACCACCTGTGAAGCACGTGAAGTAAACACTGCCATATCGTCAGCTGACGACAATCGTCTCCGGGGTGAGTTTGTCAAAAAGAGACCGCAAAAAGAATTCCGGTCAGGGTATTGCATAAATATGCGTTCGGAGTGTATAATGATGCCATATTTGCCACAGGCACCGGTGCAAGACAGTAAATCCTATCGTTCGCGGGTCTTGCCTGGCCCCATACCATCCAGTCATAAAGGCAATGGGCAACTTTATACTTCTACATTAACGATAAGGTGGGATATAGCTGTGATTCGTGTTGGAATAGTTGGCGCAGCAGGGTATGCAGGAGGGGAGCTCATGAGACTCCTTGTGGGCCATGAAGGGGTCTTGCTCACTAATCTTGTCTCACGAACTCATGCGGGCAAACCCGTCTCACAAGTGTATCCTGGTTACTATGGCTATGACTTGCCTCATTTCCGTGAGCTGTCTGCAGATGAACTGGCGGACGGGTGCGATGTAGTTTTCTTAGCTTCTCCTTCAGGAACTGCTTGGCCTTTGATAAAAAAGCTGATTTCCGAGAATCCGGAGATGAAGATAATCGACATAGGTTCAGACTTGCGGCTGAAAGACCCTTTGCTTTATAGGGAATGGTATGGATATACACATGGCGCTCCTGAATTGCTGTTTGAGTCGGTCTACGGTTTGACCGAATTGCACGCAAAGGAGATAAGCGATGCCCGGCTGGTGGCGAACCCGGGATGCTACCCTACTGCGACCATCTTGGCATTTGCTCCTCTTGTCCACTTCGGGCTGGTCAGCACAAGCAGTATTATTGTGAATGCCCTCTCCGGCGTATCCGGAGCAGGAAGAACCCTGGGACAGGGCTATCATTTCCCCGAGTGCAACGAAAACATGAGGGCGTACGGGCTTCTTCGGCATAGGCATATCCCTGAGATTGAACAGGAACTTGCCGCAATTGCCAGGGTCGGAGGACACGATGAGGCAGTGAGTCTGAACTTCACGCCTCACCTGGTCCCGTTGAATCGCGGCATCCTGATGACAGGGTATGCTGATTTCAGATACGACTCAGAAGGAGATTCGGTTTTCACCTGCGCTAACCGGGATCCAGGGATTAACCTCGATCTAGGTACTTACCGGGACCTAGGCATTGGCCGGGGCCCAGGTACTAACCTCGATCCAGGCACTCACCAGGCCCCAGGCGTTAACCAGGCCCCAGGCGTTAACCGGGACCCAGGCATTAACCGGGACCTAGGTATTAACTGGGATTCAGATATGAACCGGGACCTATGCATTAATCGGGATTCAGTTGTCAACTTGGACACTCCTGGTCTTACAGAAGTTTATGAGAGTTTCTATCATGGGAAGAAGTTCATCCGGATTCTGCCTCCGGATCAGATCCCCCAGACTAAGGCAGTGGCAGGATCTAACTACTGTGACATCAGCGTTAGGGTGGACGGAAGGACAGGAAGAGTATTAGTTATGTCCGCAATAGATAATCTTGTGAAAGGCGCTGCCGGCCAAGCCATCCAAAACATGAACCTGATGTTCGGTGAGCCTGAGGACAGAGGACTTAACTTAGCTCCGATCTGGCCTTAGGTAGGAGTGGGCAAAGTCGTGTCGTCGTGGGGAACCAAAGATGGAGGAAGAGAGGCGATAGGCGGAATGTCGGAGTCAAAACATGAGGCACAAGGAAACTGGCAATCAGCACCGGGCGGGGTTACGCTGCCTCGGGGTTTTAAGGCGTCAGGGGTGCATTGCGGAATAAAGAAGTCCCGTCCTGACCTTGCACTGATCGTATCAGAGAAGCAGGCCCAAGCTGCAGGTGTCTTTACATCTAACTTGGTTAAGGCTGCGCCTGTCCTTGTGACCATGGAGCACCTGAAGTCCGGGTCTGCCAGGGCAATAGTGGCAAACAGCGGAAACGCCAACGCTTGCACAGGTAAAACAGGACTCAGGGATGCGCGAATCATGGCTGCCGAAGCCTCTTGCGCCCTTGGTATTAGTCTGCAAGAGGTCGTAGTGGCTTCCACGGGAGTAATAGGGAAGGCCTTGCCCATAGATAACGTAAGTGAAGGAATTCGCATCGCAGCATCCAGGCTGAGTCCCAAGGGTTCAAGTGAGGCCGCCCAAGCTATTCTCACTACTGACCGAACTACTAAGGAAATCGCTCTGACAGGACGCATCTGTAACCGAACTGTGTCAATTGGCGGAATCTGCAAAGGGTCAGGGATGATTCATCCTAACATGGCCACTATGCTTGGGTTCATCACTACTGATGTGGCAATTACACCTGTCATGCTGAAGAAAGCCTTGGTTCAGTCTGTGGACGAGTCCTTTAACATGATTACGGTGGATGGAGATACAAGCACCAATGACATGGTAATAGCAATGGCAAACGGGCTTGCCGGCAACCCGGTAATAGACGAAGAATGCTCTGATTTTCAGGAATTCTGCCGCGGGCTCCGGGTGGTTACAGCCTCTCTTGCCAAAATGATTGTGAAGGACGGGGAAGGCGCCACCAAATTCGTTGAGGTCAGAGTCGTAGGTGCGGATACTGTAGACGGCGCCAGACGCATCGCCAAGACAGTTGCTTCCTCGAATCTGGTCAAGACTGCAATTTTCGGAGCGGACCCCAATTGGGGACGGATTCTGGCTGCTGCAGGCAGGGCAGGCGTAGATTTTCGTCCGGATTTGACAGACGTGTATATCGGGGATGTCCTTGTGGCGCGTTCCGGGAAAGCCAATGGTTTTGACGAAGTCGGCGCCGTGAAAGCCAATGGTTTTGATGAAGCCGGTGCCGGGAATGCGGTTGGTTTCGATGAAGCCGGCGCCAGGCAGGCGTTGGCTAAGACAGATATAGAAATCACAATTGATCTTAAGATCGGGAATAGCACTGCATCTGCCTGGACATGTGACTTGACTTACGACTACGTGAAGATAAATGCGAGTTATACATCTTGAGGAGGGGTTTGCATGGATCTTGCAAGTGAAAGAGCAAGCATATTGGTAGAGGCTTTACCATACATAAGAGCGTTCTCTGGAAAAACCGTTGTAATCAAGTATGGCGGGTCTGCTATGACAGATCCCCTTTTGAGGAAGATGGTGGCCACGGATCTCACCCTCCTTAGGTATGTAGGCATGAATCCTGTTATTGTCCACGGAGGAGGCAAAGAGATTACTGACCTCATGAAGCGCCTGGGGAAGGAACCCGCGTTTGTCAACGGGCTTCGGGTGACAGACGCTGAAACTGCTGAAATAGCTGAAATGGTGCTTACAGGCAAGATCAACAAAGAAATTGTCTCACTGATAAATCAAAGCGGTGGGAAAGCTATAGGGCTTTCAGGGAAGGATGCATGCTTAGTTACAGCTGCAAAGATGGAGCCGGAGAAATGTTGCTTATCTGGTGAGAAATGCCAGGCAGTGGATTTGGGTTACGTAGGGACTGTTCGGAAAATCGACCCAGGGGTCATAGACGTAATAGCCGAGGCTGGGTTTATTCCTGTAATATCGCCTGTGGCTGCAGACGAAAACGGCATCACTCTGAACATAAACGCTGATCATCTGGCAGGCAGTCTTGCCGGTGCCCTCAAAGCTGATAAGTTGATCATGTTGACAGATGTTGAAGGGATCATGCGTGATCCCGGCGATATGTCATCCCTCATAGAAGAGCTTACAATCGATGAGGCAAAAGAGATGACGCAGGATGGGCACATCGTGACAGGCATGATCCCGAAAGTCGAGGCTTGTTTCACTGCTTTGCAGGGAGGAGTTGAACGGACACACATAATAGACGGCCGTCGTCCTCATTCTCTCCTCCTGGAGATGTTCACTGACAAGGGAATCGGGACAATGATTCTTAATTAGTTGCGACCTGCGCTCCGGCACAGATAGGAGCGGGGTCATGGGATGCAGAGAAGAAATGAGGCGCTGAAGGATTCTGCGGGAGAATGGAAGGGAGGGAGGCAAGAGTCTGTCTGCCAGGGACGGATTCTTGTACCTGGATTATGAAACATCTGAAGACTGAGGAAGTTAAGGACTTGACAAGGAATTACATTATGAATACATACGGCCGCGCCGGGATCTCCCTGACTCGAGGATCCGGGGCCAGAGTATGGGATGCTGAAGGCCGGGAGTATCTTGATTTTGTGAGCGGGATTGCAGTATGTGGATTGGGTCACTGCCATCCCAGGGTTGTAGCTGCCATAAGGGAACAGGCAGGCAAATTGATGCATTGCTCTAACCTCTACCACATTGAAAGCCAGGCCCTCCTTGCCCGGATGTTGTTGGAGGGATCTCCATTTGGTAAGGTGTTCTTCTGCAACAGTGGCACTGAGGCTAATGAAGCTGCAATTAAGCTTGCCAGGAAATATGCCAGGGTGAAGCACGGGGTTAGCAGGCACGAAATAGTGACAGCTCAAAGGTCTTTCCACGGGAGAACTTTAGGTTCTCTTACTGCTACAGGACAGACCAAGTACCACAAGGACTTCGGACCGCTTCTTTCCGGATTCAAATATGTGCCGTTCAATGATGTGGCTGCTATAGAACAAGCGGTGACAACTGAGACCGCTGCTGTCCTCTTGGAACCGATTCAAGGTGAAGGAGGGATTCACGTAGCGGACGAAAAGTATCTTGGCCGAGTCAGGGATCTTTGCGATAAAGTCGGGGCCATTCTCATCATGGACGAAGTCCAAACAGGCATGGGGCGTACCGGCAAAATGTTCGCTTTTGAGCATTTCGGAGTTGTGCCTGATGCCATAACCCTGGCGAAATCCTTAGGAGGTGGGTTCCCCATCGGGGCCCTCCTTGCCAAAGATGATGTTGCAGAAGTGTTTACGCCTGGGACTCACGCTGCCACCTTCGGCGGTAATCCGTTGGCATGCGCTGCGTCATTGGCTGTCCTCGAGACTATGCGCGAAGAAGGTATCCTCGAGCATGTAATGAATGCAAGCCGAATCCTCTTCAACAGGCTGGAAATACTTAAGAAAGAATATTCTCAGGTGACTGAGGTGCGGGGACGCGGCCTGATGGTGGGGATTGAGGTCCGGGACTCGTCAGATGCTTGTGTGGAGGCCCCTGCGAAACTCATATGTTCCAGGTGCGCGGACAAGGGACTTTTGGTCAACGCTGTCACAGACACGACAATTCGCTTGCTTCCTCCTTTCGTTATTGGAGAGGGAGAAATCCGGGAGGCAGTGGACATCATCGGACAGGCTATGAAGGATGTGTTTTAACTCCAGGCTGCAGACTCATATATAGTGTCGTTGGCAGAAGGAGTTCCGGTGGTGTTTTTCGAATTAGAAAAGGCACGCCGAATCCAGGACATATCCGGAAATGGCGGGCGTCGGAAAATCCACTACCAAAGAAGGGCGGTATCGAATATGTTTGACCGGAGGAGTTATCTCTTGGACAATGTCGCTCTAGGAATGCGTGGGAAGAGTCTGCTTTCCATTCACGACCTCAGCCGTGAGGAAGTATGGAAAATCTTTGAGGTCAGTTCCAAATTGAAGGAAGAGACGAAAACAGGCATCACCCATCATCTACTTTGTGGAAAGACGCTGGCTATGATCTTCCTGAAACCTTCGACACGGACGAGGGTTTCATTTGAGGTGGGTATGTGGCAGTTGGGCGGATATCCTTTGTTCTTGAGCTCTCAAGAACTCCAGCTTAAGAGGGGTGAGACCACTTCCGATACAGCTCAGGTCTTGTCCAGATATGTCCATGGGATAATGATCCGCACATTCGACCAGCAAGACGTAGAAGATTTGGCGAACTACGGGACAATTCCTGTGATAAACGGGCTTACGGATCTTCTGCATCCTTGCCAAGTCCTGGCAGACTACTTCACAGTCTATGAGAAACGGGGAAAGACCAAAGGCTTGAAGATGGTCTATGTCGGCGATGGAAACAACATGGCGCACAGCCTCATGTATGGAGGGGCGAAAGTCGGTATGCACGTGACAATAGCGTGCCCGCCCGAGTTGCAGCCACTTCCGGAGATCGTCGAAGCTGCCAGGGAAGACGGTAAGGCCGAGGGAGTCCGAATTGAGGTGACTCATGACCCGTACGCAGCAGTCAAAGGCGCTGACGTAATCTACACGGACGTATGGGCAAGTATGGGTCAGGAAGCTGAAACGGAAAGGAAAACCCGTATTCTCAAGCCTTACCAGCTTAACGAAGACCTTGTAAAAGCTGCAGAAAATGAGGACGTCATTGTCATGCATTGTCTGCCTGCCCACAGAGGCGATGAAATTACCGACGGGGTCATGGATGGCCCTCATTCTGTTGTGTTTGATGAAGCGGAGAACCGTCTCCACGTGCAGAAAGCTATCCTTGCCTTGCTGTTGCAGGACAAGAGCGAATAGTTGCCGGCTAAGTTGCCAGCTCAGTGCCAGGTCAGTCGTCGGACAAGTTGCTGGATAAGTGGCCAGATAAGTGACCCGACCGGCCGCTGGATTAGCTGCCGGAAAAGTCGCCAGGCAAGTTGCTGGATAGGCTGATAGATAAGTTACCGGATCGGCCGCTGGATTAGCTGCCGGAAAAGTTGTCATCAGTTAATTGAAGAGATCTTGCGGGTGCCACAAAGAGAGCGCCACAAGCTCGATATCACAGAATCATGTGCACTCGCCTGCACGCTCGCCCCACTAGCCAGGTTGGGTGCTGATTCTGTGCAACGTCAGCCCTTAGGGTGGTCGGTTTCCTGCCACGCCTATAAATTCAGTGGTTGTTTTTACTACCACATTCTCAGAAGCGAGCTTCGGATGGGCAGGAATTCGACCGCCTTGCCTGGGCTACGTGCAAGCTTTTCTGAGTGAGTGTCAAAGTGTCCTGAAGGCCGGCCCCCACGTCAAGTATGTGGAGGCTGCAGGTGTTCGAAAAACGACCACAGGTCCTTTTTGACTGTGCGATTTTCGATCACGTTTTGCGAAATAGTCACCTGAGGACCAGAATGAGCCAGCAAAAACCTTGCCTGTGCTCGAATTTCGATCACGATCTCACATTAAGGTGATAGAATATCGAACACCTTATCGTATAAATGTAAGCGTCAAATAGCCCCCACCTTCAATAGGTGGGGGCTATCGTGTATGCTAAGATGCTA